>Ga0222718_10002881_pt1 | contig 15083 bp, 16 predicted proteins | sample C33_27DmetaG_FD_165045 | JGI IMG/M metagenome (GOLD analysis project Ga0222718, IMG submission 165045) | Estuarine water microbial communities from San Francisco Bay, California, United States - C33_27D | ecosystem: Environmental > Aquatic > Marine > Unclassified | place: USA: California... | reverse complement strand
TCCTTACCAAAATGATCTAACATATCTGCTCCTACCATTTCTATTAATGCTTGAGCTGTAATTAATCTACCGTTTATATCTTGAATTTTTGAATTTATTGACATGTTGTTGTACTCCTTTTTTTGCCGTATGTCATATTTAACCGCTAGGTCTATATTTATTAGTTTTTTTTGTAAATCAGAATAGCTATTCCAATCTCTAATTTCTTCTAAAGTTCTACCGCACCCAGCACATTGTTCGTCTGCTCCATACGTGGTTGAACAAACGCCTGTACATGGGTTTTGAGATAAGGATACAACATCACTAAGAATGTTCATGCCTTAATTTTACATATTTTTATACGAATTGTAAATTTAGAGGAAAAAAAGGGGGCTGTTAAGCCCCCAATAATTGTAGTTGAGTAAAAAACGCTACAATCAATCGTTCAATTAAGCTCCTTGAGAACCGTAAACGGCTCTGAAGTTAGAATATCCGAATGAATATCTTTCTCTAGCTTTGTATCTCATGTTTCCAGTATCGAAATCACCTTCTAATGCAGTTTGCATTGGAGATCTTTCAAAATACTTAAATCCATCAGGACAGTCTGTTTTCAAGAAGAAAGCATCTGTATCTGTTAGATAATGATTTACAACATAGCCATCAGGAATCATACCTTGATTTCTGATTGAGTTAATGTCGTTGTCAGAAGTACCAACTCGCCCAGGAGTTTGTAATAATCTGTCAGCAACAAACTGCAACTGAGGTGGAACAATCAACTTCATTCCTTTTAGTGCAATATTAAGACCTTTATCATCTGTAAATGTAGAGATATTAATTAATGCATCTTCAAGTGAAGTTTCATTAAGATCCGCCATAGTGGTTGCTCTATTTGCTAAAGTACCGCCGCCCCCTAGAGGGTGAGCAGTATTGATTAATGATACACCATCACCACCAGCAGTAGAGAACGCATTGTTCAATACAGCCGCAGCTTTGATTTGTTTAGTATTAGCCATAGATCTAGCTAATGCTTTTGTGTATCTAGCACCAAGACGATCATACAAATTATCTTCAACAGCTTCTTCTGTTAGCGCGAATGCTAAAGCAACTGTTTCGTGAGTATAACGAGAAGTATAACCTTCGTTAGCATTGTCAAATCTGACTCCGCTTCCTTCAGCTTTTACTTCAGCATTACCAAACCCAACGATTAAAGTTTCTTCTTCAAACGCTCTATCAGAACTCTCTGTATCAAAGATTTCTGTATGTTCTGCTTCATACCTAGCATATTCCATACCGAATAAGGCATTTAGGCCAGGCTCTAATTCTTTCGCTAATTGCGCTCTATTTATTGCCATTATTAAACTCCTGTAGGATCGACATAGAAATGCTCATTAAACTTAACTATAACGTTAACGTTAGCTGAACCTGTAGTACTGTTATCTGGATCAGAGCTAAAGCCCATAATTCTGAAAGTCGCAGTTGTTGCGGCTGTTGTTCCAGATAATTCTACTGCTGACATACCAGTTTTGGTTGAGCCAGAAGTATAAGAAATATCTGCATTTAAGCCAACATCAGTCTGCGCTGGAGAACCTGCGCTCTGAATTTCAAATACAGCATTAGGATCATCTACCACAAACGCTACAATATCGGACGATACAGTTCCATCAGGGTAGTAAGAACTAAAAACAACGTCTCCGCTGCTATCAGTATACTGACAACCCCTAAAGATACCTACTGATTCATCACCAGCTGCTGCTACTAAAATAGTACCAGTATTAAGCATCTTAACTAAATCGCCTGAAAAAATATTCCCAGAAGCGCCAGAAGCAATTTTATATTCCGTTGTGCCGCCATTAGCAACACCAGAACCTAATTTACCTACTACTCTTGCTCCAAAGGGTGCATTTTTGTTAGACATAATAAGTCACCTATATTATTTAAAATTAAAAAATTTGATGATCAACTACGTTGACCACCGCCAAAAGTTACTTTGCTTGATCTCTCTGGTTTTAACATCGGAGAGCTTGGGTCAGATTCTCTTAATAAATCGTTATCTACAGCATCTTGCTGAGTGTGCGCACGATCTGCGAAGTAGGAGTTTCTTTCTTCGCGTGTTTCGTTAGGAATCTTAGCCAGCAGCAAACCGCCAACTGAAACTACTCCCGCATGTTTACCGTCATCTAAAGTAGGAAGCTCGAATCCATCTAACTCTTCGGCTCTGACAAGATCGAAACCTTCTCTCATCCTCGAAGTTACATTTTTTCTGTCTTCGCTACCTGCGATTTCAGCTCTGATCCACCTGTAGGTATAACCTTCAGGTGCGGGAGGAGTATCCAACATTGATGGTGGACTCCAGGGTTTGCGAGCAACTTTTTTAGCTCGAGTGTCGGCAGAACGTGGTGTTCTGTTTAAATCTTTTTTATCTTCTGTCATAGTTTTACCTTTTAACATATTTAGCGTACTCGCCCAGCGGTACGTTTAATCTTTTAGCCATTTGAACTTCAGATGGAGACAATTTTACTTGTCTTTTGTTAGAGCCTGGATTACCAGCAACTCTTCCAGCTGAAGCCACCTTTTGTTGAGGCTTAGATTTAACAGAAGATTCTGTAAACTTCTGCGGGAACTCTTTACGAATTCTCCTATCGACCTCAGTATAGTACTCTTCTGAACCAACGTCAAAGCCTTCAGCCTCTAACTGATTGTTGATTGCCATAGCACCCATGGTCATTACTTCATCTTGACCAAACCATTCGTTCTTTTCAACCCAAGCTTGCTCTCTTTCTCCTAGCTGAGGAACAGCGTTTTGTTGAGTTTGTTGAACATAATTTTGATAGTTAGTTTGTTGCTCTTCTTGAACATGTTGTTGATATTCTAGTTGAGATTTTGAAGTAGTTACTTTATTTTCTTCTACTGCTATTTTTGCTAAAACTTCTTGAGCTTTGGCAACCTTTTCATAATCTGCAACTTCATGCGCATTTTTTAAAGCTGCTAAAGCTTGTGCTTTTTGAGATTTTAGCCTACTTTCTGCTTCTCGTAGATAAGATCTATCTAGACTTGAAGATCTAGTTTTTAGATGTTGATTTTCTTCTGCAATTCTTTTTGCATATTCATAAGCAGATTCTTGACCTCTTTCAGCCTCTCTTAGCTTACGAGTGAGTTTGCTAATTCTTTTTTGAACTTTTTCAGAATAGTCTTCTAACTCATCTGCTGACTTTTCTTCTGGTTCTGTAGAAACATCTTCAATAGCTTTTTCAGTTTCTTCATCATTTTCTTGTTGTGGCGCTAGATCTGCAATTTTACCGCTAGGTTTTTCCTCTGGTAAATCTACTTCAACAATTTCACCTTCATCAACTATTTCTTCTTTTTTTGCTTCTTCTGACATATTTGCTCCTTATACTGCAAGGATGTCGTCAGGATCTAAAATGGTAGCTATCACTTCGTCATCATTAATGATTCTACATTCAGATTCATCACCTAACTTAAAGCGAGCGCCAGCATATCTTCCTATCAACACCCATTGTTTTTCCTGACACCAAGCCTCAGCAAACTTGCTAGAGTCTTTGTAGCAATCAGGACCCATTTTAACAACATACCCTACAACCGTTGCCAGAGATTCTCTGTCAACTGTTGATTGTACTAAGTGGATTCCACCTTCTGTTACTGCCTTACCTTTGTATGGAAGAATAAGTATTCTCCATCCAGTCGGTTGAGGCATTCTTTCTAAAATTGATTTATCTAAAAGCGTAGGATCTAAAACTCTTGCACTTTGCTCTACATAAGGAATTGATTCCTCGGTAGCAGGAGTTTCTTTTTCTTTCTTTTTGGCTTCGTTTTTGGTTTTGGTTTCTTCTTCTATTGCTTTAGCAACATGGTCAGGTACGTGTATCTTCGGCATCTTCTTGTATTTTTCCCAGCAGCTCCCTAAATGAATTTTCTGCGTCAACGAGAGAGCTGTAACGTCCACACAGATACTGATATTGTGCAAAGTCTTTAGCCCCAGCTAAAATAACATCCTTCACACTTTCTTTTTGAGCCTCAAGTTCTTTTAAAAACTTTTGGCTTATCCAAACTACTGACACTTAATAAATGCCAGAAAACTTGCCACCATATTCGGCAGCGCCCATACCTCTAGCTTTACCTTTTCCCATTCCAGGTTTAGGTGTTGTATTGGCATCAAAAGTTCCTGCATCTGTTTTTAAAGGAGCAAGACCTTTATTACTGTACCTAGCTTTATTCTTGGTTACAGTTGGAGTTTTTTGTTGTGATATCTCAGTTCTTTTTATCATGTTGTTTATTATCTTGGTTAAATAAATTATTTGCAAGTTTTTATTTACCTTGCCCTCTATATTTTTTTCGCCGTTGATTTTTATTAGTTCCAGCGCCATCACTTAAACGACTGTTGCCGATAGAGGTTTTTTTCTTAATACGAGTAATTTTTTCTTTGACCCAACTTTTAGGCATTTTGTTTTTGTTTTTTTAACTCTCTTTCTTTGAGTAATAACATTAAGTCATGCCATCGGTACATACGTTTATTAACGTCATCCCAGTACCAACCTTTAATTGTTTTTGTTTCTGGCATCTAACAATTTAAATCTAGCTTGTTGCTCCATTCTGGCTCTTGCAGTATCGTTTCTTAACTCAGCAATATCTTCCTGGGTATCAATTCTTTCTCTATCCACATTCATTCTTTGTTGTGCTTCTTGCATTTTTCTTTGCTCAGCTGCTAAGAATTGTTGCTGCTCTATAGATAGCTCTTGACCTTTTAGAGCAAGCTCTTGCTTTCTAATGGCCACTAATGGATCTTCGTCTTGAGGTGCCGCAACTTTTTGATTGTATTCTACTAACAGCTCGGCAAGTATTGGAGCTGAGAATTGTGCCAATATATCGCCTGCTTGAATAGATAAGTTTTGTGCTTCTTCAGGTGATGCTTGTTGAGCCTGTTGTTGTAACTGTTGGAACTGTTGCATAACCTCTGGTGGCATTTGCTGTTCACCCAGAAGATCTGCTTTCATTTGTAAATGCTGCATGATATGAGAATGTATCAAAGCTTGAACCTGAGCATTCATTTGAACAGGTGGTGTATTTAACAAAGACATATGAATAGCAATATGTGCATCATGATTTTGTTGTGGGAATGCTTGAGCTTGCTGACCTAATAACAGTTGATTATTTTCAAAACCAGCTTCAATAGGAAGTGGATCTGTCGGAGGTGGTGGTGTAAGTATTTGTTCTACGTTATCTACACCAATCGCTGCATACATTCTTTTATAAGCTTCGTAAGTACCGTTAGGCCCATGAACTTGTGGGTTAGATTGTACTAACTGCATCATTTCTTGCGCCATAGCAATTCTTTGCGACTGACTAAATATATCTGGATTGGAAACAGGAAAAATATCAACTCTTTCATCAAAGTCAGATAACTTAATTGTGGTTTCGTTATTTGCTACTGCATAAGGATATTCTTGTGGCAAATATTCTTGAAACACTTGCGATAATATTCTAAATTCTTTCTTTTGAGAGTTATGCAATCTTTTATGAATAGCAGATAAAACTTTCGTAGATCTTTCTAATAAGGCTAATGTAGTGCCTACAGGAGCGTTTGGATTACCTTGTCCTGTATTTATTTCTGCAATAGATGCAAATTTTTGACCAGAATTAACCAACATATTTAACAACTGAAGCAAAGTTCCACTTGGTTCTTTAAATGGTAACGGTTGTATTGAATCTCTAAGAGATCCTCCAGGCGCATCAACATCTCTAAACTCCCCTGGTTGAATAGGAGTGTCTTCATCTCTAATTCTTATGCCTCTGGTTTTAAAACCAGCAGGTAAGTTTGCTAAAGTTCCTGCATCAATTAACTGTCTCATGATTGAAGTAGATGCTTTAGATAAACCACCAATCATGTGAGTTAAACCAAATCCGTAAAAACCTAAACCAGGTAAGAATTTAAAATGTACAAAGTATTCTATTTTGTTTTTCAGCTCATCATCTTCTTTGTAGTTTCTTCTAACCGATAGGATTTCATTTGAATTAGCATCTATGGTAACGATATAAGGAAGTTTAATTCCAGTCATTTCGCCTTCTTCGTCAACGTCTTCGTAACCGTCAATATCTAAATTACAATGAACTTCGTATAAAACAGATACCTCTCCATCATCGTAAGATGGTTCCATTCCAGAAAGCTTGTCTATTTCTTCTTTAACACCAGAATAGTTTTCTGCGTTATTACCACTTTCTAGATCTATCTTTCTATAAAAACCTAGTGCTTGTAATTTTCTAACTTCGTTTTCTGATATTTTTACAACATTAGTAATTCTAGGACAGGTTTCTAAATCGGTTGTGTAGTAAGGAACAATTAAATCTTCAGGCGCAATAAACTTAGATACAGCTCTACCTAAACTTTCATCATAATAAACTTTCTTAAATGCAGACCCTGCTAGTGGTAAATAAAATAATAGTTGGTCTAATTCTTGATCGAACTCTTCCATTACATGAGTAATTTGATAGTTCATAAATTCTTTAACTCTTTGAGCTTGTTCTTCTACCAAAGAATCATAAGCCCCTATGACTTGAGTTTTAACTGGACCACCTGACGGCAAAAGTTCTTTGTAAGCTTGAGCTTGGAAGGTTGTTACAGCTTCACCTAATAATGGATGTATCACACCAGATGCACCTTCAAAAGGTTCAGATCTTTCAGCATCAAACTTCATGCCTAAATATTTCAATCCATCAGTATAAGTTTTTTCCCAATCTTCTCTTGAGGCTTTATCTTTCTCAATACCAGACATTAACTCATTTGATATATTTGCTAGTTGTTGATCTTCTAAGATTTCAGCTAAGTTTTCGTCAAAGCCTGTTTCTACTTCTTCGGTCATGGTTTCGCCTAAAATAGCGCTACCATCTTCTTGCATTTCAAAACCTTCGGTTCCTGATTCCATAATTGCTTCAATAGCAACTTTCATGTTTTCTTGGCCAAGCGGTACTTGATTCTCTTCGTTTAAAACCGTTGGATTAATTTCTTTTTCTATTGCCATTAGTGTAGTACTCTTTTTTCTTCTTCCTCAATCATAGAACTTGGGAATGCGTCAACTAAAGTTCCAACAATTTTAAGATTAAAACGTGTTGCTTCTTTTTCTGCTTGATTCCAGCTTTCTGAAATAATACATGGGCCACTAAATGTTGTACCATTATCCTCATATTCTGTAAGAAATATTAATAACATCCTAATAGTATACCCTCTTTATTGGCGCTTTCTCTCTATCTTCGTAATCATCCCCAAGAGAAACTAAACCACCTTCTCTAAATCTCATTAAAGCTTGAGTCATAGTATCGCATAGGTCATCATTTTTACCAAAGGGAAATGAAGCACATTCCTCTATCATTTCTTCTGCAAATTTTCTTTCGGGTGCATAAACCAAACCAGACTCAAAGATAGGTGCAACTGAGTGCATTCTTGTAGATTTGTCATGTCCTCTGGTTGGAGAGTAATTAACGACAGGTATACCTAATCTTCTAAGTTCGTGAGTTAAAGGGGTACCCGAAGCTTTTGCCTCAATCAATACCATATCAGGTTCCCAATATTGATATTCTTCGTAAGCTACTCTTTTCAATTCTGGAAAATCCCAACGATCTTTCTGCGCATCTAATAATATGATGCAATCAGGAGAATCGGGTGTAGGTTTAAATACACCCCACGTTGAAATAGCTGAATAGTCTGCTGTTTCTTTTTTACTAAAAGCTGTATCGTAGCTTTGAATAATATAACTTACTGGAGGCAAAGCTTCGCTTTCCCAAGCATTCCACCAATCTCTTTTGACAATAGAACCTTCTTCAGAGGTAGGTGTTTGCATCCATTGTGCATTCCATTTTTGCACAGGTAAAGAAGCTTTTACTTTTTCTAATTCTTCTATAGACCAGAACTCGGGCCATAAAGGATTGCTTGTTTCAGGAAAGATAGCTGGAAACTCTACAACTTCCCATTGGTCAGCTGAAGATTCTTTTTGTGAGTCTAACAACTTAGCCGTTAGATCAATTGAACTCCAACGCGTCATCACAAGAATGATAGCTCCACCAGGCTGCAAACGCTGTCTAGGTCCAGAGGTATACCATTCCCAACAGGCTTCCATAGCAGTAGGACTCAAAGCGTCTTGCTCTGAATGGGGGTCATCAATAATGAGTAGATCCGCACCTCGACCTGTAATAGCTCCTCCTACACCTGCGGCAAAGTATTCTCCGCCTTTGTCAGTTTCCCAACGACCCGCTGATTTAGAGTCTGCTCGTAGTTCTACTTTAGGAAAGATCTGTTTGTATTCTTCAGCATCCATCATGTTACGAACTTTACGACCAAACCTTACAGCTAACTCACCTGTATGAGTTGTCTGCATAATTTTTCTTTTTGGCTGCTTACCCATAATCCAAGCTGGAAAATAAGTAGAACAAAATTCAGACTTGGTGTGACGAGGAGGCATGTTAATAATAAGTCTGTTGCATTTACCATTAGCAACGTCCTCTAACTTTTCTGCAAATATTTTATGATGACGGCCACAAATAAACTCAGGCCACATGTGATCAATAAACTCTAGAAATGTTTCTTGACAACCTTGTTGTTTTTTTAATAACTCAAGACGTTCTTTGAGTATAAGTGTTTCTTTGATCTCTTGATCAGAAAGATGTGCTAGATTCATAAGGCAGCTAGCATATTATCTATACTAACAGGACCACCTGTATTGTAACTTTTGGGATCATACAATTCTGAAATATATTTTATTCTATCTTCAGTCGATTTAATATCTCTGTTGTATCTATTTAATCTTTCAGCGTATTTATTAAGTTGAGTAGCGCTATTGTTTTCAACATAGTTTTGTTTTTCTTTGTGTAAAGATTTTAATTTTTTTATTAATGGAGCTGTTTCTTTTCTTATTGCTTGCGCTCTTTGCAAAGGATTCATAGAAAGTGTTGCCATAGCTAATAGTATAGCCTGGCGTTCCGCTCCCTCAGATCCAACGGGACTGGTACCAACTTCTTTGATTAAAGTATCTAAATCATTTGGTTCTATAGATCCAACGTCAGGTGGGTTTGGCAATATCGTTTTATTTAATTCATTCAAGGATTCTTGTATACCTACAGGCCCTCCTGCATAAAATTCTAATTTCTCAATAAGTGGATTGTTAGCAATTTGCTCTATTTCTAAGTTATCCATATAAATGTTTTTTGGTTTAATGTTTGTTAAATCAACCAAAGCTTCTGATTCTTTATTAGCCATATCAAAAGAATCATAAATATCATCTAAACCGTATTGTCCTTTTAATTCATCTGCTGCGTCATAAAAATCGTACCCCTCATCTACCAAATCATCAATCAAATGACTGTAACTATTTTCCACATTCATTCTAGCTAAATTATTAAAACCTGCGCCAGACTCATCTATTGAGTTAAAAACAGCTGGCAAATAAGCCTGTATTTTTTCTGCTGGAACTTGATACTCCAAAACAACTGGCTTTCTATACATAGTTACTGCTTCATATTTGCTATCTGATGTTGGGTCCATATCATCAAAAAAACTACCTTTTTCTCCTTCTTTTAATTTTCGTCCAGTCACATTAGCCTGTTTGTAAGCCATCATTTTTGCATGCTCTGGATTTAAGGTAAGACTTGACAAGCCTTCGTCTGGTTTTAATTTGTTAGATTCAGCTATATTTAAATATCTGTACAAATGCACATTACCGTTTTTATCAACTAGGTTGTTTTCTTTTAAATAATTTTGTGTAACATTTTTAATATCTTTACCAGGACCTTTTGTATCTCTTTTTAAAATATCTGCTACTCTATCTTTTTGAAATTTAGCACGACTGCTTTTTACCCATTCAACCAATTCTTCTAAATCTTCTGCATCTAGATCTATTTTACCCAGACCTTTAACAGCAGTTTTTCCTGCAACAACTGGAGCGCTAGAACTAGTAACATAATCTACCAAAGACAAAGGGTCAGTTACTTTAGGAGTTGGCAATATAAATTCTTTCACATCACCTAAAAAATTAAATGCTTTCTTTAGTTTATTAATAACAGGATCGCCAAAGGTTAAGTCTGGTTTTAAAGGTTTGGTGTACGGACCAATAGGTGTAATAGAGCCTACATCAGGAAGATCGTCTTCTACTGCTCCACCATCCTTAAATGCATCAATACCTTTTTCTTTAACCAGCTTTCTTATATCGTCATCAATCTTAACGTAGGTACCTGAAAATTTTTGATTTATGTTAGGATCAACTTTACCCATATATTCTTTTGGATCTACTCCTAATTCTTTAAGCATTTTTTCAATTTCTCTTGGCGCATCTTGATCGTAAAGTTTTTCTAAAAACTCTCTATCTTGGCCACCTTCATCACCTAGTCTTTTTGCAGCTGAGTCCAAAGAAAACCCATCATAATCGTTAGATACGGCTTCTAAAAATCTTGATCTAATTGGGAGTTTGTAAGCTATAGTTTTATTATCTACGGCATAAGGATCCATTTTAATGCCAGGTATATTATCAGTTTTTACCTTAGATGCTCTTTTAAGTATTTTAATTCCGTTGCCTATATCAAAAGTAGGAGATGGGTTGTTAACCAATTCATTAAAATATTTTAACGCTCTGTCTTCTGGTGTCCCTGGACCATACTTTTGTCTTACAGCAGGAGAACCAGGCTTAATCGCTTCTAATTCATAAAATATTTCATCTAAACTTTTGTCAAGATACTCAGTAAATTCTTTTCCTGTTGCATTTTTTAAATCATCTTTAGTTAAAGTAAATTCTGTAACATCCTCAAAACTGCTTGGCATTAATTTTAATTTACTTTGACCAAGTTTTTCTAAGTCTGCATTTAGATCAGCAAGAGATGGGGAGTCTGGAGTTAATTTTGAATCTGTTATTTTTTTCTGTAACTCTACTTCTTTTGCAGAAATTCTATTAATTTTAGGTACAACTTTGTTAAATGCATCTTTAGCTTTTTTTGCCTCAACTAATTTTTTTGTATCTTTATATGGAGATACTGAAAAAACTTCTTTAACTTCTTTTGTAGGTTTTATAAAAGGCTCAAAAATATCTACACCATTAAATTCTTTTACTGTTTTTACAATTTTACTTATAGAATCTTTTATAGAAGATCCTTCCATTTTAGCAAAAGCTGATAATTCACTTGGCGGTATTAAGTATTCATCTGTCTGTAAGGTTTTACCCTCTTTTACTAATTTATATAATCTTTGTTGGTCTTTAATAAAAGCTTTTTGTAATTGATCTGGTGATTCTAGATTGCTAGTTTTTCTTGCAGCACTAGCAATTGCTGAAAAAAAATTATTCTCTCTTAAAAAATTTGGACTTCCTATAAGATCAGGATTAAGCTCATCACGAATTCTATTTATTGCAATTGTTAAATTTTCATTTAAAGATTTTATAGGCTGTTTACTTAAAATTAATTCTATTTGTTTGTTTTTGTTTCTAGTAAAAGCTTGACCTAATTCTTTTGAATAATCAGATTGAATTCTACCTAAATTTAAAACTTTATCTCCTTTATCTAATATTGGTTTTGGAGGTCCTATAACTTTTGAATCAAACGGCATAATCCGCAGACTGTCTGCATAAGTATCGTAATCAGGCATTTTTAAGTCAGCGGCAGCGTCAAACACATAATGAGCTTCATGATCATCGTAACCGCGATAATGTCTGCCAAGCTCAGCACCTCTTTCGTATTTTTCTTTAGGTAAATGATAGGTAAATTCTGTTTCGTTATCTAAAATTTTGTTGCCTGAAATTAATCTACCTGGTGCTTCTAACTCTCTTGGACCTACCATTCTTTTTTGTATGCCGCCTTTGTCTATTGAGCTTTGATTGTCTTTAATGTATCTGGCCAATCTTTGTCTAGTAATTTTATCTAAAGGATTTGAAGACTGTATTTCATCTAAAAGTTTTGGATGGACATCACCAAATTCATCAGTTAAGTTAAGTAACCTTAATTCTCCGTTTGATATACCGCCTTTCTTCAAAGCATTAATGTAAGTAACCATACTAGTTTGATTGGGTAATTTTTTATTGGTATTAATAAACTTAGCAGCTTTTGATGTAAGTCCAAGATCTTTAGTTTTTGTGCCTGTAAAAGTCATCTCATCTAAAGACAAGGGTTTAAATTCTTCTACTTTAGGTACGGGTACATCTTTAACAGCCTCTTCTACAACTTCAGCTGTTTCTGTTTTTATAGGTAAGGCTGGAGTATCAACAACAGGGTCTATTGCTTTGAGTGCTTTGGCACCACGAAAGAGTCTAAGTAAAGGATAGAGACTGGCAAAACTTAAACCAGCCAAAGCGTAGTTACCCGTTGCGCCTAGAAAGTCTTTATCTTTTATATTTTTTGCACCCCTAGCACTAAACTCACCTACTTCAAAGGCTGCAAGTGCGTCTCCGATTCCAGGAGATACACTAATAGCTAATTGATCTACAAATGGAAGTTCCTCAAAATCACGATAAGCCTCACGAATATTGCCTTGCTTCGCCGCTTGTTTAAGGTTTTCTAGTACTTCTGCTCTGTTTGCCATTAAAGTAATTCAGGTTGGTAGCCTTCTAGCTGTTTTAATATTTTTTCTTCGTTAATGCTCAATTCTTTAAATGTATCGCTAGATTTTTTCATGAGTTTTCTACCTCCAAGTTCTCCGACTCTATCTTCGGCTTGCCCTCTTTTAAAATCTACTTGAGCTTGACGTTTTCTTTGTCTAATTCTTTGTAAGGAATCATACAATCTTTTGGCTTTCTTTGCAGATAATCCTGCTTTGATAAAAGGACCCCCTGCTAAGGCTGCATAATCTACTGGGTCTGTTGGATCAAAAAAGATATCGGTAACATCTTTAACTGAGATGGATTCTTGTGGGGGGCTATCTAGTTTTTTTTTTCGAGATCTGAAAGTATATCGTCAAGAGAATCTCTTTGACTTCTTTGCATTTCCATTAATTCTAAATCTCTTCTTGATGGTGATCTTGCGTTGTCTTTACCACCTCTAAATCTAGAACTATTTCGCATCATGTCTAATAATCTTTTTTTACGCATATTTAATCTTAAATTTTCATAGGACTTACCTTCTTTTTCTAGCAAGGGATCCATTCTACCGTAAAATTCTTCAACAAATAGATCGGGATCACTAGCTCTGTTTGAAGCGCTTGCAATTAATTGATCTCTGCTTCTATCTAAATTACCAGGTAGGTTCATTAATTCAATTCTTTGTGCATCAGCATCATTAATTTGATCCACGATCATGTCGTATGCTTGCCTATCGTTATTTGCTTTTGCTTCCTCAAGTTGGTTTTCTAATATCCCAATTCTTGTTTCTATACCAAATATTTGTTGTTGTGGGTCTGAATTAAGAAAATCAACCATATTTGCATCTCTACCCCCCGCCATCATCATTCTTGGTGGACCTTGCATTTGATTCATTACAGGAGGTGCCATTCTTTCCTCTGGCATAACAGGCATTCCAAGATCTAAATTAGGAATTATACCTGGGGGTACGGCTATTGGGGGTGCTGGCATTCTTGGGGGAGTTGGTCTTCTGTCTAATACAGGAGAGTTAGGCATAATTTCACCTGCTCGTAATTCTGGTATAGGCTGAGGGGATTGTTGATTTCTCAATTGTTCTTGCAATCTACGAAACAGACCACTTAGTCCTGTAAATTTTTGAGTTCTTTGAGGCATTTTAAAATCAAAACCCATATTCCCTCTAGGTCCAGCAAATGAATCTCTTACCATCCTTTCCATATTTTCTCTGCTGCCGTACTTAGAAATTACATTTTTTTCGTTTTCAATTGCTTTATTTCTTTCGTATTCTGCTTTTCTAGCCATTTGTTCAGTCATTAATGGCATTTCACTAATAAGTCTTGGGGCTTGGGGGGCCATAGTCATAACAGGTTCTATTTGACCTTTTACCTTTTTTCTTAATTTATTAAAGAATCCCATAAAAATTAACCACCAGTTCTAAGTTTTCTTTTTAATTTTTGTTTTGCTGAAGAGGTTGGTCTTGTGCCGCCTGCCCCACTTACTTTTTTAGGTTTAGGCGCAGATTTTGAAAGCTTAGCCATTTTTGAATTAATTGAAGTTTTAACACCAGTCGCTATTTTAGCTGGAGATTTTGGTCGTTGTACAACTGGTTTTTTCTTAGCAATAGGAATTGCTTTGCCAACTTGTTTTTTGGCTGGAGACATTTTATTTTTTGGCTTTGCAGGTAAACTTGGGGCTTTTATTTTAGACGATCCTTGTTTTTTTAATGCAGTTCCGCCAGCAAACAATCTTTTTCTTTTTTTCATAATAATAATCCTTTTTTTTAAATAATATATTAATTAAATTGTAAAACCAAGTGCGCCTTCGCCCATTCCAAACATCTCTTCGGCCATTTCTAACTCTTCAAGAGTCATACCGATTTGCTGGAGGAATTGTTCTACTTGTTCTTCGGTAGCACCTTCAGCCATCATTTGTTCTACAATTCTCATAATTTGCATGAGGGCTTCCTTAGCCTCGGCTTTTTCTTGCTCACTCAAGCTATCAATTTGTTGTTGTAATTCGTTAGGTAAAGTTGGGCCTGCTGGAGTCCCTTGCATCATTTGCTGGTCTGGCATCATTACAGGTGCAACGTCCATACCCATCATATCTTCATCCATAATTCTATCCTTAGTGGTTGTCGGCAGATCTTATCCTTGGGGGAAATAAAGGAGATATAAATCTTTAGACCTGCCTTAACCGATTTTACAATAATTCGATTGTAACACCTGTATTGATGAAATGTAAAAAAAATGAAATTTGTTTGAGAGAGATCTTGTCCTTGTGTGTGTCTCTACTGGTTTACCAATTTTTGTGTCCCCCCCCATCCGCCTTACCCGACGCCCGATCCGATTTGCCTGACAAATAGAGTCCCATAAAAAAGGGGGCGTAATGCCCCCTATTTCCTCCAAGGTTTTTTTAGTTGATGTTATCGGGATTGCCAAGTGGCGGAACTAAAGTCATGCCGATCTGCTCAGCTGTCGGCTGACCCATTAACTCGCGCATCTCGGAGTTGATGCCACCATTTGAAATGATGTGCTGACCATTAATGATGAGACT
>Ga0222718_10002879_pt1 | contig 15084 bp, 14 predicted proteins | sample C33_27DmetaG_FD_165045 | JGI IMG/M metagenome (GOLD analysis project Ga0222718, IMG submission 165045) | Estuarine water microbial communities from San Francisco Bay, California, United States - C33_27D | ecosystem: Environmental > Aquatic > Marine > Unclassified | place: USA: California... | reverse complement strand
GTTAATGGGATACGAACCTAGCCTAGAAGAATTAAAATGGTCAAGATACTGCATCCGCAATAACATTAGAATTTCACCAAAGCCTACACAACAAGGGATGTATCCAGAGGAATGGCGAATTGAAATACGTATTGGACCTTATAAAAAAGGTGAAAAACCTTATTTATCGCCTAATGTTTATACAGCAGATAACATATGGGAAGAATTATATAATATGAAGAAATACTATTATGATAAACGTACAAGATGAGTACAAAGGATTATTATCAGGAATACTCCACGGAGGAGCACAAAAAGAGGATAGAACAGGCACAGGGACGAGGTCTGTTTTTGGACGAGTATTACGCCATGATATGGCCAACGGCTTTCCATTGCTAACAGCTAAAAAAATATATTTTAATCATGCAATTACGGAATTACTATGGATCCTTCAAGGACGCACTGACATTGCTTACCTGCACGAGCACGGCGTTACTTATTGGGATAATGATTTTAACAAATCTAATAAAACAGACGGAACTCTTGGCCCTATTTATGGTAAGCAGCTTAGGGACTTTAATGGTATTGACCAGCTTGAATATATACTCAAGCAAATTAAAGAACAACCGAGCTCGAGGCGCATTATGGCAAGCTTATGGAATCCCAACGATCTTAACGATATGGCACTTCCTCCCTGCCATTACGGCTTTCAAGTATATATTAATAACAATAAGTTAAGCTTAAGTTGGAATCAAAGATCTGTAGACGTATTTCTTGGTTTACCTTATGATATAGCTATGTATGGTTTACTATTATTAATGCTAGCTAAAGGCAATGGTTACGAGCCAGGCCAGCTTACTGCTTTTATGGGTGATTGCCATTTGTACAATAATCATATTAATCAGGCAGAAGAATATTTGAATAGAAAAGATTTAGAATTACCTTCCGTATTAATAAAAAAAGGTTTATCTTTGCCTATAGAAATACCAAAGCATTCTGATTTTGAATTAATTAATTATAACCCACAAAAACCAATTAAAGCACCATTATCCACATGACTTATTATATATACCACATTCCAGGAAAGAAAATAGGGTGTACTACTAATGTACAAAAACGCGTTGTAGAAACGCAAGGCTATAAACCTGGTGAATACGAAATATTATTTGAAACAAACAATATGGAAGAAGCTTCAATGGCCGAACGGGTTTTACAAAAAGACTTAGGCTATAAAGTAGACAGAAAACCTTATAAAGATTTATTTAAAAAAACTATGAGTAAATACAGTTCATCTGACGCCACTACAACTTTTAAAATATCACCTAAAGAAATAAATGCTAAATTTTTAGCAGATCTTGAAATTAAAAATAATTACGGAACATTTAAGCTTGATTCAACAGATAAAATTGATTGGGTAATATCTAATATAAATAACAGCCAATTCGGACCTGATACATGCTACATATATAATAAAGCTATGGCAGAAGCTTCTGCGTTTCAAACACTAAGTGAAGAAAAATTATATTCCCATCATGACCAATTTGAATTAATTAGAGAATGGGCTAAGGAAAGGGGCTTATATGATAAGGGTGATATTAAAACACAACTAATTAAATTATATGAAGAATCAGGAGAGTTATCCCAAGCTATACTTAAAAACGATAAAGAAGGTATTATTGATGCTATTGGTGATAGCGTTGTTGTTCTTACTAATCTTGCCCACCTTGTCGGTACCAATATTGAAGATTGCATTAGCTTTGCTTATGATGAAATTTCTAATAGAACTGGTAGAATGATTAACGGAACATTTGTAAAAGATGCGTGATAAAATTATACAACAAGTAATAAATAAAATACAATCTCGCTCTGACGTAGGCTTTAAAAAATATGGTGTTACTCTTTATGATGATAACCAACCATTAGACGCATGGCTTAATCATATTCAAGAAGAATTAATGGATGCGGTTAATTACATTGAAAAAGCTCGTATGTCATTACGCGAAGAAATTGAAGAATGTTATTTGCAAGACGTAAAAAATATTGAAGTAACAGATCCCGAAACAGTATCAGCATATCCAGAACCTGATTATGGAAATATGTGGACAACTAACCATACTTAATAAATGAGGCAAAAAAAAAGCAAAAAGCGAGGGCCAGTAACAGCAAAAAAAATATCATACGACGGTATTAATTTTGCTTCTGGTCTCGAACGCTACACGTATATGGCTTTAAAAAAAGAAAAACTATTTGAATTTTATGAGGGCGAAACTTTCCATCTTATCGAGGGCTTTGATTTTCCAAATGAATCTTACGAAAAACAAGCAAACGGAAAAGGAGAATATATTAACAGAGGGAAAAAGAAAATATTGGGAATTAAATATACGCCTGACTTCACTGGGAAAGATTATATAATTGAATGTAAAGGAAGAGCTAATGAATCTTTTCCTTTAAGATGGAAACTATTTAAACTATGGCTCACGAAAAACAATATTGGAAAGACGCTTTACAAGCCGCAAAACCAGAAAGAGGTAGATCAAACAATACAACTGATAAAGAACAACAGAAAAAGCAAGCGAGGTTAATGTATGGCCGTAGAGTATTGCAAAAAGATATTAAAAAACTTTTAGATAAAAGAATAATTAAATATAAAGATATAGTTGGAATACACAGAAAACACGGAATTAAAGCTACCTGAGCATTATGCTGAGAGAATAAATTTTCATATGAAAATGTTACTTTATTATTTAAAAGAAGAACAAAATGACAGATTGGGAACCAAGTTGGGAGCTTAGTATAGGTTTATATCCAGGGATATTAATAGGCGCTAGAACATATTCAAATGAAAAAAATATAATTGAACACGTTATATACGTACCTTTTATAGAACTTTGTTTAACAATATATAAAGATGGCTAAAAATAAAATGAACTTAACTACTTTTGTTAGAAAATCAAAAGTAAGTAGACCGGGAGATCACTCAAAATCTAAAACATCAAATTTAAAATCAAGTAAAAACTACGTGAAAAAATATCGCGGGCAAGGAAGATGAAAGAATCAAAACTAATTGAAATGCAAAATAAATTAGAAACTTTAGGTGCTACTTTTACAAGGCTAGTAAATGAAGTTACTAATTTAAAAGACCTAAGTATAGGTACGATGGAACTTGTAAAAAAGCTTCCTGATTATGAAAAAGCTTTAGAAGAATTAAAAGAACAATATAAGAAAACCAAAGATGAGTCTATTCAAGGAAAAGATAACGTTTAGAAATTTTTAAAAATTAACTTTAATTAAATTAAACATTATGAAAAACTATTTTATTATTGCAATGCTATCTTTAGCTTTAACATCTTGTGTATCTCCAGTGCATTTTTTAGGGGGATCACAATTATTTCTTGATTCAGGGGTAAATTATAATTTGCCCATAGAAAATAACGATCAATCTGTTATATGTAGAGATCTACAACCTTATGCTAGAGTAAATTATAGAATTCATATTTTTGATACAAGAAAAACAAATAAAAAATAAATTATGGGATTATTTGATCCGCGAATAACATACAAACCTTTTGAATACCCTGAATATTACACGGAAGGTTGGCTTAAACAAGCTCAAGCTTTCTGGCTTCATACAGAAATATCTATGTCTGGTGATGTTAAAGACTGGAATGAAAAATTAACATCAGAGGAAAAAAATTTAGTAGGTAATATTCTTTTAGGATTTGCGCAAACAGAATGTGCGGTTTCTGATTACTGGACTCAAAAAGTTGTTAGTTGGTTTCCTAAACATGAAATACAACAAATGGCTATGATGTTTGGTAGCCAAGAAACAATACATGCCGTGGCTTATTCATATTTAAACGAAACATTGGGCATTGAAAACTTTGAAGCATTTTTGCACGAGCCTGCTACTGCAGAGCGATTTGAAAACCTTGTTGCCTATGACGGTTCTGATCCTGTAGGAATTGGAAGATCATTAGCTATCTTTAGCGCATTTGCTGAAGGAGTATCTTTATACTCCGCTTTTGCTGTGCTTTATTCTTTTCAGCTTAGAAACCTTCTTAAAGGTATTGGACAACAGATGAAATGGTCTGTAAGAGACGAGTCTTTACATAGTAAGATGGGCTGTAAGCTTTTTAGGCATATGTGTGAAGAGATACCAACATTATTAGAAGACTGTAGAGATGATGTTACTACCGCTGCAAAAGCAATGCTCTCAGCAGAAGAGCAGTATATTGATAAAATGTTTGAACAAGGAGACATTGAAAACCTTAGAGCTAACGACCTTAAACAATTCATCAGAAAACGTCTCAATGAAAAACTTCAAGAACTTGGTTACTTCGACCTCGGGGAGTACTTTGCGTTTGACAAAAAGTCAGCGGAAAATCTTGACTGGTTCTATCATCTTACCGGGGGGCATACTCATACTGATTTTTTTGCTATTAGGCCGACTGATTATTCAAAGGCTAATGAAGGTGAAGATTTTGAAGATATTTGGTAATATATATTTTAATAAATGACAATAAAAAAAATTATATTTTCGTTTTTACTCATAAACTACAATATAAACGCACAAAGCAATAATATTTATGGTCTTTGGGTCAATCAAGATCATGAATTTGTTAGAATAAATCCTGATAGTACGTTTACGCGATTTAGCGCTAATAATGAAAAAATTATTCCTTTAGCTTATGGAAAAGTATACCAAGAAGGCGGTGAGCTTAGAATAATAAGGAAAGATACTACAGACGCATATAATTTATGCTATTATGTTGGAAATGAAACAATGGTAATCTGCAGGCCTCGGTCTAAAAAAGCGTGGCTATGGAACAAGCTGGGAGAGTTGTGAAAAGATCAATACTTAAAGCTTTAGTGAAGGAAAGAAAGTTAAAGCCTCACGAAAGATTAGCAAATAGGTTTGGGTATATGGGTACTGGGTTTTTTATTACAGCTCCACATATGCTTCCTGAAACGCCAGGTATTATAGTTTACTTTTTAGCTGGTTTATTTTCTTTGCCTCAAGTGTGGGTTGCAAAACAATGGAATTTAGTATTAGTCAATATAAACGTAATGGCAGCTTACGCTGTATTATTCTTTAAATAATGTGGGATAACGATTGGAAAAAAGGCGAAGATTACCCAGCCTGGGGTGATACCGAAGTCTATAAAAAAACAATAACAGGTGGCTATTTATTAGCGGGGGAGTCCCCAAAGGACGCTTATTGGAGAGTATCTAAAACAGTTGCGAGGCGTTTATATAAGCCAGAACTAGCTGAAAAATTCTTCCAGTACATATGGGATGGTTGGTTGTGTTTGGCTTCCCCTGTGCTGTCTAATACAGGTACAGATAGGGGTTTGCCCATCAGTTGCTTTGGTATAGATGTAGGGGATAGCATTTATGATATAGGCACGAAGAATTTAGAAATGATGTTACTAGCCAAGCATGGCGGTGGTGTTGGTATAGGCATTAATATGATTAGACCCGCCGGAGCTAAAATTACAGGAAATGGAACAAGTGATGGAGTGGTGCCGTTTTGCAAGATATACGATTCAACAATACTTGCCACTAATCAAGGATCTGTCAGAAGAGGAGCGGCGTCAGTTAATATCAACATTGATCATCCCGACTTTGACGAGTGGCTGGAAATTAGAGAACCTAAAGGAGATGTCAACAGACAATCTCTTAACCTCCACCAGTGCGTTGTGGTCGGCGATAAGTTTATGCGAAGACTTGAACTTGGAGATAAAGAAGCACGAAACAAGTGGGCAAAGCTACTTCAAAAAAGAAAAGCGACTGGAGAGCCTTATATCCTTTTTAAAGGCAATACGAACAAAAGTAACCCAGAAGCGTACAAAAAAAATAGTTTAAAAGTGCATATGACTAATATCTGTAGCGAGATTACCCTGCATACAGATGAGTCGCACAGCTTTGTTTGCTGTTTATCTTCGGTTAATTTAGATAAATATGATGAATGGAAAAATACGAATTTAATTTACGACGCAACTTGGTTCCTGGACGGTGTGCTAGAAGAATTTATCCAGAGGGCCAAGAATATGAAGGGATTCGAGAACTCTGTACGCAGTGCGGAGAAGGGCAGGGCACTTGGACTTGGTGTCCTTGGGTGGCACAGCCTATTACAAAAAAATGGAATTGCTTTCGAAGGTTTATTAGCACAATTCAAAACGCGAGAAATATTTTCAAAAATAAAAATTGAGACAGAAAGAGCATCAAGAAAGCTAGCGGAGGTTTATGGAGAACCACTTTGGTGCGTTGGCACAGGGCTCCGTAATACACACCTAAGAGCTATAGCACCTACTGTATCAAACTCAAAATTATCAGGGAATGTTTCACCAGGTATTGAGCCTTGGGCTGCTAATGTATTTACGGAACAATCTGCTAAAGGAACATTTATTAGAAAAAACAAAGAACTTAAAAAAGTATTAAGAAAAATTGGAATCGATAATAAAGAAACTTGGGACAAAATTTTGGCAGATGGTGGATCCGTTCAAGGAATTAAACAACTTGATGGATGGTATTATGATAACGGAGGAAGACTTAATAAAGAAGAGGGAGAATCAGTAAAGAATGTATTTAAAACATTTAAAGAAATAAATCAGTTAGAACTTGTAAGGCAAGCGGGTATACGCCAAGATTATATTGATCAATCTGTATCATTAAATTTAGCATTTCCTTCAGAAGCGCCGCCTAGGTGGTTAAATCAAGTTCATATTGAGGCATGGAAGCGTGGAATTAAAACATTATATTATGTGCGAACAGAAAGCGTCTTACGCGGCGACATTGCTGCTGCGGCTATGGATCCTGATTGCTTGTCTTGCGACGGCTAGTTGTGAAGATGAAGAAGATTATTGCATAATAACGTTGACGACTGTATGGGATGAATCAACAAATACTTATGTTACAATAGAAGAATCTTATTGCGAATATTATTAATTAAATTTTATATTATGACACTTAAAGAAAAAGTAAAAAAGTTAGAAGCTGAATTGCTTGAAGCTAAGCAAAAAGCAGCTGATGTTATTTTAGACACAAAAGATAATGTGTTTACACAAAAGGAACTTAAAAAAATTAGGTTTCTTGAAGTGTGGGCAATTGCCGGTCCGCTTGTTGGACTAGGTATTGGATTACTATTTTAAATAATTAAAGGGGTGCTACTTAATTGTAACACCCCTTTTTTTATTATACATTGCCAAATCCGCCTTCACCAGTATCTAGCATAAATCTTGATGCTGGATTACCTTCGTTCATTGTTGGATCTTCTGGAACATCTGATATGCCTTGAGCAATGTGATCTTGATTTAGCTCAAAACCAACTCTGTCGCCATTATCATCTGTTTTCATTTCACCCTCACTTTTCATAATTTTATCAAGGTTTTGTGCACTTCTGCCTTTTATTCCGCGAAGTTCATCAAATCTCGCCATAGCCTCGCCTCTTGGTAATATGCCTTTGCCTTCCATTTTGTCAGCATACCTTTCACGCTTTGCATCAATTCTTTTCTTATATTCGTTATATCTTTGTTTTTTCTTTTGATTACGAATTTGAATTTTTTGCTTTTTTTCGTCGCTAAGTTCGTCAAAGTTTGCACGTCTTTTTCTAGCATAAGATGCATCATAAGCTGCCTCTTGTAGTTCAAGGGGTTTACGCTTTGATTTGTCAATTGACCCTCTTGCAAAAGGGTCTCCCCCTATAGATTTCTCTAATCTTTCTAATAAGTTTTTCATATTATACTTTTATACCGTTAGCAGATTTTTCCCATGGTAATTGTTTAGCGCCTTCCATGTAAGCGATACCATTATACATTATTTTTTTCCCTTGCAGCCTAGGATAAGCTTTGCCTTTCCAATAAACATTTTGGCTATCATAATTTAACTTTCCACATTTCATATCAGCTAAATGCTTTTTTTCATGAGCAATTACTTCTTTTTTCTTAGCTGGTGATAAACCTTCTTTTACTTGAATAGTTCCGTCTTTGTGAGCTTTGCCTAATATCCCTGGCTCTAAAGCATCTTTTTTATCAAGAGGCGTATTTTTATCACTAAAAATTCTCTTTTTCCTAATGTCAACCAAGTCTACGTCTACCGAGTAAGGTGACCACCCTAAACCTAATAAAACATTTTGCCAAGCATCATTATATTCTGTGCTCATTGCGTTTATGTTTTCTAACTTTTTAAATACCCTATCTGCAGGTATATTAAGGATTCCGGAAACATAATTAGCTTTTGCATAGTTTTGATAAAAAGGGCTGTATTTATATTGTCTCCAGTCTTGATACCTTTGTGCTTCTACAATATCACCAATTTTTTTACTAATTGGAGGAGATATAGTTAAACCTTTTTGTATTAAAGCTAAACTTCCATTATAAACTCTTTCACCTTTTTGCCTTTTTTGGTTTTGATCATATAATTCCATACCAAAATTCTTAAGAGCGGCTATTGTAGCACCCGCGTACCCCATTCCCCTTAATGCACCGTCTAAAATACTATTAAGCGCATATGTAAGTTTCTTTTCGTCGTCTTCGGTAACCTCATCCTCATCATCCAAAAACATAGAAAATAAAGCACTTTGTAATGCAGTAAATATAAGGTTTTGTGCTACTCCGTAATAAACTAACTTAGAAGCATTTGTTTTCCAATCACCTCTTCCATTAGCTAAATCCAACGCAGCTTTTTTAGTTAATCGAGCATATTGCATAGGCGTATTGGCAAACGCTAATATAAACCTACCTATTTCAGAGGCTTGTTGTCTTGAAACTTTATCAGGCCTTGAAGATTGCTGAGATTTTTCAGCAATTTCTTGGAATTCAATCATTGTTTGCTTTATAGCATCAGGCTCAGAAACACCTTCTTTTAATAACTTATTTATATTATTGCGATACCAACTTGCTCCACCAAAAGCAATAGCAAAGCTATCGCCCCATTGTGTTGGCAAAAACCCTGCCTGTAAAAGCTTTTTATGAGATTTTAAAAACCAATTGTTAGGCTCTGAATTAGCAAGATCAGCAGTGTTTATTTCAATTTTTAAACCACCGCGTCTTTCTAATAAAAAGTCAGAGTTAAATAACACCCCAAAATCTTTAGCAAATTGAGGTACATTAGCCATAGCTTTAGCCATCATGAAAGGATTATTAAAAGTCCAATTCATAAAGTTAATAGCAGATAACTGTTGCAATATAGCAGATCTGGTGTTAAAGGCCATAATGTTTGCTACAGAGCCATTTATCCAGTTCATAGCTTGATTAAATTCTTTATCCTTACCTTTTTTGCGGTTGACCCCTGTTTCCATTCTTTCCAAAACATTTTTCAATGCATCAGTAAAATCATTACCATGCATTTGCAAAATTAGTTTCATGTTTTGATCAGAAAATATTTGATTTTTATTATTTATAAACTCAGTTAAAAATTCTTTTCTTTGAGCTTTATTAGAAACATTAGCTAAATCGGTTTGAATGCTACCACCTAGCCAATCCGGCGTTATAGGCGGATAGCCTTCTGATATTTTTGTTATTTTAGCAAGATCATCAGCAAAAGCTTTTAATTCCGGATTACCCTGTACAATACTGATTAAATCCGCTTCGTCTGCTTTGCTTATATCTAAATCATATCCAGCCCCATTATATAAATAAGCACGAACCGCTTGTTCATTATTATATAAGCCATTAATAACTCTTTCTTTTAATAAAGCTTTATTTTTATATCTTTTCTTTAATGCTTTATAGTCTCTAGCTAAAGTTACCTTTGCAGTTTCATATGCGCTTATACCTTGCGCAAAAGGTGTCATAATATTATCTTGAAAAAATTTCATTTGAGATTCTCCGAGCTTACCTTTGCTTAAAAATGTGTATAGCAAGCCTTCAAAATCATCTGCGCCTGGCGGAACATATATATTAAATCTTCTAAATATTGATCCTTTAGTAGGTTTTTTAGATCTTAATATATTGTCCATACCATCCTCTAAAGATGGCGACTCAGCTTCTTTAGCTATTTGTACTTTCTTTTTAACGCCTAAGTCAGTAAGCATTTTATTAACAGCCGCTACATTTTGAGGTGCATCATCAGCAAAGAACATATCATTATATCCTTCAGAAACTTTTTCAGCCATCCAATAAGCTTTAGCACCAGGCGTACCGTCACCTAGTCCTGTTATATTTTCTAAAGGTATACTAATACCTAAAGCTGATCTTAAAAAACTTTGTATTGATTCAGCTGCCGCTGCTGGGCGTGCAGTTAATACAAATACATCACGATCACCTTTTGCTTCTGTTAGCTTTTTAGCTAATACAGCAAGTGGTCCTTTTGTTCCTTCTTTTACGGTTGCAAATTCAGAAAAATCAAATTGTGCCCCAAGCTCTGCAAGCTCACCAGATTGCTCCGCAAACTCTGTAGCTGATAAAGTACCAGTTGTTCCATCTGGAAGCAAATAAAGCACGTTAGATTTGCTCTGTGCGAGTGTATCATCAAAATCAAATACTCTTGCTTTTTTAGTTGGTGCTTTTTTATTCATTGCAACCGCACGAGCTTTACTTAAAACACTTAATTTATTATTAATTTCATCAGTACTCAAATTATTAATATCAATGCCCAGCTCTTGCAATAATTTTTCCCCCTCTTTCCTTATATTTTCTTGGGCAGCAGCAATACCAGCTTCATTATATATAGCTAGCCTAACTTTCGCAGGAGTCATTACATCCTCAATTTCTTGCGTAGCAAGCTTAGCAAATTCAAGCCACTCACGCTCGGTCATGTATTTTTTAACACTTTGATAACCAGCATCTATTGCTTTAGCTAAACCTTTACCTGCTTTATATGTAGTTTTAATTGTTCTTAAACCACCTACAAGTACATTTAAGCTAACATCTTTTGCTGCTAATAGTAAAAATGGATCAACAGCCAACCCTTTAGTTCCAGTGAGCTCTGTAAGCTTAGCTATAGCCCTATCAATAATAAATTCAACTTTGTCGGTTTGCTCTGCAATTCCTTCTTGTTGAGCTTTTAGAACATCAGCAGTAACTTTGCCATCAAACCCAACATTAAACTCTTCTGCAACTGATTTGCCGTTTCTAAGTATAATTTTATTAGGATCAATTCCTCCTCTTACATTGTTAACGTTAGGATTAAAATATCTTGCCCATATATTATCAGTCATCAACCACCCAGAAGGAGTTCTTGCTTTATAATTAAAACCTCTTCCATCCGGCCCTTTGCCAGCAAGCCTGCTATCAAATTCTTTTAGTAAAGGCCCTTGAAAAAAGTTTTTCTTAACATTTTTAAAATCTTTTTTAATATTTCCGTTTATAGCAGAACTAAATAAATATTTAGCCACAGCCGAGGCTGGCAAAGTATGCTCCTCATCGAATAATGGTTTATTATTTTCATCATACATTTTACCTATTGCGGTAAATTTAACAGGAGACGCTTTTCTTACAAAGTGACCTTGCCAAGATGAAGTAGACTTTAATAAAGCAGCGACTAAAGCTGCATTTTCTTTATTAACAGCACCATCTTTAACCATAAAATTTTGAAAAATAGTAAAAATGTCTTCTAAAGCTATTAATTTATTGTCTTCATTTTTAATCCACTCTTTATCTTTAAAGTTTTCTTTTAAAGATAATTGTTTTTTGCCATTTACAATTTTTCCGTAAGCAGTTTTTTGTTTTTTTATCCACGAATATGACTCTTTTTCTTCAGCAAAAGGACCGTTTTCTGCAACCCAAGCCTGTGCTTCAGCAACATTCATAAAAAATACATTGCCAGACCTCGCTCTTTCTACACTTGGTCTTTTACCTTTTGGTAATTTTTTATAATCTTTTTGTAAAATTAATTTACCGTCTAAAGTTTTTACATACTCTCCTTCAAAAATTTTAGGTTTACTTACTCCGTTAAAATTTAAAAAGAAGCTAGTTGGTAGTAATTTTGTTAATCCGCTAGATTTTAATTTACTTAAAAATTCTTTACGTTGAGTATCATTATTTAAATCATAATCTTGGTAGTCAAACTCACTTGCATATTTGCTCCAATCTTTATCGTATGTTGCAAATTCATTTTCAGAAACGTTAAAATCTTTTTGGAACGGAGACAAATTAGCTGCTACATCAGCTTTTAACTGATTTAAATCTACAATTCTATTTTTTAAATCCTCATTAGTATTGAGTATTTTAACAGCTTGCGATGCCGCTACAGAAACCGTTACAGCCTCTTTAAATCTATTTTGCCTATTTGATCTAGCTTGTTTAGCCAGCGATGCATCAGTAAAGTAATTTACAAAGTCATCTATATTTATATTTTCAAACGCAACTTTTTCAAGTTGGCCATCTTTAAATATAAGCATACCTGCCTCTTCAAACGGGTTTGAACCGTCTTTACCACGAGCCATTCGCATACCTTCTACTGTAAGTATATCGTAAAATGCTTTTGGATTTGATTTTAATTTTTCAGTAAATGCTTTATTATTTTTAGTGTCTTTACCGATAAAGTCGTAAACCTTATCTTTAAATTTAGTAATGAAACCGCTACTTATATTCTTTTTAAAAGATTTTGAGTCTACGTCGTAATTTTTAAGTAATTCTTTTTCAACTTCAGAACTATCAAATTCAATACCTAAAGCTTTTGCTGAATCAATTTGTTCTTGAGCTTGATCGGCTTCCATTTCTTGGTTCATTGTATCAGAAACAATATCAGCTGCTTCTGAAATACCTGAATCAAAAACTTGTTTCATTTGCTTATTAGCCATTCTTTGAGCTCGCAAATTTTCTCTGCTACTTATAAATTTATCTAAAGTTTGCTTTGAAGGATCAAATTCAGTTTGAATTAATTCAAAAATTTCAGATTGAACGTCGTTTTTAAAATCATCTCTTGAATAATTTTCTTTAGCAGCATCAGGTGCTCTATCATATAATCTTTTTGTAATAGCTTCTACTATGCCACCAGACGCTTCTCTAAATTCTATTGCTGCTCTATTTTTATCAACTTCAGATTTAAATTCACCACCTTTAACTCTTTGATTAGCCTCGGTAAAATATTTATCATATATAGACTGAAGTTTGCTAAATTCTTTAGGAGCAGTGGCTAATTTAGCTCTTTTCGCAGTATAACTATCTTTTGCTTGTTTATATAAACTATCATATTGCTTTTGAGTAATTTGTTTATTTTGTAATTGAGACAAAAGATCTTTACTTTTATTTACAAATTCAAGACTAACAGCTTTAAGCCCAGTAGCGTTTATATTTGTATCAACCATTCCCATTGCGGCAGGAACAGAATATGCTAGCTGCGCTTGTCTATTTTTTATTTTAAGATTAAGCATAGCTAACCTTTCAGGGTCTTTTACACCCTCCTTTAACTTTTCAAGATTTGTTATTTCATTAGTTAAAAGTTCAACTCTTTTATTTAAATAAAAATCTTGCGTTAATCCTTTAGCTTGATAATTTTCTAATGTACTTCTTTCTAAGCTAGGAGCATCATATACAGCTTCGTTAGCAGATTGAAGTATAGTATTTTTTCTTTCGGCTAATTCATTATATTTTTCATTTAATGGCTGAAAAGCTAGCTCTTTAGCATCTTTACCACGCACGTTTGCATCTATTTGCCCTGCTTCATTTCTAATTTTACCTATTTCACCATTAATAGTTATTAGCTCTTGTTTTTGTTCTTCTGTAAGATTGTCAATGTTATTTAAGTCTTTAGCTAAATATTTTATTTGTTTAGCTTTAACTTCATTAACCGCATTAGCTAAATATTCTAATTGTTTTCTATCAGCAGGATTACCTTCATTTAGCTTGCTCATTTCTTGATTCAAGCTTTCTATAATCTGGTTGCCGCGCGCTATTTCTAATTCAGTATCGCGAGATCTAAAAGGATTAAATACTTGTTTGAATATTAAAGGTGCTTTAAATACGCCTGCGCTCATAGCCGCCCCTGATGCAAAAGCTTCCATTAGGCCTCTGTCAAGACTTATATCTTTGTTAAGCATAATAGCATCTACTAAATTTTCAGATGCTTGCGCAATAGCTTCAGAGCCTCCTTCTTGTATAATACCACCAGCAACACCCTGGGCTGTTACCCCTTTAGCATAATTCCTAACCGCATCTTTAAAAGAAGGTGATTTTTTAAAAACAGATTTTAAAACGTTTAATTGATTAAACGTAACTCTTTCGCTTAAAGCTTCTGTGGTACCTACAATAGCAGGCGCAGCAAATAACTGACCTCTTGAATAAGATATTAATGGATTTTTATCCATTTCAGCCATCATTTCTGCATATTTATTACCCGCCGTAGTTGCACCCATAGCCCATAAGCCAGCCGTACCACCTGTTGCAGCCAGCGTGCCAAGTATAGGCAATTGATTACCAACTAAATTGCCAAACCAAGTTACAATATCGCCTAAGCCTTGAAGTTCTTCAATAGTTTTATCTTTAGATAATCCTCCTCTTAATTCTTCAGCTGCACCAGATAATAGCTCACCTAGTTTTAATCCAGATTTTTCAAAATCTCCTAAATTAATATCTTCTTTAGTTATAGCGTCAATACTTCCTTCAATACCACTAAAAATATAAGCAGGAATATTTACCGCACCTGCTGCAAGTTCGTATGTTGACGCTATTGCTCTACCCATTATATTTGAAACACGCCCGTAATCTCTTCTTATAATATCATTAATTTCATCTGCTGATTGAGATTTTTCAATAGCTTTTTCTAATTCTTTATCAGCATTTTTAAATTCTTGATTAATGTAAGAAGCTTTACGTAAAGTATTTTCTTTAATAGATTCATATTCCTCAAGCTCTTTCTGATCTTTTAAAACTATATTATTTAATCTACCAATATAGTCTTTTAGCTTTGTAGCTTCTTCAGCTATAACTTGATTTTTTATTAAAGCATTTTTAGCATCAAGATTTCCTAATTCGGATAACCCTTTTGCTTTTTTACCTTCCTCCTTTAAAAGCTCTACTCTATTTTCAGATTTTTCAGCAATGTCTTCAATGTTTGAAGAAAACTTTTTATTTTTTATATCTTTAATATAGTATTCTTCGGCTAAGTTATAAATTTCATTGTTAGAAATTATTTCATCAGCCGCTTTGTTTACTTTTAAGTTTT
>Ga0222718_10002875_pt1 | contig 15104 bp, 14 predicted proteins | sample C33_27DmetaG_FD_165045 | JGI IMG/M metagenome (GOLD analysis project Ga0222718, IMG submission 165045) | Estuarine water microbial communities from San Francisco Bay, California, United States - C33_27D | ecosystem: Environmental > Aquatic > Marine > Unclassified | place: USA: California... | reverse complement strand
CAGTATAATTTGCGCCTATTTAAAAATCTTAAAAAACAGGAACACTAACATGGATATAAGTTTTTCAGAACAAGATCTTCAATTTCAAGAAGAGATTAGGGCTGGTTTAAATGGATCAGAATACCCTTTACATGTAAGGGAGAAGCAGGAAAAGGGCGCAGCTCTCTCAAAACAAGACATGATTGATTTTCATAAATTCATTCACAGCAAGGGTTGGATGGGATATAACTGGCCTGTGGAGTATGGAGGAACCGGCTGGTCTCCAGTGCAAATCTATTTATTTTTAAATGAACTTGCATTAGCTCAATGCCCGACAATTTTACCTTTTGGTTTAAGCATGGTTGGCCCAGTAATATATACATTTGGTAACCAGGAACAAAAAGATAGATTTTTACCAGATATCCTTGAATTCAATACATGGTGGTGTCAAGGATACTCAGAACCTGGCTCTGGCTCTGATTTAGCATCTTTGAAAACAAAGGCAGTTTTAGAGGGCGATCATTATATCGTTAATGGATCTAAAACATGGACAACTCTTGCTCAAAATGCTGATTGGATTTTTTGCTTGGTCAGGACTGAAACCACTCAGAAAAAGCAAGAAGGTATTTCTTTTCTTTTGATTGACATGAATACGCCAGGTATTGAGGTTAAACCGATTATTACCATTGATGGTGATCATGAAGTCAATTCAGTGTTCTTTACTGATGTTAAAGTACCTGCCGATCAGTTAATCGGAGAAGAAGGTAAGGGTTGGACTTATGCTAAATTTCTCTTAGCGCATGAGAGGTTTGGAATTGCAGGCGTGCCAGTTGTAAAAGTGCAATTAGAAAAATTAAAAAACATTACTTCTGATTATGACGATGCAAACTTGTCAAAAAAGATTGCTGAATTAGAAATCGACCTTGAGGCTTTAGAATTCACAGAATTGAGAACTTTAGCAGCAATTGCTGAGGGAGGTCATCCTGGTGCTGAGTCTTCTATCTTAAAAATTCGAGGGACTGAAATTCAACAAAGATTAACAGAACTGTTTGTCGAGGCTGCAGGCCAGTATATCTTGCCATATGAGGGTCCTGATGGATTTGAATCAAATAAAACACCGGCTGGTCCAGATTATGCTAGCCCATCTGTTGCTCAATATCTAAACTATAGAAAAACTTCTATATATGGTGGAAGTAACGAGATTCAAAAGAATATTATCGCTAAAGCTATATTGGGAGTATAAACATGAATTTGAATTATTCTGACGAGCAAAACATGCTTCGTGAACAAGTGCTTAAATTCTGTGAAACAAACTACGATTTTATCGATAGGGAGAAAATTTTAGATTCTGATTCTGGTTATAGCGAGGAAAATTGGAAGCAATTTGCCGAGTTAGGTTGGTTAGCTGTTCCGTTCAAAGAAGATAATGGGGGATTTAACTTTGGACCTATTGAACTTACTGTCTTGTTTGAAGAATTTGGCAAAGCCCTTGTAGTTGAGCCTTACTTAAGTTCAGTGGTTATGAGTGGTACTATTCTGGAAGGTTCAAACATTCCAGAAAAGATCGATATTATCGAAAAAATTATTTCGGGCGAGCACCAAGTATCAGTTGCTTATGCTGAGCCCAATATTGGCTATAACTTTTTAGATTGTAATACAACATTATCGAAAGATGCAGATGGTTTTAGTCTTAATGGTTCTAAGTCGCTTGTATTGAACGGTGGTAACGCTAATAAATTTATAGTTCTTGCCACTCATGATAATGCTCCCGCCTTGGCTCTAGTTGAGGCTGATGTTGAGGGTTTATCTATTCAGAGTTTTAAAACTTTAGATGGCCAAACTTGTGGTGAACTTACATTTGAAAATGTATCTGTTTCCTCTGAATCTATTTTGGCTCTTGGTGATGAAGCCAAGTCGTTATTTAATAAAATGCTGGATGTATCTATACTCTGTATTAGTGCTGAAGCGGTTGGAGCTATGACATCCTCATATATGAAAACCGTTCAGTACACAAAAGAACGTGAGCAATTTTCACAGCCTATTAGTAACTTTCAAGTTTTGCAGCATCGCATGGTTGATATGTTTATAGAAACTGAGCTCACCAAATCTTTAATGATTAAAGCAACACTCCAGCTTGACTCTGACGATCCAGAGGCTAGCAAGACTATTTCTGCACTTAAAGTTCAAGTTGGTAAAGCTGGCCGTTTAGTTGGGCAACATGCAGTACAACTTCATGGTGGAATGGGTGTTAGTAATGAAATGTCTATTGGTCATTATTTAAAAAGATTTACAGCTATTGATTCAATGTTTGGAAATACCCAACATCACATTAATAAATATCAATCATAATAATAAATGACTGACCTCACAAAAAATCCTGACTTACGATCTCGAGAAAAGATCGATGATTACTTCGGCGATTGGAAGTGGAGAGAGGGTTTGGCAGAATTAATGGTTCCTATTGTAGGAAGGCTTTATCGGCATGGTATTCATGTAATGATTTACGGGCAATCTCTTGTTAACAAATCACCCATAGACATTATGCATGCTCATAGATTTGTTAGGCAGATTGAAGGGAACGAGTTAAGTGAATTAGAGACATATCCATTGCTTGAAAGGTTAAGCAGCATGGATTTACCAGACTGCGAAGTTGATATTGGTGAGTTAGCTATGAGGTGCGATTTTTTTGACGATCTCCCAAATAATCCAGATTCCATCGATAATTTTTTACTAGAACAAATCAGCGCTGATGATATAGAAAGCAGAAGACCTGATAAACCACAAGATATTGTGCTTTATGGTTTTGGCAGAATTGGTAGATTGATGGCTAGAATGCTTGCTCAAACAACTGGTCCAGGAAATTATTTTAGATTAAGGGGTGTTGTGGTTCGAAAAACAGGTGATAACGATCTTGTTAAGCGTGCTAGCCTGCTAAGAAGAGATTCTGTGCATGGAAGATTTGATGGCACTATTAGAGTTGATCTTGAAAATGAATTATTGGTTATAAACGGAAACCCAGTTAAGTTTATATATGCTAGCTCGCCATCAGACGTAAAATATTCTGACTTAGATATTCACTCTCCAATTGTCATAGATAATACTGGCATATGGCGAGATGAGAAAGCCTTGTCGCAACATCTTTCTTCGGGAGCATCTAAAGTAATACTCACAGCCCCAGCAAAGGGGGATATTAGAAATATCGTTTTTGGCGTGAATGATTCAGCGTTAAAAGAATCAGATAAAATAATTTCGGCAGCATCATGTACAACCAATGCAATAGTTCCAGTACTAAAACTCATTAGCGATAACTATGGCATATCAAATGGTCATATTGAGACAGTTCATTCTTACACCAATGATCAAAATTTAATTGATAATTTTCATAAAGGTGATCGAAGAGGTAGAAGTGCGCCTTTAAATATGGTTATCACCACAACAGGAGCAGTAAAGGCAGTTTCTAAGGCAATACCTGAACTAAAAGATAAGTTAACTGGTAATGCAATTAGAGTTCCAACACCCAATGTTAGTTTGGCAGTGTTGGTTTTAAACTTAGATAGATCTGTTGAAAGAGATGAGTTAAATGAGTTTCTTAAAACATCTGCTTTTGCCAGTAAATACAGAGAAATAATAGGCTATACCAATTCACCTGAAGCTGTATCTACAGACTTCTATTCAAGCCCTTATGCAACAATTATTGATTCTCAGGCAACAATTGCTGATGGAAAGCAAATTACACTATATTGCTGGTACGACAATGAGTATGGTTATACAAAACAAGTACTTAATCTTACAAAAAAAGTTGCTTCAATTGATCTCCAGAGATTTCCTAAAGCAATTGAAGATTCAGTATAGAAACACCTGATATTTCCATTTATAATGCACCCATCTTTTACTGAAGGGTAGTGTGATTAAAACTAAAAAAGGCCTAGATTTACCAATTTCTGGATCTCCATCTACGGATATAGATTCATCGACTGCTATTAATTCAATTGCGATGCTTGGCGCCGATTATGTTGGTTTAAAACCAACCATGATGGTCAATGAAGGCGATTCAGTTCAATCAGGTCAAAAGTTATTCGAAAATAAAAAAAATCCAGGTACTTATGTTACAGCCCCATCATCAGGAATTGTTAAGTCCATTAACAGGGGTGAAAAAAGGAGATTCTTATCACTCATCATTGAAACTGACGATTCGATTGATCCATTAAGATTCGATCTAAACGACTACTCAAACTCAATTGAATTCCTTGTTGATAGTGGCGTTTTGGCATATTTTCGAACTAGACCATACAACAGAATGCCTGAGCCAAGTGAATTACCTTCAGCTATATTTATTAATGCCTGTGATACTAATCCACTTGCAGTTGACCCAAATGAATTAATTCAACATGATCAAGATCTTTTTAATAAGGGTCTTGGCTTTATTGAATCTATTCATAGCAATATTAAAACTTTTTGTTCTTATCAAAGTAAGAGCTTTGATCAATCTGTACCAGGTGTAAGTTACAATCATTTTGAAGGCCCTCATCCTGCAGGGCTAGTTGGAACCCATATCCATTTTTTATATCCAGTAGGTCAAAATCGAACTGTCTGGACTATTTCATGGCAAGAAGTAATATCTCTGGGATATCTTCTAACTAACAAAAAACTACGTGCTGACAAATATATTTCTATTGGAGGACCCAATACTCACGAACCAAAAATTTTAAAAGTTAAATATGGGTCAAATCTCTCAGAAGCTTCAGCTGGAAAAATCTTGGATAATTCTAGAGTTATTTCAGGCTCTGTTTTGCACGGACATACAGGCGAAAATGTAATGAATTATCTAGGCGCATTTAATAATCAGATCTCAGTTTTACCAGATGAATCAAACGATATTCTATTTAATTGGGCTATGCCTGGCTCAAAACTTCATTCTAAGTTACCAGCCTTCATATCAAGCTGGATTAAACCTAAAGTATTTAAATTCAATGTTTCAATGAACGGTGGAAATAGAGCAATAGTTCCGGTGTCTTCATATCAAGAAATAATGCCTTTAAATATATTGACTACTCAGCTGTTAAAAAGCTTAGTCACTCTAGATATTGAGCTAGGAGAAAAATTAGGTGTTTTAGAGTTAGCTCCAGAGGACTTAGCACTAGCCAGTTATGTGTGTCCAAGTAAATATGATTATCAATCAATTCTTGATTCTAACTTAGATAAAATGTACGAGGAATTTAAATGAAGGCCTGGCTAAGATCTGTTAATGAAAGCATTAAGCCTAAATTTATGCCTGGCGGCGCTCAAGCAAAATGGTTTCCAATCTATGACGCCATAGAGAACTTTATCTTTTCATCAACGCATAAAACAACAAATCCGATTCATGTAAGAGATTCAATTGATATTCAAAGAATAATGGTAATCGTTTGGTTAGCTGCTTTTCCAGCAATGTTTTTTGGAATGTACAACATTGGTAATCAAACGCTAGATTACTTAACTCTTGTTGGTACGGCTAATACAAATGATTGGCACCACGTGTTAATTAATTTAGTTGGTTACTCGAATGATAGTTTCTTAACAAAAATGTGGATTGGGGCTGTTTATTTTGTTCCTATATATGCTGTAACTTTTGCAGTTGGAATTTTGTGGGAGATTCTTTTTGCTGTGGTTCGTAAGCATGAAATTAATGAAGGTTTATTTGTTTCATCAATCTTATTTGCTTTGAGTTGCCCGCCAGACTTACCTCTATGGCAAGCAGCAATGGGTATAACATTTGGAATTGTTATTGGGAAAGAAGTTTTTGGCGGAACTGGTAAAAATTTCTTGAATCCAGCATTAACTGGTCGAGCATTCTTGTACTTTGCTTACCCATCTCAACTATCTGGTGATAAGGTTTGGATAGCTGGCCTGTCAGATACTGGTATTACCCCCGAAGGATTTAGCGGAGCTACACCACTTGGATATGCCGCAGAGGGTGGTTTACAAGGCTTGACTGATAATTTTTCATGGTTTGACGCATTCGTTGGTAATATTCCTGGATCAGTTGGAGAAACGTCTGTCATTGCAATTGCTATTGCTGCAGTAATACTTTTAGCGACCGGTGTTGCTTCATATAGAATTATTTTAGGTACTTTCTTTGGAATGATAGTAATGACCTCAATTTTAAATATTGTTGGATCAGATACTAACCCAATGTTTCAGGTTCCTTGGCACTGGCATTTAGTTATAGGCAGCTTTGCATTCGGGCTAGTATTTATGGCAACAGAACCAGTTTCTGGCTCCGGAACTAATGCTGGTCGTTGGATTTATGGAGCCTTGATAGGTGTTACTGTCGTATTAATTCGAGTAATTAATCCAGCATTTCCAGAAGGTATGATGTTAGCAATTTTGTTCGCTAATTTATTTGCTCCAGTTATCGACCATATGGTTGTATCAAATAACATTGCAAAACGTAAGAGGGCTCTTTCATATGAATGATTCAGTTTTAAAAACGCTTACAGTTTCATTTTTAGTTTGCTTATTTTGCTCTTTAGTGGTTTCGTATGCTGCTGTAAGTTTGAGAGATATGCAAAATCTTAATAAGCTCAATGACCAAAGAATCAAGATTCTTAAAACAGCTGCAATTTATAATCCAGACGAATCTATTGAATCTCAATTTACTCGTCTTACACCAAAATTTGTAGATTTCAGCACTGGCGATCTTTTAGATGAATATGGTGAATATGACCTCGACACATATGATCCGGTATATTTCTCTAAACAGCCAGAGCATTCAACTCCCATTCCGGCATCAAAAGACATTGCAATTGTAAAAAATCAGGAAAATATCGGGAAAATATACCTGCTTAAAGATTCCTATAGCAACCTAGAAAAAATTATCTTGCCAATTAGAGGGTATGGTCTCTGGGGAACTTTGTTTGGTTATATTGCGATTGATAAGGATCTTAATACAATAAAAGGTCTTGAATTTTACGCCCATAAAGAAACGCCTGGATTAGGCGCTGAAGTAGATAATCCTAAATGGAAAGCCTTATGGGATGGTAAATCTATATATAAAAACGGTGAAGTAGAGATTGAAGTTATTAAAGGTAAAGTTGATCCAGCAAACCAAATGGCCTCTTATCAAGTAGACGGTCTATCAGGTGCAACTCTCACGAGTCGAGGTGTTACAAACATGCTCGTTTACTGGTTTGGAGAAAGCGGCTATAAAGAAACATTAAAGAACATAAATTATGACAGTTAAGCAATACAAAGAAATTCTTGCAAAACCATTACTTGAAGAGAACCCTATTACCCTCCAAATACTTGGGATATGCTCAGCACTAGCTGTAACAAGCAATCTTTCAGTGACTTTGGTGATGTGTGTTGCCCTTACAAGTGTTGTATCTTTCTCGAATTTATTTATTTCTATTATTAGAAATTATATTCCCAGCAGTGTAAGAATAATCGTCCAAATGACTATCATTGCATCTCTAGTGATTGTTGTTGATGAGTTACTTAAGGCATACGACTACGAAACAAGCAAAAAATTATCAGTTTTTGTTGGATTGATTATCACTAACTGCATTGTTATGGGAAGGGCTGAGGCTTTTGCTATGAAAGAGAAGCCATTTGTAAGTTTCTTAGATGGTCTAGGTAATGGCCTTGGATACAGCATTATCTTGATTGCAGTGGCCGTTGTCAGGGAGTTGTTTGGTGCAGGAACATTAATGGGGTATGAAATTCTACCGTTAGTATCTAATGGTGGCTGGTACCCAGCAAATAACCTTCTGTTGCTTCCTCCAAGCTCTTTCATCCTAATTGGGTTGATGATTTGGGGCATTCGAGCATACAAGACTGATCAAATTGAACCAAACGAATATAAACTGTCTGGTCATGCAACAGCACCAGATTTATCTAAAAGAGAATTAAATGTTTGAACATTACCTAAGCATCTTTATTACAACTGTTTTTATAGAGAACATTGCTTTATCTGTTTTTTTAGGAATGTGTACATTCATAGCTATTTCTAAAAAAATTGATGCAGCTTTTGGCTTAGGTATAGCAGTTATAGTTGTTTGTTTAATAACAGTTCCTCTGAACAATCTTATTTATAATTCAATTTTAAAAGAAGGCGCCTTGGCATGGGCTGGTTTACCCGAAGCAAATTTAGAGTTTGTGGGACTGATAAGCTACATAGGCGTTATTGCGGCTGCTGTACAAATACTAGAAATGTTTTTAGATAGATTTGTTCCAGCGCTTTATAACGCACTGGGTGTATTTTTACCCTTAATTACAGTAAATTGTGCAATATTGGGCGCATCTTTGTTCATGATTGAAAAAGATTTAAAATTTGGAGAAAGTGTCGTTTATGGTTTTGGTGCCGGTGTTGGATGGGCAATGGCTATTGTTGTTTTGGCTGGTATAAGAGAAAAATTAAAGTACTCAGATATACCTGATGGTCTTCAAGGTCTAGGTGTTACATTTTTAATAGTAGGTTTAATGAGTTTTGGGTTTATGTCATTCGGGGGAATTTCACTATAGGTAATAATTATGCAGATTGATTTATTTTTAGGTGTCCTTTCTTTTACAGGCGTTGTTTTGTTACTGGTTGCTATCATCATTGCAGCGCGAAGTCAGTTGGTGAGCTCTGGTGATGTAACCATTGAGATTAATGGAGATAGTTCCAATCCTATTGTTGTTCCATCGGGTAATAAATTACTTCAAACTTTAGCTGAAAACAAAATATTTCTATCTTCAGCTTGTGGAGGTGGAGGAACCTGCAGTCAATGCAAATGCCAAATAGCTGAGGGCGGTGGCTCTATATTGCCAACCGAGGAATCTCATTTCAATTCCAAAGAGAAGAAAGATGGATGGAGGCTTTCTTGTCAGGTTGCAGTTAAGAATGATCTAAAAATAACAATTCCTGAAGAGGTTTTTGGTGTCAAAGAATGGGAGTGTGAAGTTGTCTCTAATGACAATGTTGCAACTTTTATAAAAGAGCTTGTTCTCAAACTTCCTGAGGGAGAAGAAGTTAATTTTAAAGCAGGTGGATATGTGCAATTAGAGGCGCCTGCTTATTCAGATTTAAATTATAAATCATTTGATGTAGCTGAAGAGTATAGAGAGGACTGGGACAAGTTCAAAATATGGGATAACGTTGCAAATAATTCTGAGCCAATTATTAGGGCTTATTCAATGGCTAATTATCCAGAAGAAAAAGGGGTATTAAAATTTAATATCAGGGTGGCTAGTCCTCCACCAGGTTCATCTGACATACCACCAGGTGTAATGTCATCTTGGACATTTAACCTCAAGCCAGGCGATAAGGTTAGGGTGTTTGGACCATTTGGAGAATTCTTTGCTAAAAAATCATCAGCTGAAATGGTTTTTGTGGGAGGAGGAGCTGGAATGGCCCCAATGCGAGCTCACATCTTTGATCAGTTATTAAGAATCAACAGCGATCGAAAAATTTCTTTTTGGTATGGTGCACGAAGTCTAAAGGAGATGTTCTACGTGGATGATTTTAATAAATTGGCAGAAACCAATGAAAACTTTGATTGGCATGTTGCATTGTCAGACCCCCAGCCTGAAGATAACTGGGATGGATTGACAGGCTTTATACATCAGGTGCTTTTTGAAGGATATCTTAAATCTCATAAAGCTCCTGAGGATTGTGAGTTCTATATGTGTGGGCCACCAATGATGAATAAAGCATGTATAGATATGCTTATTAATCTTGGAGTGGAGCCTGAAAATATCATGCTTGATGATTTTGGTGGCTAAATAGCTCATTGAATCGTTTAACTGTTTCTAAATCAATTGCTCTCACAGTAGGGGCTATATGTATATTTCTTGCATATAACTATAATAAATCAGCAACATATAAAATTTCTGGGCCAATATATGGGACTTATTGGCAATTAGTTTCAACGGAATATATATCTGATCCTTTAAAACAATCCATTGAAGACGAGTTAGCTAGAATTGATTTAATCGCTTCAAATTATAAAGAGTCATCTGAATTATCTAAAATTAACGCAGCTCCATTGGGTGAAGAAATTGATATTTCATCTGACATGTACTCTCTTTTAAGTTATGCAGAGCAACTCTATCAAATTACTGATGGTTTATATGATGTCACTGTTGGTTTTCTTGTAATCGAGAATGGTTTTGGTCCAGCAAATACAGCGAATCAAAACACCATTCCAGTATCTAAGGAAAGATTTGATTTAATTTCAAATAATAGAATTATAAAAAATGATAATTTTCAATTTGATTTGTCTTCAATCGCCAAGGGTTATGCTGTTGATTCAATTGCAAAACTTCTTATTAATTCTAATAGAAATAATTTTTTAATTGATATAGGCGGCGAGATAATAGTCAATGGATCAAAGCATGGTGTTCCGTGGGTTATTGGTATCCAAGATCCTTCTAGTCTGCAAAATCAATCTATTATTGAGATATCAAGGACTGGTTTTTTGGCTGTAGCTACATCTGGTGAATACAGAAATACAAATATCAATGATGCAGGAGAAATTATTAGCCACACTTTTAATCCGATCAACAAACAGTCTTTGCTAGATAAATCTTACTCAGTAACAGTAGCATCAGAAGAATCTTCAATGAGAGCGGATGCATGGGCTACTGCATTAAATGTGCTTGGTCCAGATAGAGGTATAAAAATTGCTAATAGTAATTCTGTTTCGGCAATGTACTTAATCGAAAAAGATAATATTATAATGAAATCTAAATACTGGAATTATAGTGATTGAGTTTCTTACAGTTTTTTTCTTGATAGCGATTTCATTTGCAGCAATTGCAATAGGGGTAATTGTAAAAAATAAACCTATATCGGGAAGTTGCGGGGGTTTGGCAAATATAGAGGATGGTGCACCCTGCAAAATATGCGGGCGCACCACCATAGGGGATTGTGAAACTAATTAAAACTGGTTCATTGTATTATCTTTGCCAGAAGCTTTAAGAGCGGCTTCTCCTGCAAAGTATTCCTTGTGATCATCTCCCATATCAGATCCAGCCATGTTTTGGTGTTTTACGCAGGCAATGCCTTGTCGAATTTCTTTTCTTTGAACTCCTTCTACATAACCCAGCATACCTTTATCACCAAAATATTCTTTGGCTAAATTATCTGTAGACAATGCTGCGGTGTGATAAGTCGGTAATGTTATCAAATGATGAAAAATTCCTGCTTCTCTTGCAGCGTCTGCTTGGAATGTTTGAATTTTCTTATCTGCTTTTTTGCCAAGCTGAGTGCCATCATATATCTCATTCATGAGATCATCCCTGTTATAGGAAGACATATCATCTCCATTTTCGCTCATAGCATCAAATACTTGCTGCCTAAAGTTTAAAGTCCAATTAAATGATGGACTGTTGTTGTAAACAAGCTTTGCATTTGGAACCACTTTTTTGATCTCATCCATCATTGCACCAATTTGGCCAATGTGAGGTTTTTCAGTTTCAATCCAAATTAAATCAGCTCCGTTTTGAAGACTGGTAATTGAATCTAATATACATCTTGCTTCTCCAGTACCTTCTTTAAATCTATAAAGATTACTTGGAAGTCTTTTAGGCCTAACCACTTTGCCGTTTTGATTGATTAAAACATCGCCATGATTTAATTCAGATGGGTCTAATTCTTCAACATCAAGGAAGGAGTTATATTGATCACCAAGATCACCAACCTCCTGAGTGATGGCAATTTGCTTAGTCAGACCAGCACCCAATGAATCTGTGCGAGCGACGATGACTCCATCATCAACACCCAGCTCTAAAAATGCATACCTAACAGCATTTATTTTTGCTAAGAAATCGGAGTGAGGTACAGTAACCTTACCATCCTGATGTCCGCATTGTTTTTCATCGGAAACTTGATTTTCGATTTGTATACAACAAGCCCCAGCTTCAATCATTTGTTTAGCCATTAAATATGTAGCTTCTTCATTTCCAAAGCCTGCGTCAATGTCTGCAATAATTGGAACTATATGAGTTTCAAAATTGTCGATTTTTTCTTGAATTTTCGGCTTGTCAGTGTCTGAGGCATTATCAAGCTCTCTAAATAAGCCACCAAGCTCGCGTGCGTCAGCTTGTCTAAGAAACGTATACAATTCTTTAATTAGAGAAGCAACAGATGTTTTTTCATGCATGGATTGATCGGGTAGGGGGCCAAACTCAGATCTTAGTGCAGCAACCATCCAGCCTGAAAGATATAGATACTTTTTATCGGTCGTACCAAAATGCTTTTTAATTGATATAAGTTTCTGCTGTCCAATAAAACCATGCCAGCACCCCAGAGATTGTGTGTAAGCTGAAGTGTCTGAATCATAGGCATCCATATCCTTTCTCATTAAGGATGCAGTATATTTAGCAATTTCGATCCCTGATTTAAATTGGTTTTGAAGCCTCATTCTTGCAGCGTATTCAGGCTTAATAGAATTCCAGTTCGAGCCACTGAACTCTGGAATAGTGTTTAGTTTTTCAACTTCAGTTGTAAATTTATTAGTTGACATTAATATACCCCTATATGTATGTAGTGAATTTGAATTTATTAGGATTAAATTGTCAACAATATTAAAAAATACTGTTAAATGTACATTTAAGGATAATATTATAGGTAGTTAAACTACAAAATTTATGATTTTGCTAGTTTGGTAGCGATACCAAGATAATTTAGTGGAGTTAGTTTGATTAATTTGTTTTTAGATTTATCGCTAATATTAAGACCATTCACAATACTTAGATAAGAATTCTTATCTATATTTTGGCCTCTAGTTTTAGCTTTAATTTCCTCATAGGCATTATCGTATCCCTCTACCTTCATAACAATTTGAAGTGCCTCAGCCAGAACTTGCCAATTATCTGCTAATTCTGTTTTGGCAGTTTCTTTATTCGGTTGAATTTTGCTCAAACCATTCAGGCATGAGCTAATTCCAAGATAGCTATATCCAAACCCAACACCAAGATTCCTCAATACTGTTGAGTCAGAAAGGTCTCTTTGAAGTCGAGATTTAGTTAATTTATCAGCAAAAAAACTCATCATTGAATTTGATAATCCAAGATTTCCTTCTGAGTTTTCAAAATCTATTGGATTAACCTTGTGCGGCATAGTTGATGAGCCTACCTCACCTTCTTTTAGCTTTAACTTAAATATATCGTTGGCAATATAAATCCACATGTCTTGGTTTAAATCAATCAAAATATTATTAATTCTTTGAATGCAGTGAGCAATTTCAGCTATACCGTCATGTGATTCAATCTGAGTGGTGATGGGGTTTTGCTCGACCTTAAATGAAGATAAAAATTTATCTGTTTTGGATATCCAGTTTATGTTTCCATCAGATAGATCTAGGGTATGGAAATTGCCAGTTGCGCCACCAAACTTAGCCATAGGCTTCATTTTCTTTAATAGATCTTTTTGTCTTACTAATCGCTGATGAAATACTTTTATTTCTTTTCCAATAGTTGAAGGGGAAGCAGCCTGTCCGTGGGTTCTAGCTAGCAAGGGGAGTGACGCCCATGACTTTGATTTAGAGTTTAAATCTTTTAAAAGAATATCCAATTTTTTAATATAGATTTCTTTAGCATCTCTTAGTAATACTGCGTAGGATAGAGAATTAACATCTTCGCTTGTTAATGCAAAATGAACTAGATGTTGATATTTTTTTAGATTAGAGAATTTGTTCATTTCTTCTCTAATAAAGTACTCTACGGCTTTAACATCATGATTGGTTTTGGATTCTATAGTTTTTATTCTTTTTGCAGACTTATCATTAAAACTTTTTCTTATTTCTAAAAGATTATTTTTTGCTGCCGAAGAGAGTGTTTTAAAATTTTTTCCACAGTGGGAAGTTAAGAAAATAATCCAATCAATCTCAATTTCAAATCTTGTTTTATTTAGATTGGATTCAGAAAAATTATTAGCAAGATCAACAATTTTTTTATTGTAACGATTGTCCAGTGGCGAAATTAGTTCTTGATGTTTCATAGGTTGAATTATAGCTAGTCTTTTAGAGCTTTTGCTATTATGCCTCCCCCCAAGCATTCATTGTTTTTATAAAGCACAGCTGATTGTCCAGGTGCAATAGCTCTTATTTGCTCAGAGAATCTTAATCTCACACCCTGATCCATAAAGTGCGCATCACATTTTACAGGTTTGCCTCTATGACGAACCTGAACCTCGCATTCTAATTTTTCAGGAGGAATTGTTTCATTTATCCATTTCATCTCTTCCATCAACAATCCATCACTCATTAAGAAATTATTGAATTCTCCCTGGCAGACGTACACTTCATTTAATTCAATGCTTTTATCATAAACATACCATGGTAGCTCAGGCTTGTCTTTTACACCGCCAACATTTAATCCTTGCCTTTGCCCTTGGGTGAAAAGAAGTGCTCCAGGGTGAGTGCCTACAATATTTCCATCTGAGTCTTTGATGTCGCCACTTTCAAATTTAATAAATCTTTTAAGAAAATCTTTTAAATTTCTCTCCCCTACAAAGCATATTCCAACAGAGTCCTTTTTGTCGTAATTAATAAATTTATTATTTTCTGCAATCTCTCTCACTTCATTTTTATTTAAGTTTTCAAGTGGGAATATACATTTAGCAAATTCTTTTCCTGTAACCTCATGCAAAAAGTATGTTTGATCTTTGTTAAGATCTTTTGATCTCATCAATAAAGATTTATCTTTTTGATGTTCTATTTTTGCATAGTGACCTGTTGCGATATGATCCGCACCAATCTTAATTGCATAGTCTAGAAATGATTTAAATTTAATTTCTCTGTTGCATAATATATCTGGATTTGGAGTTCTGCCTTTCTCATGCTCAGAAAGAAATTCTTTAAAGACTCTATCCCAATACTCATCACTAAAGTTTGCTTTATGCAAAGGTATATTCAATTGATCACAAACTCTTGACGCATCATTAAAATCTATTTCAGATGTACACACTTCACCTGGCTCATTCTGCCAATTTTGCATGAAAAGACCTTGAACTTTATATCCCTGTTTTTGGAGAAGATACGCTGCTACAGAAGAATCAACTCCTCCTGACATACCAACTACAACGGTTTTATTGATATTTGACATAATTTACATTTAAAGCCTAATTTTAAAGGTTTTTTTAGAGTATAATTCAACAAATT
>Ga0222718_10002874_pt1 | contig 15106 bp, 19 predicted proteins | sample C33_27DmetaG_FD_165045 | JGI IMG/M metagenome (GOLD analysis project Ga0222718, IMG submission 165045) | Estuarine water microbial communities from San Francisco Bay, California, United States - C33_27D | ecosystem: Environmental > Aquatic > Marine > Unclassified | place: USA: California... | reverse complement strand
TACGTTGCACACAAACACATAACGGAATATACGAAAAGAATACTATTGGCAATTAAGCAAGATCATTGCCAAAAATATTATCTGTGATCCACCCATAAAGTGGAGTTTTAAATGCTAGTTCCCATTTTCCGTTTTGGCTTAAGCAAGAACTATTTGGTATATGATGAATTAATCTGCTTTTATGAATGTGTTCCGACACATTTTCTATTACTACATTATCAACACCGTTGTATGTAAATTTAGGAATATAAATCTCACCTTCTACATAAAGATTTTTATTGTTTGCATGTTTGGCTATAAAATAAAGATTATCAGTAGTATCGTAATATAACTTATTACCTTTAATAACATAACCATCATCAGTTATTAAACAACCGTTGAATTCAGTATATTCTTCTGTCTCGTTATTAAACACCTTAGGATTATTGCCCACTACTTTATCATGTCTGTAATTTAAAAGTCTATAGTTTTTATTGTTATTATTAACTTCATGCGGGAATATATCCACAGAGAAATTATCATTGTTTAATTGTTCAAAGATATAATTGATATTTTGCGTACAATCTAAATATGTATGCCCTCTACGATGTATTAAATCGCAGACATCCACTTCACATAAACTAACATAGTCTATATCAATACCAAATGGTCCCTCATCATAATCACTCGAGTAATCAGCACCAAGGTGTTCGATAACCAAAGTATATTCATTTTCTGTAGTATCTTCTATATCAACAGTTGACTTAAAATGATAACCTTCTTCTGGAATTCCAGTTTGAACATCATGTTCGATAAGAGTGTTATACATCATATCGCCATTTGGTATATTACCGTAGCGATCAATGATGTAAAATTTCCAGGTTGGAATTTTTTTAGAAGTGCAATTGTAAGTTACACCAACTGATAATGTGAATAACATGTTATTAATATATTGAAAGTTCTTCTAAAAGCCAAAGATAAAACGGACATTTAAATTCAATACTATAATTACTTTTATGAACATTTAAATATGTGGTAGACGAAGTCCATATACATTTTCCGTCTATTACAGCAATCTCATTCATCATATCATTATTTCTAAGATATTCTATAAATCCGTGTGTTTCTATTTCAGATTCAGGACATATTTCTGCTTCTGTTACACCGTTATCCCACAATAGAGATTCAATTGAAATTTCATCAATTTCAATATCGACGATATAAAAACCATAATCTTCCTTGCCTCCAATATTAGGATCATCTTCGAGTAAATCCCAAACATTTTGCATGTCAGACTCGTATATAACTTTTATAGTATGGGTGACTTCCTTATCATCATCTACTTCGATGTCATATTCTTTAATAGATATCTTTTTTCCGTCTTGCCAGATTGCGCTATCAGCAGGGCGGCGCTGTTTCAAAAGTTCGAGACGATGGCGATCTGGTGTGTGATTTGAAGGATTGTCTAATTCAACGTTTTCTTCTAATACTGTGTCGTTTAGCATTATAGTGCAACGCGGCAATGGTAATATTCCGTTTAAATCGTCAGTTAGTGTGAAGTATATTTTGAGTGGTATTGATTTTAAGGGCATCTTACTATATGTGTTATTGATTATTTATGAGTATACGGATATGCACTCAAAAAAAAGACATAGCATATCACTATGTCTTTTTTATGTTATAAAATTATTAATTATTCACCAATGCCTAGACCATCATACCATTCGTTAAAGTTGCCTGCATATGTAAGAACAACAACACCGCCTAGTTTTACTAGTCCTCCATCCTCCCACGGATTTGCTGTGTAATATTGCTGTGAACCACCACCAATATTCAAATCTGTAGTAACAGTTCCGGAACTTGTAGTTATGCCGTCAGCAATGGCAGCCGCCGCATCCGGTGTTAAAGGATTATATATTGTAACAGCGTGACTTAAAAAATTATTAGATTCATCATGTGGAACGTCATCAATAATAATACTGTCAAGTTCTCCGTCTGGATTTAAATTTTCATCTTCGCCGCCACAGTGGCAAATTTCAAACTTAATTGTGTGTGGTCCTGAACCAGCACTGTCTTCATTAATTGATGTTATTGCTACAGATAATGGATTTGAATCAGGTTGTATTTCATTTACACCCAATTCGCCTTGGATAAGAACGTCATCTTTGTATACTTTGATGGCGTAATCTTCTGTAGAGGATTCATATTTTTTAAAATTAAAAGCAATCGTGCTCATGATTATTTTCCTATTGTTTTCGCGAAAACCAATTCTGATTAAACTGGCTATAAGTAATATTTATCTAAATCTTAGATAATAATGTATGGTCGCCATTGAAATGCCAAAAACCAGTGTGTTGCAGATCTATAGACTTATCTACCCACACTTTAAGTCCTGCGTGTTGAACACTTCTGCAAAAACTATAGTCTTCTGTTAAATATTGACCTGTTTCGTCCACAGTACAGTTAAAAAAGTCGTATTGGAAGTCTGTTTCGTCGCCTAATCCAATGTCATCATGATACTTAGTAGCACCTGCTTCAATGAGTTTCTCAAATACTTCGCGTTTAATAAGCATAAAGCCTGTGCCGGCACTGTCTGCTTCTACTAAATCTTCTCTACGCTCACCATCCTTTTTAATATTTACTACATACTTGGGTGGAATAATCTTTTGAGGATATACACCACACGCGACATCAACATCGTGTGTTACTAACTTAACCACATCCTCTGGTGTCCAACCAATGTCTGCGTCTACAAACATTAGATGACTGCCGTTACCCATAAGAAATTTAGCGGCGCAACTATTACGCCCACGATTAATATTGCTTTCATTGCTTAGTGTGTCTATTTGGAATGCTAATTTATTCTGCATACCAAACACGGTCCATTTAATATAACTTTGGAAGCATGACTCGCTTATTTGACCACCATAACAAGGCGTACAAAAGTGTATATTGATATTCATATTACGTATAATTCTACATCAGGTGTTCTATTTAGTTTATAGCCATCTATGTTAAATGTCAATGTTTCTCCCAACACCATTTGACGTAATATTAAACCTACAGCTGGACTATGCATAAGTCCGCGTCCTGTAAATCCTGTAGCAAAATATACATTATCAACATGGTCAATGATAGCATTATTATCTATAGTGCTACTGTCGTAATATCCTGCCCATGCTCCGTCCATTTTAGCGGCGTCAAATACATTGGGGAATCTATGGTATAAGTGTTCCCATACTTCGTCCCAACTGTTGTAGTCCGGATCTAAATCAACACCGTCCCAATCACCGTTGCCATCATAACCAACAATATAACTATTACCCTCTGGGCGTAAGTATATGCCAGTGATAAGATCCGCTACCAATGGTAGGTTTGGTATGTGTGGTGCTTGTGTGCTAACATTATATACGGTGTGCTTGTGTCCTTTGACGGGTATGTTAATGTTAAACGCATTGCCTACAGCATTACTCCAGCATCCACTGGCGATTACAATAGCGTCTGCATCGCTATGGTCAGCAGTTATGCCATCCTCAAAAACTATTTTAACACCATTTATTTGTGCTTCACTGCGAAACCAATTGTGTAATGTTACTGGATCTACCCATCCTTCACTATCGTCTGTTGTAATACAACCTCTGTATACATCGTCTACATTTAACTGCGGAAATAACTTTAGCAGTTCGCTTGGTTCTAAACTTTGCGTATTAGCGCCAGTAGCGCTCTGCATTGCAATACTTTTATCGTGGTTGGCTTTTTGTTTATTCCAATTACCAAACAACATAAGATAACCATTCGGTGTAAAGCCTACGTTTGTTTGTGTCTTTATAAAGTCTATTGCGTAGCGGCTTAACTCTACGTTTGTTTGTGTAAAAAACTGATGTCGCAGTCCGCCGCAACTCCTTGCAAAACTACTTTCACTATATTGTTTGTCTCGTTCAAATACTGTTACGTTTGTGTCTTTTGCTAAATGGTATGCGGTACTCATACCTATTATGCCACCGCCTATAACATGTACGTTCATTTTAGTGTTATTTCTACAACGAGATCCTTGTCGCCTTTAATTATTCTATGATGGCGATTTTTTGGTATTACATAAAGGTTACCGTGCTCTAACACAACAGGAAGTTGATTGTCTAACTGTAACTTCCAGTTAGAGCCATGTAATACACGAACTTCGCGTTCTTCACGATCACGATGCCAGCATAGTTCTTTACTGTCAACTTTGTGATGGAATGTTCTATGTATTGTGTATGGATTCGTATATTTTTGAGTGTATGGTTTTACCACCACTGTCCACCTTTAATGCCAAGTGATTTATATCGTGGCAATCTGCAACTCCAATAACTTGCTGTAGTTTTGTCGTTACGATTTTTGCAATCATGCCTTGCTACAAAGTTACGAACGCGTTCAGGGTCGTCTGTTTTTACACTCATACCCTTTGCACCAAAAGAAACTTTTTTAATATTACCAGTCTTTGGATTTTTAACGTATACATAAAACTTTTTAGAACCGCCTCTTTTTGGCTTATTAAGTTCTACATTTTTACCGCGATAATCTGCTTCACTTAGTGATTTATTCTTTTCATAGCAATCACAATGTTCGCAGTCTGGGCCACACTCGCATTCTGTAACAGGTTTGCCACAACATGCTTCGGGACACATTTCGACACCTTCTTGAACAGACTCCATAGCATTGCCTGCTTCTAGTTCTGCTCTCCAGTTTTCTTCAAACTCTTTAGCGGCGGCTTTACGATCTTGTACGCTAAACGCATAACCAAATTCTTGTGCGTAACTTTTGGCCGCGGCAGTTGCCCAGTACAACCATAACTTAGCGGCAAGTTCGGAATCATATACACCTTTCCTCCACTTGCGTGTTAAGTTCTTCATGATTGATTCCTTTTGAGGATATAAAGAGCCGGTGTTGTCTGCGTAAAGGACTAGTTCTCGAACTGCATCTGCATCTTCATCTTTAACATTTTGTACGGCGGGATGATCTGGGTCTTTCTTCTTAATATCCTTCAAGGTCTTTTGTAACTTTTCTCTGGCCGCAGTTGCTCCTGGACTATCTAAAGGAGACTCATAGGCCTCATCAACTTCAACTTCTTCTGCGATTTCAATAGGAACATCTAACGAAAAAGTCTCACCTTCTACAACAATACATTGGCCAATGTCGGTCTCTAATAGTTCTTGATCTTGCCAATCAAGTTCAATTTTGCCTTCATTATATAACTGTCTTACTTGGCTGTAAAACTCTGTAAATGCTTTTGACCCGGGGCGAAACAAACATTCCGTAAATGGAACACCGCGTTCGATATGTTCTTGTATTGTTTTACTTACTGTGGAATGTAGTGAAAATTCTTTTATTCGCATGGCATAAATCCTTTTATGTATTTATGCTTCTTTATTAATTTTAAAAGAAATCATCGCCACTGATGAATTTGATTCTGTTAATTATTGTCTCTTTAGCACCGTTGAATTTCCCCACTTCGTGCGACTTAACATATGCGGTAATAGTTATCTTATCGCCAACTTCAGGCAATGTTAGGGTGTGATGACCTGCAAAGAACTTTACAATGTTTTCGTGCTCATCTTTGGTTGTAATAATATATGAATCATGTTTGGATAGATATCGTTTAGAAATAACACTAAGATTAAACGAGCATCGTTTGCCTACGGTGCCAACATATTCACTAGTTTCAGACAACTTTCGTTCATACGCGGCCTGTTTATTCCATGTTACATTAGAGAAGTATGTTTTTGGCAATGCGGCAACTAACCCCAACTCTGTGATGTCCATTGTCTTAGTGCTAATTAGTTTATATACCTTTTCATCAAACTCACTGAGAGTTCCCGCTATATGTTTAAATAACAACCCTTGGAAATGATTGACCATCTCGTCAGCAAGTTCTACATCCTTCTTCTTAATATACTTGCTCTTGTCAGTACCTTGTAAAATATCGAACAACGCATAGACCATATGGTCTCTGTTAGCAAGATGATTCTTAACTTTCCCAGCGGCTTCAACCAATCCAGTGCGCGGATTAGTGATTACTTGAGAGTGATGCCTATCGACATATGCATTGTAGGTTTCATTACTCTTAACGTGGGACATACCGTTCTTGCGATATGCCGCGGCCGCTAACTCAATACACAATCGCGTATCAAGTAACTGCTCCTTATTTCGAAGTTTTTTGTAGATTTTATAAGCATCCACCGGATTTTGTCCTCGACTGTCTCCAACGGGTAACACGCTCCTGCTCCTAATGTTTTTCTCGTCCATAATTATGCAAATAACGGTTTCATTGTTGTGTAAACGACATTATATGCGTTTACTTCGTATTTCCAGTTTTCAAAAAAGTCATCGTCATTCTCAAACATGCTATCACTAGCACAATGTCGATTCCACTTTTCAGCAAACTGTTCCATACCTGTTAGGCAGTCACCACGCCCGTGGCGTTTCATTATATTCCATGCCTCTTGAAAGGGTATGGGCTCTTGGTAAAAATCGGGGATTCTAAACATTTTAAATATACTCCTGTCTGTTTCGAATGTGCCACTTCTCTGTTACGGGCATGCCGTACTCGTCTTCGTCTACAACAATATACGCCACAGTCTTGCGGACAATGGCATATCGCCAGTCAGTCATTCCAGAAAAGACGCCGCCACCTACCCACACCTTGTGAGGAAAGTCTTCACAAAAGTTTATTGGCTCGTCGTTAACACTATATTCAAAATAGTTACCAGTGCCTCTTTCAACGAACACTCCAATTGGAGTGCTATCGCTAGCTCGGTATATGCTCTTTGAATCTGTGTGGTGTGTCATTTATCTTCCCTGTTTCTTTAGCGTATATATACATTATACAGTATCTGACTAAAAAGTCACGAAAAAAAGTAATATAAGTGCTTGATTTTAAAGGGAAATAAAAAAAGGCCCATAATTATGGGCCCTTTTTCATGTGAATTTTGTTAAATTCTGCTTATTTTTCTGAACCTTCGCCTACGAATGGAATGAGTTCCCAAAAACCTTGTGATTCGCCCCATAATGCGATGGCAATTACGGCTACTACGCCAATTACAAAATATTTCTTATTCATTGCTGTCTCCTAATTTATTTCTCATAATGTTTAAAACATTATCTGAGTAGTTACCGAACAAATCCGTAATAAATGCTTTTTGTTGATCGTTACTTAACATAGGAAATCGTTGACGAATTTCAGTGGCGCTTGTTGCTGGCTCACCTAATACATTAAATTTGGTTGTTGGTACAGTAGTCACATAACTATGGTGTTCTAGTGACCTTGCGTTATCCCACCCATTCCATTTTTGCATATGCGCTGGTTGACCATCTTTCTTAAGATTTGGACCTTTTGTGGGGAAATTGAATCTTGGATCTTCTGCCATGTCTTTTTCACTTACTACGTATAACACAACAGTATTTTTTATATCATACTTGTTTGTAATTTCTTCTGCAACATATGGCTGTCTTGTTTGAATTACAGCATTAGGATTAATGCCTGTTAGTTTCATCATCTCTAGTTTCTCGGCAAAAGAAAACGGAGATTTGTTGGGTTCTGTTTTACCGCTAGTGGCAATATAAACGTCGGCAATGCCGCCATATTGCTGTTTTAGGGTATTATAAACTCCGGCATGTCCTTTGTGGAAAGGATGGAATCTGCCTGGATAAACCACAACCAATTTTTCGTTTGTTGCTTCTGTTAGACTTGCTTGTATTTCAAAGTCTTGTAAGTTAATCTGTTCTACTATGATGTCAATTTGTTCGTCGGTAAGGTCTTCTGATAATGCAATCTCTAAAACACTGCCTTCAGGTGTGTCATATTCTACTAAATCCATATAATCATGTTCGTTGTCAGATTCAGTAATTACTGAGTCAGCGACAGTTGCTACCACTGAGGCAAACTCAGCAATAGACTTATTGTTTAGATCGTTTGATATTAGACGAATAAAGTTACTCATTAGAAATTATATAATACTTTAGTAACAGAGCCTTCGGTCATACCATTAACAACAGCCCTTACCCAGACAAAGTTTCCTGTAAAGTTATATCCTGTTGTGGATGTTTCGGCAGTAGCATACGTAGCAGTTGTGCCAGTAATATCAAACCAATCACTTACAGTAGGTTCTTTCACCAAAGTTCCTTGTATTTTCACTGTTCCTACAAAGGCATTTAGTGTATATGCCGCTGTATGTAGTCCGTCAGTGTATCCATAGTATCCGTCTGCTTTTTGTTTTGTTCCGATAGTTCCTTGGTAGTCTACCACGATAGTTGCACCTTCTACTTCGGTTGTTACATCTTCTAGTACAGTCATTGTCGTTGCTGTAGATGTTCCACTTACCGTGTAAGTTCCATCATTACTTCCGCTACCCGTTATAACAACAATATCACCGTCAGTGAAGTCACTGAAAGCAATAATGCCCGTATCGCTTGTTACTAGTGTTTTATTAACAGCGTTAAATGCAACCACTGCGCCTGTCTTATTAGCAACATGTGATGTATTAGGAAGAAGTGTTAAACTGTTTGACATATTATTCTCTTATTATTTCTATTAGTTTTCCGGCGCCAACTAGTTCTGCTACGATCGCTTCTAATCCACTTAAAACTTCATCGTTCATTATAGGATCTACTTGAGCATCATCTTTAAGCAATTCGCTGACTTTGATGACAACCATGTCTTCGTTGATTTTGGCCATATTTGTTCTCCGACTTGTATATTATATTTATCGTTAATATACTATAATTCGGACTCGAGAACATACCTGACAACACGCTTTGGGCACTTGGTTAAAAACATATTGCACATTGTTAAGGTGGATTCGTCCTCAATATATAAAAAACCTTGATCTAAGTACAAACCTGGTGATTTAAAATACTTTTCAGTCTTTCTAGAGAACTTTACAGCATTGCCTTGTGCGTTACCCCATTCATACAATTGCTTCGGTATTGAATGTGATGTGGAGTAGTTATTAATAATTACCTTGTATTTGTATCTGTTATGTGGCAACTTGCTAACAACCATTACATTTTTTCCTTCTAATAACGCAGGAATGCATTTTTTATTGGGACGAGATACACTATGCAATGCATTTGGAAATGCCTCTTCTATTCTAGTATGTGATTCTAAATCGTTTGAGTATACACTTACTCGAGGATCTTGTATACGAATAAAAAGGTCCTTTGACAATCTTGCATCTCCAGTTAAATTTGCAAACTTTAATATATCTTCTTTATTTTCGTAGTATGATTCAACAAACCGGCTATATAAAGCACGTTTCCATCCTACCTCTTTAAGATCCTGTACGTTTGCCTCTATCTCTGATTCATTATAATAGTGACGTAATACATGTATGCCTGGAATAATAAAGATAGACTTGTATAGGTATTTGTTATACCATAATTGGTAAGATTGTTCTATTTTTACAGAACCATTTATATTTTTATTGATGCTTCTCATTATAATTTATCTACAATGTTCTATCACTATCAACTGTTATTCTACTACTATCTGCAGATATATCTGCAATTTTATAAAATTTACTATAGCAACCCGTTAGTCCACTCATTACAGAATTATTATTAAAGTGACGGCCGCCTAATTGTCTTTCTACTTCCTTTATACCAGCAAACCACTGCTTTTTAGTTTCTTTAGTTTTTGCAGAATCAAAAAACCATTTTGATGTATTTGTAACATTACTAGTAGGTTTATTTATTTGCCAAATATCTTGATTCCACTGTGGATATATTATAGGATGAATCATTTTATAATATTCTGAGTTATGAAAACCACCCAATTGGTTTATATGTGTTATTTTATTGAATCCGTTTGTTTTCTTTAAAAAATTATATATCATGTGTGCTTGTTTTACTGGTATCTCAGGCATATTAGGACTCCAGTAAAAGTATTCATTGCTTCCCCAATTTCTTCCTTCAATACCTGCATTATTTCCAACTCCTGTAGCATAAGTAATGTCAATAAATGCAAGATATATGCTATGGTTATCCCTAAAAAGCCTAGGTTTATCTAAACCAAATATAAATGCAACTTTTTTACCTCTATCTTCGTATATATCATTATGTCTTAATGCTTCATGAAAATAGTTTCTAGGTAAAGCATCTGGTGCTAAACGAGACAGATCCCCTATACTCCAGAACCAATCCGGATCCTTTAATACTTCCAATGTTCGATCTGTCCAATCCCATACAGTCAATTTAAATTTGTGTGTTTTTTGTAATTCTTTAAGAACAGGCAAAGCTATATGGAAAAGTTCTCTTGTATAATAACCTTCTTTTAAATCGAAACCTATTTTTTTATTAACTTCCTCCTCTGCTTTTATAGAACCGTACATAAAAACTTCGTCGAGTTTAATATTATTGTTAATAAATGCCTGTAAAATAGTATGGCTGTCAGCTCCCCCACTATAAAATAAAACTAAATGGTCATACTGTTCACGTAATTGCAATGCTCTTTGTTTATATAATTCTAAAATAGATACTGGAGGCTCATGTTCCCAATTTGCTTTACTAAACAGATCTTCGTGATAGTCCCAATGTAAGTGATGATCGCCCGGTATAGTATTGAGTTCTAGACAGGCTTCGAATTTATTAGTAAAGGCTTTACTGCCAACCTTATATAAGCCTTTATGGTTATATCTATATTCTTTTTTCATTTTCTCAGTCAGTTGATTCAGGCTTAAATTGATCTAATACAATAACACCTTCTTTATTTACAACTTCGTCTGGTAACGTTTGTTGTTCTTTTTCACCGCTAATGTCAAATTTAACATTTTCTTCATCGTCTAAATCTACTTCTATAATAGCATTTCTTATGTTATCAAAAAGTATCTTTTGTGCCAACGGAGTTTTAATCTTATCATTAATAACTCTACTCAGTGGCCTGGCACCCATCTTTGGATTCCAGCCTTTATCTAACAAATACTCTTTCATAGTTTGTGTTGGTTTAACTAAAATGTTCTTTTCCAGCAGTAATGTATTTAACTCTCCTATGAACTTGTCGACAATTAATAGCATATCGTCTTTATCTAACTTATTAAATTTAACAATAGCATCGAGTCTGTTTCTAAATTCCGGAGGGAAGAATGTTTCGATTGCTTTGTCATCCTCGCCTTCTTTTTCCAAAGTGCCAAAACCAATACTATTGCGTTCCATATCTGCGGCGCCTAGGTTTGACGTCATAACAAGAATAATATTACGCATATCAACACGTTTGCCATTACTGCCACTCAAGTAACCATTGTCCATTATTTGTAGCATAACATTAGCAACATCCGGATGTGCTTTTTCAATTTCGTCTAATAGCAATACTGCGTGTGGATCTTTCTCAACATCGTTTAGCAGTTTACCACCCGCCATTTCGGAATCCTCAAAGCCAACATATCCAGGAGGAGCACCAATAAGTTTAGCAACTGTATGCTTTTCTTGATACTCACTCATGTCATAACGCAACAGTTTTACATTTAATAAGTGTGATAATTGTTTACATAATTCTGTTTTACCAACACCAGTAGGCCCAGTAAATAAAAACGAAGCAGTTGGCTTATTTAAATCTTTCAGGCCTGCTTTAGCGATGTATACTTTCTCGCATAGTTTATCAATAGCATTATCTTGTCCAAAAATAACATCTTTAAGGTTACCCTCGAGACTTACAACGTTCTCAGTTTTTTCAGAACGAAGTTGATCAATAGGCATTCGAGCAATTTTACTTACTTGTTGTAGAATATCTTCTTTAGTAATAACTGTATCCTTACTACCACTTACTCTGCGTTTAGCGCAAGCAGTATCAATAAGATCAATAGCCTTGTCTGGTAGTTTTTTATCCGTGATAAACTTAATACTCTTATCAACTGCTGTCTCTATTGCTTCACTGTGAATTTCAAGACTATGGAATTTTTCATAATACTTTTTAATACCTTGTAAAATATCCACAGCGTCATCACGTGACGGCTCATCAATAACTAGTCTATAGAATCTACGCATTAACGCTCTGTCTTTCTCAAAACTCTTTCTAAAATCTTCCCATGTTGTACTCGCAATGACTTTAATTTCTCCGCGCGATAACGCAGGTTTTATCATATTGCTAAAATCAACACCACCTTGGCTGCCGGTCTGACCAGCACCACTCATCATGTGTGCCTCATCAATAAACAATATTGCGTTATTTACTTTTTCCAGTGCGTGTAAAATATGTTTAATCTTTTCTTCAAAGTCACCTCTATACTTACTGCCAGCAAGTAATGATCCAATCTCTAAACTAAAAATAGTATTTCCTAGTAGGTTTTGCGGAACATCTTCGTGCTGTATGCGATATGCTAATCCTTCTACAACTGCTGTTTTACCAACACCTGCATCGCCTACCATAATAACATTGTTCTTTGTTTTTCGAGCAAGTGTTTCAGCAATATCGTTGATCTCTGACTGCCTTCCGATAACCGGATCAATCTTTTCTTCATCGACCAGGTTGTTTAAATTAGTGCAATACTCTTCAAGTATCTGTAACGCTCTGTCTTGTATACCTTGTTTATCATTCGGACCGCAATAAGTTTTGTTATAAAATTCAATAAGATCCTCAGGCAGAACTCCGTATTTCCTCATAATCCATGAAGCATAAGAACTATGTTCGTTAGTAATACTGACGTATAGATCTATTGTTTGGAACTTTTGTCTGCCGCTAAACAATACTTGTGTAAATGCTCTACTAAAAATTCTTTCTAGTGCGTGTGTTTTCTTTGGACGCACTTCTGTTACATCTACAATATCCTCAAAACGAGATTCAAGTATACTTTCAAGTTCGTTAACTAAATTATTGTAATCAACGCCAAACTCTTCTAGCATTGTTTTAAAGTTTTTTGTTCTTAATAATGATAACAATAGATGCTCAGTTGCAACAAATTTGTGATTATAGTCTAAAGCAATTTCCATTGCTTCTTCTACTATTGCTTCTATCTCGGGGTTTTGATCAAACATTGTTTTCTCTCTCGTGAAAAGTTATACCATCTAGATGGTCTAGTTCATGCATAAAGCATCTTGCAGACAATCCTTGTAAATTCATTCTTTTTTCGTTGCCTAAATAATCACAAAATTTTACTTTAATGGAATTGGGTCGGCTTACTTCTATTATTTCTCCTGGAAAACTTAAACATCCTTCTTGTCCTAGTTCGCACTGATCGCTCTCTTCTTCTATAGATGGATTAAAACAATACATAAATCCATCCTTTAAATCTTCGCCATACATAACAAACAACCGCTTGCTTATACCTACTTGAGGTGCGGCTAGACCAATGCCTTTGTTTTCAACCATAAAAGAAATCATATCTACTGCTAACTTTTGTAGTTGGAATGGCTTATCAAATTTTACTTCTTTGGCCTTATTCCGTAGAACTCTTTTAGTAAGTTTAAGTTTTCGCTCCATAATAATATTTAGTTTATATTTTTTAGTATGTCTTGTATTAGATTCTGTTGTTCTGTTGTTAAGTTTGTTGGTATGCTTATTTTTAATTCTACTAATAAATCTCCGTAGACGTTACTATCCATAATGGGCATACCTTGTCCTCGTAAAACCATTTTTTGCCCGGGTTGAGCGCCATTAGGTATTTTAACTTTTAGTTCCTTTTCTGTTAATGTTTTAATAATTTTCTCTGTACCAAGCATTGCCTCAAAGCAGGTTAGGTTTATAACTGTAAATAAATTTTGTCCGCTTCTTTCATAGTGCGGATCGTTTATTACATCAATCGCTATTAACAAATCACCAGCAGGTGCTCCATTTGCCGCGTTATCTCCTAACCCGCGCATACGCATTGTTTGCCCTGCTATAACACCTTTTGGTATTTGAACGTCTAGAGTTTTTGTTTCACTGCCAGCGTTATACCTTACTCTCTTAGTGCAACCTTCATATGCTTCTCGCAATGATACGTTTATTTTTATGTGAATATTTCTATTACGGGTTTGCTGGTGGCGTTGTCTAAAAGGACTCCTTCCGTTTCCAAACATTTCACCAAATATATCTTCTACATTAAACGGGTATTCAGCATCACCTGTAGACCATACGTGTGGGCCATGGCCAAAGTTATGAGCGTGTGGTGCCCCATACTTTCGTAAGTGGTCGTACTCTTGTCGTTTGTCGCTTGATAGCACATCGTTTGCTTCGTTTATTTCTTTAAACCTGTCAGCATTACCCCCTTTATCTGGGTGGTTTTGTTGTGCTAACTTACGATATGCTTTCTTAATCGTGGAGGCATCTGCATCTGCGCTTACGCCAAGTATGTTATAGTAGTCTTTATTTGGATCCATATACTACGTAATTATAGCATAAAATAACAGGAAAGTCTATTTTTTTAACTGTACAATGTATCAATTGGAACCCAGGCAGTTCCGTTGTATCCTTCGAATCTACTGTCGGTTGTATTGAATCTGATTGTTCCGGTAGCAGGAGAGACTGGACGTTGTACTGTAGTTCCAGAAGGAATAACAATACCGTCTGTACCTGTAAATGTAGGACCCGCTGTAGGTGCTTTGGCATCAAGTTGTGTTTGTACATTACTTGTAACACCGTCCACGTAGTTTAGTTCTGCAACAGTAGATGTTAGTGCTGTAGTGCCATCGTTTAAGGTAGCGTAAGTCAAAGTACCTGTAAATGTTGGACTTGCTGTAGGTGCTTTGGCATCTAGTGCAGTCTGTAGTCCGTCTACATTACCAATGATATGATTATGTGAGTCATCAGCGATTGTAACTGCTATGCTGGTTGTACCTGAACCACTCACATCTCCGCTAAGAGTGATTGTCTCATTACCTGTTAGATACGAACCAGATGGTTGAATACCGGCTTCAGCGAGTGTGTTATTGACCCAAGCAGAACCGTTCCATACCAACACTTCACCAGATGAATTAGTTGTAATTGTAACATTGCTTAGTCCATCTAATGTGTGGTTATGTGATGTACTTGCTTTGCCATCTAATTGTGTTTGTATCGCACTTGTTACACCACTTGTATAATTTAGTTCGGTTGCTGTTGCTGTAATACTTAAATCACTTAGTGAACTAACTGTGCCTGTTCCTTTAGCATCAAGTTGTGTTTGAATATTGCTTGTTACGCCAT
>Ga0222718_10002873_pt1 | contig 15108 bp, 7 predicted proteins | sample C33_27DmetaG_FD_165045 | JGI IMG/M metagenome (GOLD analysis project Ga0222718, IMG submission 165045) | Estuarine water microbial communities from San Francisco Bay, California, United States - C33_27D | ecosystem: Environmental > Aquatic > Marine > Unclassified | place: USA: California... | reverse complement strand
TGGCGTTCCTGTTGGTGTCTGTGTTGGTGTAGGCGTATTTGTAGCAGTTTGACTCGGAGTTTGAGTCGGAGTATTAGTAGGTGTCTGTGTTGGCGTTCCTGTTTGTGTCTGTGTTGGTGTAGGCGTATTTGTAGCAGTTTGACTCGGAGTATTAGTAGGTGTTGATGTATTTGTTACTGACGGTGTAGGTGTAACGTTAGCAGTACTTGTAGGTGTCTGAGTTGGAGTTGTTGTTGGTGTTGCCGTATTAGTTACTGAAGGTGTTGGTGTATTTGTGGCCGTTTGAGTCGGAGTATTTGTTGGTGTTGGTGTTATTATTATAACAGTTGCCGTTGGTGTCGGAGTAACACTCGGCGAAGACGATGTAGGGGTAGGAGTAACATTAGCAGTACTTGTTGGTGTTGGTGTAACATTTCCAGTACTTGTAGGTGTCGCAGTATTTGTTGGAGTAACATTAGGAGTACTTGTTGGTGTTGGTGTAATGTTTTGGAAATTACATGTAAATGTGTGAGGTGGTCTTGTACTAATACCTGTAGCACCGCTTATTGCAAAGTTAGTATTAACACATGTTTCATCTAATAATGAATAGGATGTTGAAGCACTTAAAGATGTGGTACCTGATGTAGAACCACTAGATATCGGTATTGATGGAGTGAAAACTACATCACTTCCTGAAGTAACACCTAAAGTATTTGTGAAGTTTACAGTAATATCTTCAGACGCTTCATCATCACCCACCACAGTATATGTTGCAATAGTACTACCCTCAGTAACACTAACAGTTATAGTATAACCAACATAGGCAACAACATTTTGAGTAACCAATAAATCATTACAACCATCTTGTGTATTAATAACTGAAATTGTGTAGTCAGTACCAAAAGTAGTACCAGGTAATGTTATTAACACACCTGCAGTCATTTGGTCTCTCGTTTGGTTCTCTTTTATTGGAGTCCCTGAAGTTGAACCAGAATATATATCAAAAGGACCTATCGCATTAGAATCTAATGTAAGTCTTACTATAAATTGCGCCATCTACTTTTTTAATAATAAATACTTTGACAAATTAAAATATCGTTGATATTTTAAGAGTTTTCTTATTTATGTTGATTGACAGGGCAGTATTTCAAAATATTCGCAGTTGTTACTATCTATGATTTTTAACATTACAGATGGAGCACCATCAAAAAATGACGATAAAAAGAAATTACCTGTAGGTGAAGCATGCGTTGTTAGTATGACACAATTATTTCCATTCGCATCACAAACATATAGAGTATATGGTGCCGATGCACCACTAACGGAAGATATTGTAATTTTTGAAGCCATTATGTAACACAGTTTACATCGTAAGTTATCTGTAATTTGATAGATATTCGTGCACCCTTTAGTGGGTCACTATCACCATCACAGTCTGATTTTATTATAATCGTATTATTTAATAAATCTATAGTAACACTCCCAACTTCGTTAATTGTATTTAAAATACTCTCAACAGTATTTATCCATTCACTATCTGTTGGGACGGAATTTAATGTGGTTGCAGTATAGAATGGGACTGTATCTCCACTCACCCAACCTGTTGACCCTGTAATCGAAACCACCGCACTAAATTCTGCGGTATTTAACACACAGTTGGTTCTTCCTGAGGTAACATCCAAAAATCCTTCATTAAGCATTTTTTTCATGTTTCTTTTAGTGTTAGTTGTTGTTTCAAATAATTGATTACACACACCAACAACACTATAAGCAGTTACCGTATTAGAATCACAAACAATCGTGACACTCTTTCTTTTTGCACAGCCATCACTATCCGTTACTGTAACATTATAAGTGTCTCCCGATAAATTTGAAATCGTAGAACCCGTTTCACCATTACTCCATAAATAAGTAAATGGTGGGTTTCCACTTGTTACCACAACTTCAGCAGAGCCATCATTACCTGATACACAATCAGTACCAAATAATGAGTATTCCATATTTGACGAACTAGTAACATTTATGGATTTAGTAACACTACAATTATCAGCGTCTGTAACCGTAAGAGTATAAACTCCTGCCGACAAACCGTCAAATGTATATGCACTAAAGGCTAAATCTATAATCTGTTGACCATCACTTAAGACATAATCAAGAGGAGAAGTGTATCCACTACTTACCACCGCTTGAATTGCCCCGTTATCACCTCCACAAGTTGTACCTGTTATATTTGTATTAACAGTAAACTTATCTGATGAAGTTATTGTTTTTGTTGTACTATATACACAATTACTACCTGTACCTGATACTGAAATTTGATATGTATCGTTTGATAAGTTATCAAATGTGGCATTTTGTGCAGTGGTTGTTTTTGTTTTAACAACACCTGTTGTTGTTCCCGTCAACGAATAAACGTAATTATTTGATGCAGTCCCATCGATTATTATTTGAATAGAACCATTGTCTGAGCTACAACTCGAATTGGTAACATTAATATCAACAATATCAAAACCACCTGAAGGTGAGATAAACGAACCAAATGATGATTTACATAAATCAGCATCAGTCACATTTATTTGGTAACTACCCGTTGTCAATCCTGTTAGTTCAAACGTTCTTGAATTACTATACTTAACTTGCCCAGTACTACCCGAATAATAAAATGGTAGTGTACCACCAGTGATATTAAAAGTTAGTGAACCATTTGATGTAAAACATGATGGCGTACTTGCCGTAACAGAACCTAGACCTAATTGAGGTGTTAAACTAACTGATTGTGATTTTGTTGTTGAACAACCTAAAGAGTCAGTAACAGTAACGGAATAACTTCCCGCAGTCAAACCTGTTATTGTTTTTGTAGTTTCACCATTACTCCACAAGTAAGTATACGGACCAAAACCTGTCTGACCTGTAACCGTTAACTTACCTTGATTTTGAACACAGAAAGAAGCATCAACAACCCAAAAACCATAATCCAACTCTGTGGTGGCTGAAACCAAAACAGTTTCAGTCTGTGCAGTTGAGCCACCTGAATCTGTTATACTACCATAATATAACCCACTCGGCAAATTTAATATCTCGTATGGGAAAGATGCTGCAGTATATCCTGAATATAAAGTATTACCACTATAAATCTGAATGTCATATGGGGCTGAGGTAGATGAACCACTCACCCAAAAAGAACCATTGTTTGCGTTACAAGTTGTTCCCTTCACATCATAAATCTCACCACAAAAACAATCACTAACAATTATATTTACAAATAATTCTTGGTTATCAGGAGATGTACTATCATTTATTTGCCAAACATAAGTACCCCCCGTTAAACCTGTAAAAACAAATGGACCATTACTAGCAGCACCTGAATATGCAGGAATACCTGGTACTGTGTTCCATATTGAGTACGGAGCAACACCACCCGAAGGTTGTATACTAACCGCACCATTACCAACATTTTCACAAACACCAGTAATAGAAAAAGTCGCATTTAACTCGGCACAACTAACAGTACATGAACTCGCACTTACATTAATACCTGAATAAGGTAATGAGGTATCCAAACAAATATCAAAACCAGCATTATATCCTGTTTGAAATACCCCACAACAATCGGTATATCCCCACGTAGTTCCTGTAGTAACTCCTGTAAAACAAGCCATTATTGACAACTAATTGCTATATCTATCCCCACATTTAAGTAAAGACGTTTATTCGTGAAATCATCGTAACACGATGAGTTCGCTATTGTAATAGTATTACCATTTATAAAATAGTTAAGACCATCTTGGTATAAGTATTCTAATTTCTCATCTAAAGCGTTAATCCATTGAGAATTTGTTGGTACATCGTTACCTCCATATCCTGTGAAAAACTTTTCTTGAACTAAAATAGTATTGTCCAATCTTAAATCCACATACCACTCACTAACAATAGTATTGGTATTACATATTGTATAAGCTGAAGATATTTGAGCAACTGTATCTGTCAACATCTGTTGGAAATTACCCGCAGTTGATGTTGAGCTACTCTCAACCCACGGATATATACCACAACTAATCGTCTGATTGATACAATCATACCCTAATATTTGTCCGTTGAATTCACAAGGAACACAACTCACAGGTATAATTTCACAACCCCTCTGCCTTCTCCATACAACCTTTTGTCTATGGAAAGCCGAGTTCTCCATTTTTTGACCACCCATCCATATTGTCGATGCCGGTAATAATTGTTCCACCAACCTCATCCAATAATCACCAATACCTAATGTGTAATCAATCATCTTCTGATATGTGTATTGATTTGAGGGGATATTCATCGCCTGTTCAGAATTTAAGTAATCCCAATAGATTTTTTGTAACAATGGATATCCTCCACCCTTACCATCACTTGAAGTTTGTCGGTTCCTAACATTAATCATATTGTTATAGAAACTTTGAGCAAATTCAAAGAAGGTTTTCTGCTTTGGCTTGGGGTCAATGACCGTCCAATCCACACCACTTGGGTATGGTGAGGTCAATCCTGAGTTTGGTATAGGATAATTATACTTTCTTGACATATCCCACACATCATATAATAGACCTTGACCCATGTTTAAGTATAAATCTATGTTTTTGGCGTTCATTACTAACCTTTCGTCACTTACACGGTAGTAAGTGTTAAATCCTGAAGCAGTATTCTTTCTTAATTGTTGGTCTTTTGGCCAGGATTTTTGGTTATCACTAACTCTGGTTAACTCATACCCCATGTTTAGGTATGGAAACTCCCTAAAACGGTCAAAATATTGTTGTCCGTAGGTAAATGGCTCTAAAACTGTCTGAGAGTCGGGATTAGTTCCTGTATATTTGGTCGCATTTACTTGATTTACCTCAGGAGACCTGTGATATTCAGTACTTCTATACCAACCCGCTCCTAATTCAAAAGGAATATCGGCAGGTTGTGTAGGATATCCGTCATTATCAACAGGAAAATCACTTCTGGTTAAGTCTGTAAGTCTTACAATAGAATCTGTAGTAAATCCTGTATAAGTAATACCCTGAATTTTAAAAGTATTTGTAGAATCAAACGATGGTGTCTCATCATTGTAAGTACCACCCGATATTTGAGCATATTTTGTGTCAAATTGGTCCATATTGATAGGACCATCGGCTAAATAAACTATCTCATTAAATTCAACTAAGGCATCAGGTGCTCCGATTGACCTCATCACCCATTGTACCGCATTTTTAGTACCTTTTGTCTTGAATAAGTAAGCCGAATTAAGAATTAAGTTTCTGTAAAATTGATAATTCAACTCGTTAGGTGTCTTATCTCTTGTTTGACCAGGATATATGGACTGATTTTTTGTGCCAAACACAGATTCTAAGAAATCATTATTAGTGATTGGTGATATATCAGTATTCCACCCTAAGGTTAAGGCTAAATTGTATAATAACTGCGAAGGAATATCGTCTTTAGGTAAGTAATTCACTGATGTGATATACCCTAAGGCATCTATGAATTTTTTTGTTTCATCAAAACTTCTTCCGTATATTTGTAGTACCTTTTCAACTTTTTGGTCCTCAGTATCAAATTCATGAAATGCTGCAGTAGTAAGAAATCTACTGATTAAGTTTGTCTTAAAATCATCTAAGTTTTCAGCGATTTGATTTAATTTATTTAGATAGTTTTCAAACTTATTTGTTCTAATATCAATATTCCACAATCCATCTATCGCCCATGTCACTGAATCATTAACAATTTGGAATTTACCGTCATCGTCAGAAACAGGAACTTGGAATGTAGCCGTATATTTAGGACTAACCAATCTATTTAATAGGAAATCTTCAACCTCATCAAACGGGTCTTGGAAAGCTTTTTCAGTTTCAAATTTACTTGGTTTGATAACGATACTATCTGTTGTTGCTGAAACACCTGAAAAAGGATTACCGTTAACAATAAACGTAACTGTACCTGCTGAAAGTTTTGTTGATGGTGTAAAGTCATACATTAAAAACTCAGTCTCCATGTCGTTAACATACAACGCATATTTTGAGTATTGTGTTGTTAAATTTCTTAATGGACTAACTTCTAAAGGTCTTACTGAAATATTTCGTGTCGCATTAACCGAATAATCAATATCAAATGGGTTTTTAAAACGAGTGACATCAACGGTAAAGGTTGTTAAATCTTCCTCAACATCATAACTAATATTATTCGCAGTATTGGCAGTACTGTAATCATAATAAGTCTTATCAACCTGTATCGCAGCAGGAAAATAGTTAATTATCTTCGTTACTGACGCACTAAATCTTTTTTGTAATGAACCATATAAAGTAAAGTTGGTAACCTCACTAATGTCATAGTTAGGATATACTCTATAATTTTTTGCAGCAATTACTCTCGATTCTAATAGACCATCAACATTTAAATCATCTAAACTGATTGGTGTAGAGAATACTCCCGTGTTAAAACTTCTGTTAACTTTTTCAACTACTGACGTGGTGAATTCAAAATTACCTTGCGTAAGACCTCCCCCATCGACTGTTTGTAAACCTACAATGTCGTCAGAAAAAGTTCCACTACCATTACCAGGTGCAGGAGGATATCTAAACTTATTACTCGCCATTAATTAATTACGTTTGTGAAGTTTTTACTAAAATCAATATTATCACCTCTATCTTGACGTACCTCAAATAACAAGTTGTTAAATTCATCTCTAACCTCAAACAAGTTGTATTGTTTGTAGATGTTATTTTGAGTATCGTAAATTGTGTAAATACCATCTTCAATACTCTTAGTTTGATTACCGTAAAGAGCAATTCCAAGAGTATCAACATCGTAGTTCGCGACTTGAATGTCTATACTCATAGGATTAAAGAATGTATTAGTTACAATAATATTTTGATTTGGCTGACCGATATATGGTGTTGCTGATGGTTTATTTGTTGGTGCACTCGTTGGTGAAACTGTACAGAACATCAAATCACTACCACTATCAACATATCTATAACGAACCGCCTTTTGTGAGGTATTCACTAAGTTAGTAACCACAGGTTCACAAAAAAATGATGACGTAATTATTCTATAAAAGTTAGGAATTTTTGTACCGTCTGAATTTAAATATTCAATTCTAAAACCAACAAGACCCTGATTTGTAAATCTATTTCTATATTGTGAAGGAACATTATTTAAATCCACAATAATACCTTTTACGTTTGGTAACGAAGCCAACACTCCACAATCTGTAATTGTGGTTCTAATCTCAGCAGGTCTTATATAAAGAGTATATATACCCAACTGATTAAATTCTGTTGCCGGTAATTTTAGATTATATAAACCACCTAAAATCTCAACCCCATCATTTCCACCTGTTTGATTATTGTGAAAATAAGGTGTTAAAATACTGGCAGTGTCTAATTTTTTTAATGTAAAGTTTTCTGTTACGTCTCGTGAAGGGGTATAATTCAATATTATCTCTACATCTTCAGGAGACATGTCTGCTGGTCTTGTTGTTCCGTATGTTCCTAACGCCATTTTATTGTTCGTTTATGTTGTAGAAACCATATCCATAACGGACAAGGTCTCCGATGTTATCGACTTCTGAAAGTCTCTGTAATCCTTCGAATGCTGAATTCTTACCTCTCTCAATAAATATTTGTGATTGGATTTCTGGTTGCATCGCAACGTCTAATAAATTTTCTTCTTTAGTTATGTTAACTGCAACTAAGTCATTTGCTGTAAATCCTGAAGATTCTACAACAAATAAAGTTCTATTATTTGGATAATCGTAATACACAATATCATTTATGGTATACGAAGTATAAGTATCTCCCACAGTCAACACCCTACCATATTCTTGTCCATCTCTATATATGGTAATTGATGGGTCGTATGGTGGATTACCATATGTTTTTAAATCAGTTAATTTAGATTTTGTAAACCCTGAAACTATATAAGGAACAGAAACATAATTTGAACTTACTTGTTGTTGAACAGTATTTTCAGCATCACCACTAAAGATAAAATTATATGATGATGACGTTCCTGACCAATTACCTCCTTGAGATTGGAAGTTTATTGTTCCTTCAGGATTATCAATCGTAACACCTGTGACAGGTATTGATATTGGTTTAATAATTGTCGTAGTACCCCACGGATTTGTTTGTATTAATTTAATATCATAACTACCCTCTATTTGTTGATAGTTGTGTGTAATACTTGAGAGTGTCATATTTTCAACATTACTACCGTCACCCCAATCTACTTGATATGTCGAAAATTGATTTAGACCAAAAAATTCATCTGAGGTATTATAGAGTGTTATATTATATTTGTTGGCTGTTGTTGCAGAATATAAGAAGTTTGTTACCACATTGTATTGTAACATTAAACCATCAAATGGTGAGTAGTAACCCATATCGTTGAAAGTCTCTGTAAAAACTACAGGTATTGTAAGACCCGTAAGTAAACTACCACCATTAGTACCCCCACTTAATATTTCAGACATACCTGAGTATACACCAAAAGTATTACCACTTAAGGTTTCACTGATGATATCACTACTAAGTACCTCAGGAGATATTTTTATATATTGACTATCCATTTCCATTACACAGTTTGAGGGTTTACATATTCATACCATTTTATGGGATTACTATCTGTACCCACACGTGTTAAGTTACCTTGTTCATCCTCTGAATACATCACATATTCATAATTCTGATAATCCAAAACACATTTATAGTAAAATTTGTAATCTTTATTGAAGTTTGTTTTATTAGGAAGAGTACCCTGACATTGATTCATCATCCTAATAAACTCACCTGTTTTGGCATTAAAAAATTTAGCACTGAAATAAAACTCATTTATATCTAAATAGTCAGTATTCTTTAACCAATACATAAAGAACCCTTCCTTATCCCCAACATAGTCTAAGTTAAATTGAGGCATTTTAATTTCTGCTTCAAAGCTATTGGTATCTCCACCCACTGTTGCAGATTCTTTATTACCCTGTTGTGTTGGTATGATTACTGTAAAATATATCTTTTGGTTTTCCGAAGATTTATTATCGTAAAAATCCAACTTGAAAAAACTATTCGTAAACGAGTTTGCAAAATAATATACCTCATCACTATCAAAACCATTATCTAAATATGAATTATTCCATTGGTTACAGTTAGTTGTTGCGGTAAGTCTTATTGAACCATCAAAAAAATAAAAATCGTAATTAATATTTGTTTTTGTTTGGTTTTCATCCCAAAACGAATGTGGAAATCTTGTCACCTCAAAATCTTGTGCAGGATTAATTACTTCATTTATAGCATAATCTTCATACTCGACAAATCCCTGTTCCTTTCCAAGATTGTCAAAATCCAACTTAATTGGTATGTTAAGTTGTTGAGTATTGGGTGATATGGTAATACGATAGTTATTATTCACAGTCATCAACGATTGGTAATCTTATGTCTTGGTAATAAATACCTTCAGTGTTTCTTAGTATTGGCGTTTGTAAGAAAAGAATTTCTTTAAATGGATAGTGTGAGTCATTAATGAAAGGATTATCAACACCAATTCCATCACCATCAATAAAACCATATGAGTATAAATCTCTCCATCTCCACAAACTATCGTTCTGTGAATAGTAAGAATAATCAGGAATATTATCTATTTCATTTTTATCACCTGTCTCAATATAGTCCGAAAAACTTCTAATAGGTACAACATAATGAGGTCGATAAGTATATCCTGAAGGATAATTTAATGTACTATTATTTTCAAAGTTTAAAGGATTAAAACTATATTTGTGATATATTGGTGATAATACAGATTCTTTTTGTTCATAGTTATTCCACTCACAAATATCACCTTTAATAACATGACCCGTTGTTAGAGTTTGATTATAATAAAAAGTATTTGTTCCTATAGTATAGGAATTAAAAGGTATATCATCCTTGTTATCTGAAGATGTATGGTCCCCCCAATCATCCTCATTCGCAGAATCAAAATTAAATTCCCAACCTATATCAATAGCACTACTATCATTAACTTCATCGTTTGGTTTATTAAACCAACCCATATAACCTTTATTTATAATTGTTATAAATAAGTTGGTTATCGGCATTCCGTTATTGTCATTTAATCCATTGATGTTAATATCTTTATCGAATGAATATGTAAAAACTTGATTACCTTGTTTGTAAGATATTCTCTGAACTAAATTTGGTGTTAATCCACTATATTCTAATTGTCTTCGAGTTGTAAATGAAGTATTTTCAAAACCACCTTTAACTAAATCCGCTTCATCCCCATCAGTTAGAAGTTTATGTAGTCTAACATAATACTTAGAAGTTGTTTCACCACTATTATTTATATCTATAATTCTTTTAAATGTACCTGTTGTATTATCTTGGAAATTATTTTGTCCATATCCAACATTATATATTGAAAATACACGCTCTTCTGAACCATAATACTCATCCCCAACTGAAAAAACTGAGAATGTATCTTTACCATTTACACTAAAACTTAACTTAACATACTCACCTATGTTTAAATTGTGATTCATACCACAATAAAAAGTTATTAGTGGTTTACCATTAAAAAATGTATTTTGGATTACAAAAGGTATACCTTCAGATACTTCACTCACACCAGTATTTACACCAAATCTTGAATTAGTATAACTTATTTTTTGTGTTGTATCACTACTAAAGGGATATGATATATACATATTCCAATTATATGTCGACGCACTTTTTGGTATAAATGTAGTATGACCTGTTATCCCCTCTTCTCTAACAAAAGTAAATTCCTTATATTGTGGATATCCTTTCCACGTACCATTATTAACGGAAGACTCAGAATCTAAATAATATAAGTCATTAAGGAATGGTGTGTAAGTGGTTTTACCACTAATACTATTATTTATTATATTGGTTAGTTTTCCAGCAATACGAACTCGACTACTTTTTTGTCTTTCCTCATCAAACCTCTGAGCTAAATTAAGTAGTACTGTACGGTCACCTTGTGTATAATTTTGTTGAGTTGATTTGAACGGCACCTGAATAAACAACTCCTTATCAGAATTACCTTTAAACCTTTTCGAACCAGGAATATATACTATTTCATTTTGATTACCCATTACTCTTCAATTAGATATTTTGTAATGTATTTATTAATCGCTGATTTACCTCTCCTTAAACCAAAGTAGAAATGATAAGGTGCTCCGACAATAAACTTAGATGGTTTACCCGCAGGGAAATTAGTAGACACATTACCATTAGAATCTCTATTATAAATGTAACCCACAGGATTTCCATTTGTCGGTTTAAAATATGGTGACTTATTAAAATCAAGTGTCTGATACCTTGAAGAGAATAATTTACTTCCCTCTAAGTTAGTATCCCATGTATTATCTTCATACCCAAAAACATTATTGGTTGCTGGTTTTGGGGATGTAAATATACTATCATCCTCTAAGTAACTCCACTTATAAAATGGCACCTCTTGTGTTTTTGGATATCCAAACTCAGTATACGTTGTTTTACCAGGTGTTATCAACTGTCTAAGTTGTGTATCACCAGTAAAGAATATACCAAATATTGGAGTGTCAAAAACAGTGTCTTGACTTATCCAAACTTTGTCATCTTCATAGTTAGTCCCTAAAAACGGAACTATACCCAACTCACTATTTATACTCCACATTTGAGCAACATCTCCGTCAATCCTATCACCTGTTCTACTAAACATGGCGTTTATTGACGCATCACCTAATCCTGTAAGTTGACCTAAGAAATTAGAATTAGCTAAACGCGATAAAATAAAGAAATTTAAAATTTGACTAGTATCACTATATGATGTAGACCTTATACTATCAATTAAATACCCTTCAAAATCGGGGTCAAAACAAATCTCTTTAGTAAATTGGTCTCTCGGACCCAAATCCATAATAGTCGTTGGTGACCATATATTTCTCTGATTAACAGCACCAAATGGATTAACAGGTATTAAAGGACTTAATGTATATTTTTCTTGACCTACAAATCCAACCCCATCTTCGTACCTTGTAGATTTATAATAAAAATTATTACTATCATCATTAAAATAAATTGGACCTTCACCTTTAGTTATTAAATTATTAGGGTTACCACAATAAGTATAATTTCTAACTTCATTATCTGAATTAAAAATAGCTCCTTTATAAAATGACGGCATGTATAACGTACCGTTTACCCAGTTGTTTTGGAACATCTGTGCAAAAGCACCATTACATGCCGCATACATAACACGATATCTAGCCATCCATTCTGTAAATAGTAAACCATCTCTAACTAAACTTACTATAGGTATTTTAATAAGACGGTAACAACCATTAACAACATGTTTTTGACCTAAAATATCTTTATTTTCATTTTCATCTATGGTTAGACTTTTACCAAATCCTTCATAAGCATCAAGTAAAACCATGCCGTCACAAGATAATGAACCAACTACCTCAGAATATGCTGAAGATGTATCACCAGTAAAATCTTTAGAGCCAGTACCCCTATAATTAGATGCCGCAGTGAAATCAGGAGTAACTACAGTTTCACCCTCATCTGACAATCCATAGAATGTGAAGTTTTGATTTTGATGTAAGACATAACTATTATTCTTATACTCCTCAACTTGGTCAGATGTAGGTAATCTATCACTTCTAAATACAATTCTGTCACTATTGTTTATATTAATCGATGAAGTTCCATTATAATAAACAGGACTATATAGTCTTGCCTCATTCATTTGATTTGCCGATGGGTTTATATCAGAACTATTAGCCTTACGCATACCTAATAATGAAGCCCCTTCAACATCTCCTTGAGCTAAGAAAAAGTTTTTAGTACTATCGTTTCTCACACCGTTAGGGTTAGTGTATGTACCCACATTATATTGGTCATTAGGATTAACTCTAAACCCTTGTTTGAATTTATCTAATGATGAATACCTTAATAACTCACTTGTTGTAAACGCAGTAAACTTCGTATTATCAGGTGTGAATGTGAATGACGGAAAAAATAAATTGGAACCGTTATTAGTTGTATTATTTGGAACTGAATGTGTTTGAGGTGATTTGTAATTATTTACATATTGTGGTTTATTATCGTTCGGCTGAATTGGTATATTCAAAAAATAACTACCTTCTACTTTTACACCACCAAAAGATTTACCAAATAATATTGACAAATCATATTCTATATTTTGTCTTTGTGTGTATGGGTCAACACCTCTATTTAATAATATAATTTCGTAATCTCTATAATCAGGAATTTGTAACAACGGTTCAACATAGTATTGACCGTTTATTTCAACCGCATCGTCTTCAACATAGTCGTAGTCATCAGCAATACCATTTCTATATCTCAATCTTTGTCTATATCTGATAATATAATTATATAAGATACTTTTTGTTCTCGTTTGCCATAATATATCCGCAAATTCAGAAACTGTACCACCTGTAATCACTTGTAAATATTCCACCCCCGAAGGAAATTTGTAATAGTCTTCTTCAGATTCATTAGATAATATTTTTAGATTAGCTGTTTGTACTGTACCATTAGGTAAAATATTTGTTATAGATTTAGTTATTAGGTTATTATTATCATAAACTGAAGTACCTGTAATTGACTTATTACCGAACTGATTCACAGTACTTCCCGTTACGTTTTTATCATTAAGTTTATTTATATCACTAAAAGTAACTAAACGACCAGCACCAAATGTTTGCGCAGTTCCTGAGTCACACAACAGCACCATAACATTATCATATAATGGGTCTGATGGTTGAACTTGGTTGGTTCCAGGTTTTGAATTTTTAACTGTAGTTTTAATTATATTAGCTTCGCTATTTTGAGTTGTAAAAGCATTATTTCTGAAATACCTCTCTCTTTGATTTAATAAATTTAATTTATGTGGGAATGATGGGTCCAAACTGTAACCTCTTTTACCATTTCCTTCATTATACATTGGAACCCTTTGGTAATTATTTACATCGTTACCCGACAATAACCATCTTAATTTTTTATTTAATTCTTCTCTACTATCAGGAGTAAAATCACTGTAATACCCCCTATCATTTACATTAGCAATTAAAGAAAGATTAGGACCAACAGAAGAATTTGTTAAATCACTAACGTCATTGTAAGTCGTTTCACAGTTACAATTTTCACAATCAGGATAAGATAACATTGGTAGATTTAATGTTGGTAATGATATATTTTCACCTACATTAACATTAAACCACCTTAACACTGTTTTAATCGCATTAATTATACCGAGAATAATACCATACACAAGATACACCACATGTAATACGACAATAATTGGTATAAAAAGAGCTCTCACAATAAACATCAGAGTATCAAAAAGAATTAACCCTCCTGAATTTTGTTCACCATCGTTAACTGGAAATTTATTGACACTATTCTTACAAAGAAAATCATCAATATTTTTAATACCTAAGTGTCTTTTATCACCAAAACCCCATTTAAATCTATCAATATTAGATGATACTGTATAAACTTTATTATAGTGAATCTGATAAAATCTATCTTCACAATCGATAGCCTCTTGTATCATTTTTCTACCTAAAGTGGTAATACCACCCAAAATAGTTTTGTCTGCATAGTCGTTCCAATCAAGAGAAAACGCATAAGATGCATTAGTTTCAACACCTGAACCGTAATATTCTTTTATATTAGGGATTAAATAATTAGCTCTTTGTACTTCATTTTGTAAACCCCCTTCATTCTGCCATTTTACTTTGAATCGGTATTTTGAACTAGTTGGGATACCTATAGATGGGTCGTTAGAAAGTACTTGTTCTCCAAATTCATTAGTTATTACGTAATCTAAATTCATTGGTACTTCACATAACCAAGCACCTTCAGAATCTATAACATTACCACCGTTTTCTAATTTATATTCTTCCAATATAGGATACCCATCACTATCCGTATTTATTGTTTGTCGTATTGCAAGTATCTGTCCAGGCCCTGTAGTTAATTCACATAATCTACCAGTACTATTTTTTGTACGACAATTTTCTTTTAACGAGTCTTCGTCTGGATTAGAAAAAATAGAACCCATAAAAATCGCATGTGGTTGTATATT
>Ga0222718_10002872_pt1 | contig 15110 bp, 21 predicted proteins | sample C33_27DmetaG_FD_165045 | JGI IMG/M metagenome (GOLD analysis project Ga0222718, IMG submission 165045) | Estuarine water microbial communities from San Francisco Bay, California, United States - C33_27D | ecosystem: Environmental > Aquatic > Marine > Unclassified | place: USA: California... | reverse complement strand
ATACTTCAACCTTCTTATCTTTTTTGTTGTTTGAGACAAAGTAAGCAATTACTAAAACGACTAGTATGATTCCTATAATTTCCATAATTTATTACCTCTTATTTACTTATCTAACAATGGGTTTTTATCTTTAGCTTTACCGATTGCAAGTGCAAGGACTTCTAAGTATTTATATACTTTAGCCCACATTTTATCATCATGTGGTGTAGGTGTCAAAGCGACAATTACACTACAAATAGATATTACGACTGGAATTACCATTAATAAATTCCAAATTCCCATAATGAAGTCTATGATAGCTGAGAACATAGTTCCTCCTGTTATATTTATAATCCCTTTATTTAGGGATTTGACGACCCAATTGAGTATTTTGTTGTCAATTTCCATTCATTTTTTTCACGAAATGGAATGATTTTTATCTGACTCAATGGTGCTTTTGGTTCGGAAACTTGATTTGAGTTGACTACTGAGACTAGTTTCCATTGTTCTAAAAGTGACACTATAGTGTTCCTTCTTGCAATGTCTGACTCATCTAAGTTGGACGGTTTACCGTCTAGTTTGAATAGTTCTTTAAAATGTGTTATGTAATACTTACCACGTTTGTGAAGTATATGACATGATTGGAATAGTTCCTTATCTTTACGTGAGGCTACACCAATACGTGAAAGTGTTTCTCTTATTTTTAAAAAATCTTCTTTTTCGGGGAATGTGACCTCTACTAGGTCTTTTACTATATCTTCTTGGTTATCCATTATCTCTACCACCAGTTTTCATTCTGTTTTTCAATTCACGATATTGTTTATCAGATAGTAGGTTGACATACTCTTTTGCCTCTCTTGTTGATATCTGATAATACTCTTTTATAGTATCGAGTTTTTTACTAACATAAGGTTTACTCCATTTAGAGAACCTTTGTCTTTTCCTAAGAGTATTTAGGAAAAAGAGGTATTGAAGACGGTTATCAGAACCATGTCTGATATTCATCTCGTTAGTAAGAAAAACAGAATCTTGGTGATAAGATAATGCTTTATTAATTAAAAATGGTTGATATGATTTCTCTTCAACCTCATCAACCATGAGGTTTTTTTTGTCGTAAGAGACCGACTTTACAAAATCAAAAGGATTTCTTTTAGACATGTCTTCCATATTCGTATACAAGTTCTTCACCTTTGAGTTCTTCTCCAAAGTAAAGTGTATAACCGTCATGTGTATGTCTCTCAACAAGTCCACTATTGTATTGTATATCCATTACAGACTTTCCGTCTTCGGTATCTTGTGGTCTTGTATCATACCACATTGAATTAAGTGAATGTGCATGAACTGACTTAACAGTTTTTGACCACTTCTCAGCTGCAAGTAAATCCCTCTGATATTGAACTCTCTCATTATATTGTGTCATGTATTATCTCCATCTGTAGTTTTGACTTTATGTTTCATAAACATTCTGTCTGCTTTTCTTTGGATTGATTTCTCTACTTGAGAATCAAACCACCTAAAGAACCATTGTCTGAGTTTACCCATTTTTGAATTTACACTCCGACATGATTTCAGTTAAACATGCAACGAAATTGATTTCACTATCCATTGCAAATGCAGACTTGTATTGATAGTCTGCAATAAAAAGAACTGCAGCTGGAACACTAGAAGGTTCTAGTCTTTGTTCCAATGCATTGAAAACTTTTCTGTAAAGTGTATCGAAGTCGTTGTCACTATTCTGACCAACCCACTTCCTCATACCTTTCCAGTTCTTGTCTGCAATCATATCAATGAGAGGTGTAAGTTTCTCTTCGGCTAGTGTTGCAATAAGACCCGTGTCAATAACACCACCAACACCATAACGTTGCACTTCATTGATACACCTTCTGAAATCGGGGAAGAACTTTAGAATAAGTTCTACTAAAACCTTTTCTTCATATTTGATATCTTCCAACTCACAAATCTCTTTAAGTCTTTGGAGGAAGACACCAGCAAGTGTTTGTTTATCTTTTGGTGTTAGTTTGAAATCTATTACAGTTGTTCTTGAATGTAGTGGTTGTATTATTCTATTCTTGTAATTACAAGTGAATATGAATCTACAGTTAGAAGAGAACTCTTCAATAAAGTTTCTCAACGCAGGTTGAACTGAGTCTGCAGAAATATAATCTGCTTCGTCAAGGATTACAACCTTTGCACCACCACTTAAGGATACTGTAGAAGCAAAGTTTTTGATTTTGGTTCTTAGTGTGTCAATCAATCTACCTTCATCAGAACCATTGATAACGATAAAGTCTGCACCCATTTCATTACATAATGCCTTTGCAACTGTAGTTTTACCTACACCTGCTGTTCCACATAACATAAGATTGGGTATCTCACCTTGATTGACAAATTCTTTGAATGTCTTTTTAAGACTCTGAGGTAGTATCGTGTCCTCAATGGTTTGAGGCCTGTATTTCTCCACATATAAAAATTCTTCTTTCATAATTCACCTAGTCTCCATAAAATATATTTACAAAACAAATTAGGGTCATCATAAAACTGTTTGGTGACACCTACATAATTTTTTCTTATTTTTCTTTGTTTGTATTTCTTTAAATGTTTTCTCATTATTTCATTACTGAACTTTGGTTGTCTTCCACCTTTGAAAAGTTCAATCATGTTTTGTTCTTTAAGTTTTATACTGTCTTCTTGTGATTTTAACCAATTTGAATTTATTACATGAGATTCTTCTTGTTCAAAATCGAAACTGTCTAACTTCCTTTCGAGTGGAAGTTTACCTTTGATAAACTTTCTTTTACCCGAATGGAAGTCAGTATGTTTTGTCATAGAAGTTAAAACCCCTCCGAATTAACTGTCATAAGAACCCTTGAAGATTGATGAGATGTCTTATGTCCCGTATGCATTGCAGAGACTAGCACAATACCTACACTATTATATAGGTTAAACATTGTATTTGCTATCAGGCTCCAATGCAATAAAATATTCTAAATCCACATCTTTGTTTTTAAAGTGTGAGATTCCTTTTGACGAAACTAGAACTTCATAGTTTCCGTCTAACACTTTAAGGTTCTCAATCTTAAAGTTCATAGTGTATGAAACACCATTTCCCTCACCCACGATTCTTGAGAATGTGTTTGAAGTTGAATTTTTCTTATCAGTCACTTCCAACTTGATTGTTGTTCCGTCACTTGATAGGACTAAGTCACCTACACCTAGAACACTAGCTGCTTTCTGCAACTCGTTTAGAAGTGTAGAAGAGATATCAATACCGATTTCTGCATCAGGCATTGTTATCATTTTTTCGGGTGAAGTCACCATACCTTCACTTGCATAGAAATATGCAAGACTTGAATTGTTGTCTGCAACTGTTAAACTTGCATCACCAAATTGAAAGTCGGGGTCTTCCAGTAAACTGGTTGCACCTAAGAATTCAGGCAGATTGTAGATACTGAAATCTTGAGGAAAGTCCTCAGATACAGTTGCAACTGCAAGAATGTTTTTCATATTAGAGATTGTTTGAAGTGTATTACCACTACTTACTTTAATCCCTTGGTTAATTGTTGAGAAATTTTTTAAGACATTTCTCGTGTCATTACTAATTTTCATCACTTTTTAGTCTCCTGTTTATCGTGAACATGAAGCATGAATAGACCATAATGTAAAACCTTTAGAAGGTCTGCTCTATTCTTACCACCTTTTTTACCGTATCGTTGTGCATACTTCAATATGTTCCCGATACAAAAACCCTCACCATGTCCACTGTCAATAATAAATTCAGTGGATTGGTATTTGTTTAAACTATAATGTTGGGCATAGGTTTTATCAATATACTGGGAAAACTCCTTTAAGAGTTCTCCCTCGTTATATTTGTAGTCTATTGACTTTGATTTAACCTTTTTACCAAACATATTAATCATTATACTCTGAAGACTCAGTTTCGTCAACTGGGTTTTCAGCATTTAGGTCGACACCTGCGTCGATTTTAGTGTAAAGGTCGAGGATACTATTTCTAGTCTCTTCGTCAAACCTTGAAATACACATTTGAATTGACTTCAGTTTGTCACCAAACATTCTGAATGCATTGACAATGTGAACCAGTCTTCTAGTAGTCACGACATCATCTATCGCACCTTCATAGTAAGTTTTTCTGATTATGTCCGCCCAGTCTACTAGTTTCTCAACGAACTCTTCGTCAACGTCTCCACTGAGTTCCATTTCTTTTGCAAGAATTTTTCTCTCAGTAGTCACTGGTGGATATTCTTGTTGCATTGTGATTGCAAACCTTTCCAACATTGCTTCATTCATGATTTGAGTTCCAATGAACTTTCCATCTTCAGAACCTTGTCCTTTAGTGTTTGCAGTCGCAAGGATTGTGAAACCTTTAGCAGGTGTCACCCACTCACCAGTTTTCTTGATTAGGTATCCTTTACCTTCAAGAACTGACTGTAGACACATTAATTTGTTAGAACCCAAGTCAACTTCGTCTAAGAGAAGGACAGCACCTTTTCTCATAGCTTTGATAACAGGGCCTTCTCTGAAGACAACATTACCATTGACTAAAGTGTGACCACCCATTAGGTCGTCTTCATCTGTCTCAATGGTGATATTGACTCTGAAGAGTTCTCTATTCAATTGAGCACATGTTTGTTCAATCATCAATGTTTTACCATTACCACTTAGACCAGTAATGAATACTGGAAAAAAGATTTTAGACTTGATTATGTTCTTGACATCTTTGAAGTGTCCGAAAGGAACATAGTTAGACATTTTCTCGGGAATGATTTTGACATTGTCATTCATATTAACAGAAGCAGTAGCAGCTGCAACTGGCATGTTAGAACTAGCAACTGGTGCTGGAACTGGAACAACTTTTGGTTGTTCTACTGGTGGGACAATTGCAGATTCAGTATATCCACCGTTGTATCCACCCATAACTTGAGTAAGATTGAAGACACCATTGTCTCTAAAATCATACCTTGAAGATTTAACCCAGTATGGGAATGAACCCACTGCATTAATTTCTTCTTTAGTAAAAACCGTCTGTTCGGGATATGACTTGGAAAGTGCTTCCAAAAATTCCTTCCTATCGGGTGTAAAATGAAACGGTTTTCCAGCAACGGTAATCGATTCATCTCTGTTATAACTTCTTTTATCCATATAGTCTCCTTTTAAGTTATTAGTTATTTTTCTCATCTTGTATAGTATACTAAAAAGTGAAGGTCATTGTCAAGTATTTTACTTAATTGATTCAAATCTAGTTCCCATTTTTAGTTGTTGTTTCTCATTCAACTCACCACCATTATTGACCCAAATTCTAAATGCAAAACATTCCTTCTCTTCGGACTTGCATTCATTGAACATAGGACAATCATATCTGACGCAGGGTGAAGGCCCCACGTCCATAACTGCATCTGCAAATTTACTATAATCGTTTACAGTTGAGATATAGTAAGCTGGGTCTACTCTTAATGTATCTCTCATTGGGTTTTCTCCATTATTGTTTTTAATGTATACCTGTTATCCAGTAGTGTCACTTCAAAAGTGTCTTGGATATAATCGTGTTCCACGATATAAGGTGCTTCTTCTTTTCTTGATTGCAGTATCATTACCCTGTTGGTAAAATCTCTGTAATCGTCTCTCTCTAAAATGAATGTTTCATTCATCATATATTTTCCTTCCATTATGCTATCTCCTTAATGAATTCGTTAGTTAAAAATCTTGAAGTGGTTTTTGATTTCTGATTTCTTTTGAAGGCAGCCATTACTCTAACCTTCTTCGCATCAATAAATTCCTCTCCAAGTTCGTCATTCCCAGCAGTTCCTAAGTTGTTAGCTGCAGTGAAAAATAATTTGTTGTATCCATGAGCAGTGAAAATTTTTCCTTCTTTTCTAATCTCTTTCCATGCAGTATCAACGTCAGTTTTTCTATACTCGTTAGTGTGTTCTAGAACACCATAGAGGTCTTGTTTTCTTCCAAGAACAAAGTATCCAGTGACAATAACACCAGTAGTTTCTGATAACCAGTCTAATAAGTTCTGAGTTGTTTTGAAATTATTTCTTCCATAATAATCAGAACTCTCTTCCAGTGGAAACACTTTGTTCAAAAATGGGTCAATCATATCTCTAGACTTTTTACTTCTCCAGTAATATCCATCTGAAGTTTCCATTGACTTTTCTTGTTCTCTGTAGTCCTTTGATTCTTCATCATTTTTTCTAAGGAAGTCTGCACCATGAGAATACCCATCAGTAATTACTGTTAGGATTGATTTCTCAATTCCGTATTGTGCATTGAACTCGGGAAGTAGTTGTCTAAGTGCAACAAGTGTTTGGTCAAGTGGAGTTCCACCTAGTCTATAGTCTTGAGGTCTGAAGTTGCACTCCAAATCCCAGTAGCTTCTATCTGCAGTGATTGATTCTAACTCACCGAAGAACTCGTTATATGATGCAATAGATTTTTCATAGTTTCTCCAAGAGATTTTCTGACTGAAGAAGTTTGCATAAATGCAACCCAAGTATCCCAACATTTCTTTATGTTGTCTATTGTTCATTTCGTTAGACATAATCTCAATTAGTTTACCTTCATTGTTTCCGAAACCATACTCATCTTTATTTAAATCAGAATATGCATCAGAGAAAAGGTATACTCTATAAGGAATGTTAACTTTTCTACAGAACATTGCAAGTATCATTGATTGTTCTAATAGGTCTGTCACTTCATCACAGATTGAACCACTCCAATCAAGTAAAACAGTCAACCCGTGGTTTTTACCTTCGGGAAGATATGTAGCTCTTTTGAAAATGTCATCAACGATTTGGTATTTTGCAAGTCTATTCATATCTAACTTACCAGTTTTACCACTGAATGCTTTCTTGGAAAGTTGTGCAGACTGTTTCATTTCAAATTCTTTTGCCATGTGAGCAACAATCTTTTTGTTTTTGTTTTCTATTTTCTTTCCAGTGAAAACACCTCTCTCATAATTTTTAGTCCAATCTTCTTTAGACTTATACTCGGGACATACACCCACGTATTCTCTCCAATCAGATAGAACTTTTTTGAAAGGAAGAACTACTTTATGCATATCATTTTTTGCAAAAACTTCTTTTAGATTGATTGAAGTCTTAATTATGTTTTCGTCTGAAAGAAATTGTTCTTCATTGTTATGTGCAAAGTGTTCAGTGATTGATTCCCTTGCACCTTGTTTATCGTCATGATAACCTTGGTCTTTACCACCTTCTTTACCACCAGTAGACTTGACTTGATTTTCTGCATCATCAGTGTCACCCTCTTCTTCTGCAGTGTCTTCTTCAGTGTCACCACTGTCAATGTTATCATTTAACTCGGGAAGTGTATCCTCTTCTGTATCATCTTCATCTGAATCTCCACCATCAGAAGATTCTTGAGATTCGTTTTCTATCTCTTCCATTTCTGATTCTTCTTCGTCACCCTCTTCGTCTCCATCTTCACCAAGGTCAAACATTTGAGGAACTAACATTTCGTCATCTTCAGTTCTTGTCTCATTTTCTTTTGACCACTCATAGATAGCAGTTGCACATTCAACAACGTCTTCCCAAGTCTTACATGCTTCTGACATGTCTAAGAATTCTTGTTCTACTTTATTGAACTGAAGACCAAGTCTTGAACCGACCTTAGTTTGTAAATTGATTTTGTCAATCAATGAAAGTTCTGAAAGATTTCTTTCCTTAAGTTGGAAGAAGTCCATTGTCATTAATTCATTGTATGCAGTAAAGAAAGATTTTCTCAATCCTTGGAATTTGTTTTTGATTGCTTTCTCAATCCTAACGTCTTCAACAACATTAAGATATCCTTTAAGTGTTCTATTCATTTCTAATGCAGAGTGAAGACCCTCGTAAGGTGTATTCAATGCATGTCCAACTTCATGTCCCATGAATAGGTCATAAAGTTCACTACTGATATCTTCTTTAAAGATAGGACAAGCAAGTATCCTATTCTTTACATCAAAATATGCAGTTGGTATTTTCTTATGGACAACAGTGATATTCTCTGCAGCCATTAATTTTGCTAATTGGTCTTTTTGTCTAGTTATTTTTGTCATGTTTATAGTATACTAAAAAGTGAAGGTCATTGTCAACGCTTGAGAGTAATAAATTTTCTCCTTGATTTTGAAAATTGTTTCATTGGGGATTTGAAGATAATCTCTTCTTTGGTTCCAGTCTTGATGTATCCAACTAAGTGTCCAGCATCATTGACTATGTAAGTGTGATTGGATATTTCCCAATCTGTAATCTCTTTAAGATATTTCATTAAGCTACAAGTGTCTCCCATGAACCACTACAACCTATTGCAGAGTTGTCACAACCTTGTCCGTAAAACCACCATTCCATATTTAAACCTTTGAATGATTGTGCATAGATAATTGCATTGAATCTCATATCATCAACTCTTTGACCAATACTGTCTATTTCGTAAAATTTACCTTCGATAAAAGGGAAGTCGTTATTAACAACTTTAGTAATAACACCTTCGTAAAACTTACCACTTTGTTTGTATCTGATTGAATCGTATTCAGTAAGATAGTTTATATTATTCACATTTTCTCCTTGTTTTTTCATTATATACATAGTATAACAAAAAGTGACACCCATTGTCAAATTTATTTTTTGCCTAAAAAAACCCCAAACGGGGTTTTACTATCATTTTTGGGGTGTCATTGTCAAGTCTCTGAGCGTCTCAATGTGACATGGTCAAGGGATAAGTCTCTAGTTCTAGAATCAGTTATAATCCTGTCTCTATCTGCAGTGAACCATTGAGATATAGTGTATCTAGCACCTCTTCTAACGGGATATACACCATGTTTTAGGTCTACTCCTCTAAATACTACCCCTGTTCCTAATACGGGGGTTATAATCTCACCACTTGGCCCCTCATCAGGAAAATAAGTCTCACCACCTTGGAAGGATTCATGACCATTTATATAAAGAATAACAGTCCATTCTCTACTTAGTCCGTCCTTTTTAACGTTATCGTTTCTTAAATCGACATCAGATAATTCATCTGTATGTGGTTCTTGAACACCACCTATGGCCCACTCATTAAGTGCAACCATTTCGGGATATACTCTTTCACCTGTATTTTTGTATATCTCACCAATAACGTCAAAAGATAGTCTATTAAAGATATCTCGAACCCATTGAGTGTGAATATGCAATATGTTTATTGCAGTGTAATCTGACCCGTCTCCGACTGTTTTAAGATGCGAGTGTTTCTTCAGATACAGAATCAGTTCTTTCGATTCCTTCTCCGTTATCAGATTCGGAAGTAGTAAGACCTTCTCGTTCTTGTATTGCTCTTGCGTATGCAATTCTTGTTTCATAATCAATTCTCTTTTTTCTCTCTTTTGGTCGTGATTTTAATGCACGTTCCAGTTTAAGTCTAGATGCACGTTGTAGGAATAGTATTCCATTTAAATGGTCACATTCATGTTGAACACACCTTGCACCTAAACCAGTTAAGTGTATTATGTGTTCTTCACCCTCTGCATCTTGATATTTAAGTTCTATCTCTTTTGACCTTTTTATCATTAGATAAATGTCGGGGAAGGATAGACAACCCTCTTTCATTAAATCAGTTTCTTGAGATGCTTTAGTAATCTCGGGATTAAAAAATGCTTTAGTTCCACTATCTGCAGTTTTCATTACAAAAATTCTGTAGTTCAATCCAACTTGATTTGCAGATAATCCTATACCACCAAATTGTTCCATAGCAGCTGCCATGTTGATTTCTATCTCTTTGGGGTCTTCGGGTGGGTTCTCGAAATCAAATTCGGGTGGTGGTGTTCGTAAGACCTTTGAGGCCTCTTCTATCAATTCTAACATATTATAACGGGTAAACCCCTCCTCCTTTGACTCTTACATCTGAAATTTGAAATCCAAAGAAATACAAGATTGCATTCCATATTTTTGCACCTTGTTTCTTAATCCAATTAAATGCATTCTGTATTCTCTTAGTAATCTCATTAAGAATTTTCTTGGCTGCATTTGCAACCTTAGAAGAAAACTCTTTTGACATTTTCATAAGTTTATTTATCAGTTGTGATTCAGTTAGATTTTCTACCTCTTCTGTTAAGAAAAGATTTGAATTTCCACATTCGTTGTGTATGATATCTGAGAGGGTGTCCATGTTTAATTTTTGTTTTGCTTTCTTACTTCTTAAAGAAAGATATGGTGAACTTTTACCACTCGATTTGAATGATACATAAAAGTCATTTCCCGCGGCAAGTGCTCCACCATGTTTTAATGGGTCTCTTAAGTTTTGAACATGTGAAAGACCTCCACCTTCATAGAAGGTTGCAATCATTGTTGCAGTTGGCCAAGTGTCTTTACCGAACTTTGCATGACCAGTTGCAGCTTCATAACAAAATAGTTTTTTCAATTCGTCATTACCATTAAAGGTTTTTTCTAACCTTTGATTGAGTTCTTGTGCATAGTTATGTCCAATATCTAATTCTGCAAGTTTCTCTTCTTCTTCTCTTGATAATCTGTCTTTACCTTTAAGTTGTTCTAAGTCACCTACTGCACCTTTATGAGATAACTTAATCATTTTCTCTTCTAGTTCTTTGACTAATTTTTGTGCTTCTTTTTGACCACTGGAAGAGTTTCCATATGCTCTCATTGCAGCCTCTACTGTAGATATTGCTTCTGCTTTACCAGCAGACATTAACTGAGAACCACCCGATTTTTTAAGTGATACTCTAATATTACCACTCTTATCCATAAGGTCAGTTTTAGGTGTAGTGTTTGTTCCTTTCCATTCGTTAGAAAGTCCACCTACTTTCATAGAACCAGTTTGTTTAAGTTCTGATATACCTAATTTGTTTTTGAAATCTATTGCAGTTTTCATTGCAGACTCTTCCCAATCAGTCCAATACTTATCGAATCTCAACCACTCGGGTGAGTTATAGTCTATACCTTTTCCTAATTTTTGAAGTCCTACTGCAATACCAGCTTCCCAATCTTCACCAGTTGGATTTGATTGATTTACAGTTGAAAAACCATTACCACCTTTAAGAATATTCCCTAATGTAGTTCCAAACACTTGTTTGAAGTTCTTGGGTGTCCATAGTGTTAAATCTTTTTCGTCTCCAGCAGACTGTAGTTCACTGGATAATTCATACCAAAGGTCTTTGTCTTTTATCTTAAGTTCGTTTCCGTCCTTATCAAGTAATATTCCATCTTCTGCTTTTTGTAAGAATCCACTCCTATTTTGTCTTTTGAATAGGTCTCCCTTAGCCATTTTAGAACCTTCAGATATAACTTTAGGTAAGTCTAATTTGACTCCTTCGTATGTTGGATTAGTAAACTCTGAGAATGATTTCATACTACTATTTATATTATTCTGCAATTCTCGAGAAGTTTTTGTGTTTCTCAAACCTAATAACGTCATTAAATTTATCATATAGTGCTTCTCCTTTATGAGATATGATAAATGCATTCGTCTTTTCTGTCAAGCTGTTTAATAGTTTTAAGAAATCGTCTGTTCCTTGTGTGTCCAATGACGAATCAAAAACTTCGTCTAATATCAATAGGTTAGTGTTAACACTGTTCTTCATTCTTGCAACACTTCTCCATGTGAATAGTAGTGCAAGGTCGATTCTCATCTTCTCACCTTGAGAGAAGTTATCATATTTGAATACGTCTCTGAATCTTGACTTAATTGTTTCTTCAAACTTTTCATTAAGTTCAAACCCAACATAGAATTCCAATTGTGCAAGATACTTGTTAATTAGTTTATTCATGATTGGAACATACTGTTTGATAATCTTCTGTCTTACACCTTGGTCACGTAATAACACTTGTGCAATTTCATAGTAGTGTTGTTGGTCAACTAATGCCTCTTTCTTTGCATGTAGAATGTTTAGTTTGTCTTCACTGTCGTCTATTCTACTCTGAACGTCTCCATTACCCTGTCCTTCTTTTTTAAGTTCTTCTATTTCTTTTTGAATCTTTTGGACAAACTTCTGATTGGATACAACTTCTGTTTGTAGAATACCAACTTCCTTTTGAACTTTAGTTATTTGGTCTTGGATTCCGTTGATTTCTTGGATTCGGGTATTAAGGTCTTCGACTTGTTCATCAAGTGTTGCAATCGCCTCCTTGATTTCTGAGATTTTAGTCTGTTTCTCCTCAATGTGTTTCTTCTTATGTTCATGGTCTAATCCCTGTTTGCATGTTGGACAATCGTCATTGTTTTCATAGAACTCAATGTCTTTAAGTGCTTTCTTTCTAGCATTTTCAAGTCCAGCTTCCATGTCGACAACTTGTTTGAGTCTAGTTTCTTTCGAATCTTTATCACTGATACTGGTTGTTTTCTCCACCACATTTTTCGTCTTTTCATCTATGTCTCCTAAAAGGTTATTAATATTCTCTTGAGTTTCATCAACAGTAGATTCATATTTTAGGATTTTCGATTCACGATTTTCACGAAGTGCATTAAGTTGTTCATTCAGTCCGTTAATTCTTTCTTCAAGTAAGTCGATTTCATGATTATTCTCTCTAACCTCAACAGTATGGTTAGAAATCTTTTTCTTAAGGATATCACCCATTGTAGAAAAGATTGATATATCCAAAAGGTCTTCCACGAGTTTACGTCTTTCAGTTGCCTTTAATTGCATGAAAGGAGTAAAGTTTGCTGACCCGAGGATTGCAACTTGAGTAAAGGAACGATAACTCATTTTGAGTATGTTCTTTTCTAAGTGTTCTTGATAGTCTCTGACTGTTGCGTCTTGATTGACGAATACGTCATTAACATAGAGTTCGAATTTGTTTGGTTTTGCACCCCTAATGACCTTATATTCCTTTTTACCAATAGAAAACTCCACCTCAACCCAAAGGTTTCCACCATTGATAGAGTTGATTAGAAGGTCTTTTTTGAGGTTTCTGAATCCCTTTCCATACATACCGAAACATAATGCATCAAGTAATGTAGATTTACCAGCACCATTATCACCTAAGATAAGTGTTGTTTGGTATTGGTCTAATTGTATTTCAGTAAATTTATTTCCACTGGATAGTAAGTTCTTATATCTTACTTTCTTAAAATTTATCATAGATAGTTATGTTCGTCTAAAGCCTCATTGTATAGTGACGACATGAGTTCTGAAAGTGGTTTTTTCTTTCCTTGTATTTCTAACCCGTCAATATAGTTGTTTAATATAGTTAAAGTGTCTTCGATATCTTCTATATCATCGTCACCATAGAAATCCATGTGTTTGTTGTCGTCCACTACTGCAACATGTAATGGATTACTTGCATGTAGTTTATCTAAGAATGTATCAAACCAATATGGATTGTCTTTGTTCACTACTATAACTTTTACAAACTTTCCAGTGTATTTTGAATAGTCTTGATTTGAAATTGTTTCGAATGTTTCTTTTTCGTCATCATAGAATGACTTTTCGAACATAGTAATTGGATTTAAAATTGGGGTAAGTTCTTGTGTATCAGTATCAAAGATATGAAAGTATTTGTTATCTCCATAGTCTGACCATGTAAATTGCATTTGAGACCCAAGATATCTGATATTTGCAAATTCAGATTTTTGGTGGAAATGACCACTCAAAACTGTTTCAAATCTTTTTACATAAGAATGGTCTAATCCGTGTTGACACGTCATGCCTGGCATCATTAATGCACCTTCAAATTCAAAGTGACCCATACACCAACTTGCATTTGCACTCATTAAGAAGTCGACTGCATCTGCATAATTCTCGGGATTAATCCATGGAGACAATGCAATGTTAAATCCGTCATACTCTTTAACTTCATGTTCTACAATAACATTTACGTTTGGTTGATTGTATAAAAGAAGTTCGGGTGCATTCACCTCATTTGTATTCTTATAATAAGTATCATGATTACCTAGGATTAAATCCATAGTAATACCTCTCTCATTCATAGGGTCAATGAAGTGTTTTATATTTGCTTTCATAGAGGAGAAGTTTATATACTTTCTTCTATCAAAGTAATCACCTAAGTGAATGATATGATTTATATCATTTTCATCTAAGTATGGGAAGAAGACTTCATTATAAAATCTTCCTTGATAGTCTGACATGGCTTCCATGTCACCACGGACACCACAATGGGTATCATTTAGCAGAGCAATTTTCATTCAGTGAATTTTTCTAAGTTAGTTGATTTTTTTACTTTTTTTGTTCTTGACTTACGTGGTTCGTATTCGACCCTATTCATATTTTCTTGCATCCACTCCACGTTGGTGTTGGTCAAGGTTGGGTCATGTATTCCATCAATTGTATCGAATGCACTTGTTATCATTCCAGCAGCGTCTGTTGCTTGTTGTTTAATGAAGACTTGTTTTTTCTCCTTTTGGATTCTTCTGAGGAAGGCATAATAACAAATTTGTGTTATGTATGCAAATGCGTTAGTTGATTTCTCGGGGTTGAAATTTCCGATATACTGAATACAATTTTCAATTGCATCACATATCATTTCATCTCTGTATGTGTAGTTGATAAAATTAGGACGAGTCGATAATCGAGTCGCAATCTTATAGATACATTCACCAATGTATTCTGTCATTTGAGGTTTAGACTCACCTTTCTCTTCTGCAAGTTTACATGCAATGTTAAACTCGGAGACTGCAGCTGTAAACTCTTTATTGTTTACGTAATGCTCTGCCTTTTTGGGGTCTTTTTTAGTAGTCATGTATCTATTATACACCAAATACGTTATTTTGTAAGAGGGTTTTAAGTATTTATTTTTTTAATTTATTTACCAAAACCCACTAGACAAATGGGAAAAGTATGATAAAATAAATATGTTGCTGCGTTGGAATATACTAATAAGGGATTAAGTGTAAGTTATAACTCTACTCTTTACAGGATTATTAATTGCACGACTCATTCTATCGATATCTCCAATTGCAAGTTCAAACATGCACCAACCTAAAACTGTATATACTATATAGTGTTTCATACGAACTGGTTTATTACCCAAAAGGACAACAACATAAAACCGAAAACGAGGACTTGCACGACTGACATGATTACAACTTGTTTCATTGGGTGAACGTCAACAATTTCCTCAATCCAAGATTCATCAGGAGAGAGATTTACGATTTGTAATACTTTCTTT
>Ga0222718_10002871_pt1 | contig 15112 bp, 20 predicted proteins | sample C33_27DmetaG_FD_165045 | JGI IMG/M metagenome (GOLD analysis project Ga0222718, IMG submission 165045) | Estuarine water microbial communities from San Francisco Bay, California, United States - C33_27D | ecosystem: Environmental > Aquatic > Marine > Unclassified | place: USA: California... | reverse complement strand
GTCAAGCAATTGCAGCATCCTTCTTCAAACGTCTACAACAAATCCTGGATACAGAAGGTGTTGAATATGATAACAAGGTCCTGGTAGAACTTGTCAATAAGCACTTTCCTGATTGGAGACGTGTGCTCAATGAGTGTCAACGATACTCTGTAAGTGGAAAGATTGACTCTGGTATTCTTGCTACTTTCTCTGACGTTGCTGTTAATGATCTTATCAAAAACCTCAAAGAAAAGAACTTTCCCGAAGTTCGGAAGTGGGTGGTATCTAATCTGGACAATGATACTACTGTACTTATGCGTCGTATTTACGATGCTCTTTATTCATCCCTTGAAAACAATAGTATTCCTGCTGCTGTGCTTGTTCTTGCTAAGTATCAGTATCAGTCGGCATTCGTGGCTGACCAAGAGATAAATATGCTTGCTTGTCTAACTGAAATAATGGTGGAGTGTAATTTTAATGATTGATGTAAAACTACTGCGTATTGTAACTGGTGAAGAAGTTATTGCAGAATTTCTATCTGAAACAGAAGATAGTATCACAGTACAAAATGGACTTGTAGTCCTTCCAACAAATTCTGGTGTTGGATTTGCTCCTTGGGCAACCGTAATTAGTCAGGATAAACCTGAAATTACAATGTCCAAAAAACATATTGTATATGTTGCAGAGGTTCAGGAAGATGTCTGCAAAAAATACAATGAAATGTTTGGCAGTAAGTTAATTACTCCAGATAAGAAAAAACTCATTGTATGATCATGAAAAATAAAAAAAACAAAGGTATTAGCACAGATGAAGTCATCACACTATTATATCTTCTGGGGCATTTGCACCGTGGGAGTTATTCTTGGTCAACTTTATGTTGGTTCTGGATATAGAGTCATGGCAGATAGTGTAAATAATCTTACATATAGTCTTGTGAGGGAATTGGATGCGCCTACTCAGTATCGATAAATCTAAACTGGTAGAAGAAAGGGTAAAAACAACACCAGAAAATGTTGCAGAAGCAAATCAAGCATTGTTTCGTGCTACAATGAACTTACCTACTGCCGCAAAGCATTGTGGTATGACGCAGAAGGAAATGAAATTGACCTTCCGTGAATATTTGAAGTATCATCCTATTGATTATGAAAACGTTTCCTCTGAAAACCTGTCTTAGATATCCTGGAGGCAAGTCTAAAGCAACAAAGACTTTATCTCCATGGTTTCCTGAAGACTTTAAAGAATATCGTGAACCATTCATTGGTGGTGGTTCTGTGGCATTTTATGCTACTCAGGCATATCCTGATGTTCCTGTATGGATCAATGATAAGTATGTAACTCTCTATAACTTTTGGGTTCAACTCAGAGATTCTGGTGAGGAACTTTCTGATCGTCTAAATGATATCAAATCAAAAGCATCTAACTATAAATCTCAGGATGATAAGGATGCCGCGCACAAAGAATTATTTGACAAAACGCGGGATGATATCAATAGTCAGGATGGACTTGATCGTGCCGTAAGTTTTTTCATTCTAAACAAGTGCAGTTTCTCTGGACTGACTGAGAATAGTACGTTCTCTAAAACTGCGGCACGTTCTAACTTTTCTTTTGTTGGTATTCAGAAACTCAAGCAATATTCTCAACTCATTCAGAAGTGGAAGATTACGAATATTGATTACTCGGAAGTGATGAATGCTCCTGGTGAGGATGTATTTGTATTTCTTGATCCACCTTATGATATTAAGGACTTCCTTTATGGAAAGGATCGTGAGATGCACAAGTTCTTTGATCACGATAAATTTGCCGAAGATGTTTATAAATGTCCTCACAAGTTTATGATTACCTACAATGTGAATGATAGGTTGTTAGAACTTTATAAGGATTACTATCTTCGTGAATGGAAACTTCGTTATTCTATGGCACATCGTGGAGAGAAGGGAACGGATGAGAATGTAAAGACAGAACTTCTTGTGACCAACTATCCTACCGAGAAAGTAGAAAATAATATCCTGACTCAAATTCTGTTTGACTTATGACTGAACTGAAAGACTGGCTCAACTCCATCAATCAAACGAAGAAACATTTGATTGATGAAGATCCTTCACTTGAGAAGGAGTATCCTCCATATATTATTAATCGTTGTCTTTCTGGACACATTGATACATTGATGTTTGTCAATGAACTCAATCAGTATCATTTTCTTCCAAAAAAGTTGCAATATGACTTTCTTATAAATATTGTGAGGAAAAAGAAGAGGTTTTCTCCCTGGATCCGACAAGATAAAATCAAAGATCTTGATTATGTCAAACAATATTATGGTTATAGTAATGAGAAGGCAAAACAAGCTTTGAAAATACTCACAAAAGAACAACTTAATTTTATTAAATCAAAATTTGATACTGGAGGAAAAAAATGAGTGTTGTTAGAGAAGCTGAAGTGACGTGGACACCCGAACAAATGGTTGAGGTTGTTCTGGGTGAACCTGATGATTTTCTGAAAGTGCGTGAAACTTTGACACGCATCGGTGTTGCATCTAGGAAAGAGAAAAAGATTTATCAGTCCTGTCATATTCTGCATAAACAAGGTAGATATTTCCTTGTGCATTTTAAGGAATTGTTTGCTTTGGATGGAAAGCACGCAAATCTGACAGTAAACGATGTTCAGAGACGTAATCGTATTGCACAACTGCTTGCTGATTGGGGTCTGATTAGTATTGTGAATGTTGAAAAGATTACTGATATTGCACCACTTAATCAAATCAAAGTTCTTGCATATAAGGACAAGCAAGATTGGATTCTTGAGACCAAGTATAATATTGGATCTAAGAAGAAAAGGACAGAGGAAACCGAATAAGTCTCAGGAGGTGCTTGACACCTCCTTTCTTTTTGGTTATAATATTGTTGCTTCAGTGGAACGCGAGTTTCACTGAAACTCGTCTCTCTAATTGGAGATTAAAAAACCTTACCATTGGAATAAAATTATGAACAAAAGAAGTATTGTACCAATTGCATACGCAATATCAACTCTCAATGAGAATCTCTCTCAAGGAGAAAAAGAAAAGATGTTTCGAAAAATCCTTGGAGAACAAGATCCACAAAGGGGGAAAGGTACTGGATATGTGAGATTTGCTCAAATGCAGGCTAATGATCCAGAAGCAAAACGTAAAGTAGCGTTCAATCATCAGTCTAAGGAAGATGTAACAAAAACGGCAATTCAAATCCGAAATGTTCTTAGGTCAATGGATTTTAAGGTTTGAGTAAAACCGAATAAAAAGATACGGGGTTCCACACCCCGTTTTTTATGTCTTATGCTAATATATACTTATGGATGCCTTTAGGGTCCACACAATCAAATCTCGCTTTAAAAGGAGAAGTAAAGATGAACAATCTTACAAGGTACAATGCTGCCAATATGGATCAGCTGCTAGACCGTATAAATAGAAATAGCATCGGTATGGATGAATACTTTGATCGTCTGTTTAGACTCCACGAAACAACGACAAACTATCCCCCATACAATCTAGTCACGGTAAGCAACGTAGAATCGAGACTAGAACTTGCACTAGCAGGATTTAAAAAAGCAGAAGTCAATGTCTACACTCAAGACGGTAAACTCTTTGTCGAAGGACAAAAAGAGGACAAAGAAACTGGAACCGATTATATCCACAGAGGAGTGGCTCAGAGATCTTTCACCAGATCTTGGACACTCTCAGATGAAACGGAAGTTAGATCAGTTGTATTTGAGGATGGGTTACTGAGTATTGTTTTGGGAAAAATCGTCCCAGAGCACCACCAAAGAAAAGATTATTTGTAAATCCTAACATTTTCTTTATATTTTTGTTGTGGTTGATACAGAGTTTTGTATCATAGTGATACAGTTTTCTATATAATTATGTAACTTGGAGGACGACTTATGAACTTCACAGCCGCCACTCTTCTGTTAGGAACCGTATCATCTCTTTTTAGTTGGGCAGTTCTCGCACCAACACTATCATAACACTTCCTGAAAACTAAATATTAGGTATCGTCGCCGCACGGGGTTCTATGGCAAAATCCATAGACACCCCGATTTTTTTGTGTTATAATGACTTGAGAGGTAAATTAAAAATGTCGATTAAGATTGCATTATTAAAGTCTGGAGAATCAGTTATTGCTGATATTAAAGAATTAGTTCAGGAAGAAAAGATTTGTGGATATCTATTTAAAAATCCTTACGCAGTAAATCTTGCTCCCAGATATGGATTTTTGACGGAAGAACCCACAACGGATGAAGATGAGGGTCAAATGAATGTGTCATTTTCTCCTTGGATTCCACTTACTATGGATAAGGAAATTCCTGTGAGATATGATTGGCTTGTGACTGTTGTAAGTCCTGCCAAAGAAATTGAAAAACTTTATGAGGAGATGATTAATGGACAAGACGATCAAACTGATTCTACTGACGAACAGTGAAAGACTGATTAGTGAAATTGTTGAGGTTGGTGCCGATATTGGTCAACCAGATTGCAAACTCATTAAACCGCATGAAATCTGGGAAGGGCACAATCTTTGTCCTTGGATGATGGATAATACTGATCAAGTTGAATTTATGATCAGTTCTGATAAAATTATTACTATTGCCGATCCTAATTCGGAACTACTTGAAAAATACTTGGAAAAAATTAACTGATGCGGTTTTATACAAACGTACAAATGGTCGGAGATCACTTCTTGGTACGTGGTTATGAAAATGGAAAACATTTTGCAACCCGTGAGAAGTTTTATCCGACTCTTTTTGTTCCTTCAAATAAGAAAACAAAGTACAAAACTCTTGAGGGTGAAAACGTTGAATCTGTTCAACCTGGATCTGTTCGTGAGTGTAGAGACTTTATTAAAAAGTATGAGGGTGTAGAAAACTTTAAAATCTATGGGAATGATCGATACATCTGTCAGTATATTTCTGAGATGTATCCTGAGGAAGAGATTAAGTTTGATACTAATAAGATTAAGATTTCTACTCTCGATATTGAGGTTGCATCGGAGAATGGTTTCCCTGATGTAGAATCTGCTGCCGAAGAAGTTTTGTTGATTACAATTCAGGATTATGCGACAAAGCAGATTCGCACCTGGGGTCGTGGTCCATTTGATAATAAACAAGCAAATGTTCTTTATAAAGGTTTTCGTACTGAGTATGAACTTCTGACAGATTTCATTAACTGGTGGATGATTGAAGAAAACACTCCCGAGGTTGTCACTGGATGGAATAGTGAGTTGTATGATATTCCATATCTTGTTCGTCGTATTGATCGTATTCTTGGGGAGAAGTTGATGAAACGTATGTCACCTTGGGGATTGGTGACTGAACGTGAGACTGTTGTGATGGGTCGTAAACAGATTTCATATGATGTTGGTGGCATTACTCAACTTGATTATCTAACATTGTATAAGAAGTTTACATATAAAGCACAAGAATCGTATCGTCTAGACTACATAGCTAGTGTAGAACTTGGACAGAAAAAACTTGATCACTCCGAGTTTGATACTTTTAAGGATTTTTATACAAACGGGTGGCAAAAGTTTGTAGAATATAACATCATTGACGTGGAACTTGTTGACCGAATGGAAGACAAGATGAAACTGATTGAACTTGCAATTACTATGGCATATGACGCCAAGGTAAACTATAATGATGTGTTCTTTCAGGTTCGTATGTGGGATGCGATTATTTACAACTATCTCAAAAAAAGAGATATTGTGATCCCACCTAAAGAACGTTCAGACAAAGATTCCAAGTACGCAGGTGCCTATGTCAAGGAACCGATTCCGGGAAAGTATGATTGGGTTGTGTCTTTTGACCTCAATTCTCTTTACCCTCACCTTATCATGCAGTACAACATATCCCCGGAGACATTACAAGATACTCGACATCCTTCGGCTACGGTAGATAAGATTTTAAACGAAGAACTGACGTTTGAAATGTATAAGGACAATGCGGTGTGTGCCAATGGTGCAATGTACCGCAAGGATGTTCGTGGATTTTTGCCTGAGTTGATGGAAAAGATCTATAAAGATCGAACCATCTATAAAAAGAAGATGCTTGCCGCAAAACAAGATTATGAAAAAACTCCAACGAAGTCACTGGAGAAAGAAATTGCAAGGTGCAACAACATCCAGATGGCAAGAAAGATTCAACTCAACTCTGCTTATGGTGCCATTGGTAATCAGTATTTTAGGTATTATAAACTTGCAAATGCTGAAGCAATTACTCTCTCGGGTCAGGTTTCCATTCGTTGGATTGAGAACAAGATGAATGGATTTCTAAATAAGATTTTACAAACTGAGGAAGTCGATTATGTCATCGCATCTGACACTGACTCAATCTATCTTAATATGGGACCTCTTGTTGATAAATTTCTTAGTAATAAGTCTGACGATAAAACAAAGATTGTTCAGTTACTTGATAAGATCTGCCAAGACAAGTTGGAACCATTCATCGAACAATCTTATACGGAACTTGCGGATTACGTTCAGGCATATGAACAGAAGATGATTATGAAACGTGAGAACATTGCAGAACGTGGTATTTGGACTGCAAAGAAACGTTATATTCTCAATGTATGGAATAGTGAAGGTGTTCAGTACAATGAACCCAAACTAAAGATGATGGGAATTGAGGCAGTCAAGTCCTCCACTCCAGCACCTTGTCGTCAGATGATTAAGGATGGACTTAAGTTGATGATGAGTGGTACAGAAGAAGATGTCATTAACTTTATTGATGAGTCTCGCAAGAAGTTTAAGCAACTTCCTCCTGAAGAAATTGCTTTTCCTCGATCAGTATCTGATGTTGTAAAGTATAAATCTCATTCTGACATTTATACTAAAGGTACTCCCATTCATTGTCGTGGAGCACTTCTTTTTAATCACTACATTAAACAAAAGAAACTTGATAATAAGTATTCTTTAATCAATAATGGTGAAAAGATTAAGTTTCTTTATCTCAAGAAACCAAATATCATTCAAGAGAATGTAATTTCATTTATTCAAGACTTCCCTACAGAACTCGGTCTTGACAAGTACATTGACTATGAACTACAATTTGAAAAGAGTTTTGTAGAACCACTCAAGTCCATTCTTGATGCAATTGGGTGGAATGTAGAAAAAACTGTAAACCTTGAACTATTTTTCGGATAATGGACTTTTTAAAAGATATTGTAAAAGAGATTGGAGATGACTTCACAAAACTCGCAGCAGACATCGACGAAGCAGAAACTTACGTGGACACAGGTTCATACATCTTTAATGGACTTGTTTCAGGTAGTTTATTTGGTGGTGTATCTGGGAATAAGATTACTGCCATTGCTGGGGAGTCTAGTACTGGAAAAACTTTTTTTAGCCTCGCAGTGGTTAAGAATTTTCTGGACTCTAATCCTGATGGATATTGCTTGTATTTTGATACTGAGGCAGCTGTCAATAAGTCACTCTTAGAAAGTCGTGGTGTTGATCTGAATCGCACGGTTGTTGTGAATGTTGTAACTGTCGAAGAGTTTCGTAGCAAGGCACTTAAGGCAGTGGATCTTTATATGAAAAAGGCAGCAGATGAACGCAAACCCTGTATGTTTGTGCTAGACTCTCTTGGTATGCTTTCCACTGAGAAGGAGATTACTGATGCACTCAACGATAAGCAAGTTCGTGATATGACAAAATCACAACTGATTAAGGGTGCTTTCAGAATGTTGACACTCAAGTTGGGGCAGGCTAATATACCAATGATCGTTACCAATCACACTTATGATGTCATCGGTGCTTATGTTCCTACTAAAGAAATGGGTGGTGGTTCTGGTCTTAAGTATGCTGCCAGTACCATCATTCATCTCAGTAAGAAAAAAGAAAAAGACGGAACAGAAATTGTTGGAAATCTTATCAAGGCAAAGACTGCTAAGTCACGTTTAAGTAAGGAGAATAAGGATGTCACTATTCGTTTATTTTACGATAGTCGTGGTCTTGATCGGTATTATGGCTTACTTGAGTTAGGGGAGATTGGTGGACTTTGGAAAAATGTTGCTGGTCGATATGAGATGACTGTTGATGGTGAAACTAAAAAAGTTTATGCCAAGGCAATTCTAAAAGAACCTGAAACTTATTTTACTCCAGAAGTAATGGAGAAACTTGACCAAATTGCAAAGATTGAGTTCTCTTATGGAACGAATTGAGACTACAATTCTCAGAAACTTAATACACAACGAAGATTATTCTCGCAAAGTTATTCCATTTATTGAACCAACATATTTTGAGCAAAGAACAGAAAAAGTAATCTTTGAGGAGATCACTAAGTTCATTGTCAAGTATGGTTCTGCGATTACAACAGAAGCACTAAATATTGAGGTTGAGAATCGAACTGATTTAAACGAGAGTGAAATCAAAGAGACAAGAGATATTTGTAACTCATTTACAGACTCTCCAGTAGATCATCAATGGTTACTAGACACTACTGAAAAGTGGTGTCGTGATCGTGCGATTTATCTTGCTTTGATGGAATCGATTCACATTGCAGATGGCAATGATGAAAAGAAGAATCGGGATGCTATTCCTAGCATTCTTTCCGATGCTCTTGCAGTTTCTTTTGACAATAATATTGGGCACGACTACTTACAAAACTACGAAGAAAGATATGAGTTCTATCACAAGAAAGAAGACAAAATACCATTTGATCTCGAATACTTTAACAAAGTCACGAAAGGTGGTCTACCTAACAAGACTCTTAACATCGCGCTTGCTGGTACAGGGGTCGGCAAGTCTCTATTCATGTGCCATGTTGCTAGCTCCGTGCTGCTCCAAGGACGGAACGTTCTCTATATTACAATGGAGATGGCAGAAGAGAAAATTGCTGAACGAATTGACGCCAACCTTCTCAACGTCCCGATCCAAGACCTGACAGAACTTCCCAAGTCATCATTTGAAAATAAAGTGACTAAGTTAGCAGCAAAAACTCAGGGGTCACTTATAATTAAAGAATATCCTACAGCATCTGCACACAGTGGACACTTTAAAGCACTTCTTAATGAACTTGCACTTAAGAAGTCATTTAGACCTGATATTATTTTCATTGATTACCTTAATATATGTGCTTCCTCCCGGTATAAGTCAGGTATGTCTGTCAATTCATATAGCTATATTAAGGCTATTGCAGAAGAGCTTAGAGGGTTGGCTGTCGAAGCCGAGGTCCCTATCGTATCTGCCACCCAGACCACTCGTTCTGGTTATGGTAGCTCTGATGTTGACCTTACTGACACTTCTGAGTCCTTTGGTCTCCCTGCTACTGCTGATCTTATGTTTGCCCTTATTAGCACAGAGGAACTTGAACAGATTGGACAGATTATGGTGAAGCAGTTGAAGAATCGATACAATGACCCAACAGTGAATAAGAGATTTATTGTGGGTATCGATCGTGCAAAGATGCGTCTTTATGATTGTGAACAAACTGCACAAGACAACATACTTGACTCTGGGCAGGAAGAAGAGTATAATTACGAAGATAAACCTAAGAAGTCATTTGACGGATTCAAGTTTTGATTTACTATACAGTATATGATAGTAAAGGAAATAAGATTGCTGATTGTGGAAACGAAAGAGATGCTAAATGGTTAGCAGAATGTCGTAAAGGCACTTTTAAATCTAATCGTTTAGAGTGGAAAGAAACAGTCACTATTGAACCTTTGGAATCTCTAAAGATTCCTTCTATCAAAATTGGGGGTCAGGAAATCCCCCTACAGCAAAAATTACCAGACACACAACAACAACCTTTGGACTTATGAGTAAAATTGATTTTGAACGTTATCAAAAATTTGTGGATGCTGTTACTAGCGATGCCTCTACTGATTTTGTTGCCCTTAGTGATCGTCTTGTCGAACTTGACGAAAAGGGTGCCAATATTGAACGACTTCTTACTGCTGGCGTTGGAATCAATGCTGAGGGTGGTGAGTTTCTTGAAATCATCAAGAAGATGGTTTTTCAGGGAAAACCTTGGGACGACCATAACCGTGAGCATCTTATTATTGAACTCGGTGATCTTATGTGGTATGCTGCTCAAGCCTGCATGGCACTCGGTGTTTCATTCGATGATGTGATTGCCCGCAATGTGAAGAAACTAGAAGCACGATATCCTGGTGGTGCATTTGATGTATACTATTCTGAAAATCGTGCGGAGGGAGACCTGTGACTACCTTAACGAAAATGCAAGTTGATACTCTTGAATATTCCTTTGCACATCTTAATATAGATTTTGAGGAAGTTCCTTCAGCAAAAATGCACGGAACTATGGAAGGAGTTCAACAACAACTTGATAGTGGTTCTAATAAAGTCATCTATTCTTACAGAAATAAAACTGGTGGAGTGACTATTACCTCTATGAAAGTTGGTGAGGAAACTGAAGAAAGTAAAGAAGCACTCAATACTGTCAGAGAAAATGTGATGAAGTATTGCAAAGATTTGCACGAATTTAGAAAAAAGGATGATACAACTAAAAATAAACTAATGGATGTAAATATGGTGGAGGGAGACCTGTGAGTGAAGAAAAGAAAGTAACATTAGAATTGTCTGTCTATCAGGCAGCAGCAATTCGTGAGTCTTTGTTTACCGACACTAAACTGTATACATATGGTGATGCGTGTCCTGAACGAGTTTCTCAAATTCGTGAAGCAATCGTTCAGATTGACAATCAACTTGAAGAGATACTGAAAGAAGACTGATGTATACGATTTTTAACTACTTGACAGCATTTTGGACAGTAGTTATAATGAATTGTATACAACCCGTTAACTGGCAATATTGTTATCGGGTTGACCAGTGGTTAGTTCCTGAACTTCAAGAAGGATGGAAAATAAAAACTGGTGAAGTAGTTCCTTATGAAAAAGAGAGGGACTATCTCAAGGGGTTATAACTCAGTTGGTAGAGTGCCTGTTTTGCAAGCAGGATGTCAGCGGTTCGAGTCCGCTTAACTCCATTCTAAATAGATTATACATGTATAAGTAAGATAGAGATGAAATCTTTCGTAGATTTTATATTTGAGTGTTATTTTAATAAGTTTTCATTTTCTTTATTTGAGGGAAAATATAGTGATGAACACGCATTCAGAAAAGTGTGGAACCATTTTATTACTCATAGGAAATATGGTAAAGATGTAAGAGATCTTATCAATGCTGGAAAATATGGTGAAGCTAGAGAAGCAATGGAAAAAGAAATTGCTGCTTCTAAAAACGATCCGAAACATCCATTAAGTTTTGAGAAAGCAAAAAGGGGATTTGAAAAGGGGAAAGATAATAATGCAAGTCAAAGTCAATCAACATATTATGATGAATTGAAATTAGCACCAGATAGTGTAGTAGCATACACTAAAGGTAGAAGAGGAAAGTCTGCTGCTAATAGATCAACTGCTTATGCTAAAGTAGAAGGTGGGGCAACTCCACCAACTACAAGAATGTGGAAAGATGTGGTTGGAAAAGAAGCAGATACTTCAAAAAGAGATATTTCTATTGCAGATACAAAAGATAAAAAATTTGGACAAGGAATTAGTTTAAAACAAGGAGAAGGGTCTCAAACTTTATCTGCAGAACCAGAAGAAGTCAGAGGATTATTCCAAGCTGCTGCTAAAAAATATATTCAAAAACTGAAAAAAGATGGTGCCTCAAAGGAGGAAATTAAAAAATTTGAAGCAAATGTAGAATCTAATATATCAAAATATATTAGAGCACAAAGTTTAAAAATTAGTCCAACAGAAAATAAAACAAAAAGTGATAAGAGATTGTCAATTGCCCAGTCTGCAGTTGATTCTCTTGTAAAAAATTATCCAGGATTTGATAGATTAGTTGATAAAGAAGCTGCGGGTGGTGAACAAAAATTTGGAAAAAAAGTTTCTGCTCAGTTGGATTCGGAAGGTCAAGACTTCAAAGATGCTTTGACTGCATTGAGAATTAAAACTGGAAAAATTAAAAAATCGGATTTATCAAAGGATGAACGAGCACGAGTAAGTAAAATTCAATCAAAATATAAAACTTATCAACAACTTTCTGACTACCTTAAGTCATCCCCATCTGGAGAAGCAAGAGAAGTTGTTAGGGGAACTTATGTAGATCCAAAAACAGGAGAAGTTGTTAGTAGAGCAAAAGCAGAACCAGTATCTCAAAGAGGAGAACTGGACCAAGAACTTGCTGCTAGATCTGGAAAGGGTAAAAGTAGTAAAAGGGAAGATGGATATCGTGCATCTGAAATGAGACGTAGAGGAGAAAAACCAGAAAGAATACAAAGATCTGGTGCTTTAGCTGGAAGAGTCGGAGCAGCAAAACCTGATGCAGATAGAACAGATAATCAGGCAAAACCACAACAAGGACCAATTACAGGAGCACAATCTGAACGAAGAGCAAAACTTGCTGCAGCAGAAGCAGATCCTGATATTCAAAATAGAAGGAAGGAATTGAGGAATGCTGCTGCCGCACAAAAACAAGCACAAAAAGCACTCTCTGATGCTGAGAGAGAACAGGCAGATGCGAGAGTCGTGACTAATAATGGAAAGAGAGTAAGAAGACAGCACGTTGCTAATTTCTTACAGAACAATCCTGATGTGGCACAACAACATGCTGCCAGACAAGCAGCTGCAGCACAAGCAGTTGATAATGCTCAAAAATCTGTTGCTGATATTCAAGCAAGAGCAGCACAAGCAAGAGAAAAAACTAAACCTCAACCAGCACCACAACAGCAACCAGAACCCACTAAACCAGAAGCACCACAACCACAAGTAAAGCAAGAACCAGTACCGGTTCCAAAACCAGAAGAAAAGAAAAAGAAAAAACCGCAGAGTGAATTGCAAAAAAGAATGTATGCTGCTGGAGAAAAATTAGGATTGGAGTAAAAAATGAATTTTGGAGAAGAGGTTTACAACATTATAACTTCATTTAGAGATTTTGATGTAACTGTAAAGTCTGCATCTTCAAAGAGCACGACTTTTATTGTCAAAGGTCCAGACAGGGCATCGATGCAGAAGAAAGTTGAAGATGCATTTATAAGATCTAAAATACCTAACAATAAAATTAAGAGGGAAAAGGTGGGAGCATCTTCTTTTCCTGCTACTGTTGTAAATTTGACCAACGATAAAATAGTCATAATTTATAAACCTGTTAGAAAAGGTGCTGATCGAGGAGCAGCTCAAACTAGAAATGTTGAATCTGCACAGTGTCTTTATGCAGCATTGGCTTTCCGTTCTCTGGGTAGAAAAATAAAAGTAGAAGATGTATCGACATCAAATTTTGAGAAATGTAAAACCTTTATTGATGTTGATGCTAAGTTTGAAGATATGTTGAATATCTCTGAGGATTGGATCAATTCTTCAATAGAGGGTGCAAATGAACTATATTCGAAAGTTGACAAAAATATAAATTGGACATTTCATAGGGGAAGTAGGAAAGTTGCTATTATAGAATCTAAGTTGAAAGAATTGAATAGAAAAGAAAAACTATTCAGTAATATCAATAAGTGGAGTCCTGCTGATTTTTACCTCGTATCAAATAAAATGTCTGAAGCAGACTGGAAAACAATAAAAGATGCTGCAACAATAAAAGGATTGAATCAATTGATGGTAAATCTTATCAATGATAAAAAATTGATAGGAGTCTCACTCAAAAAAATATCAAAAACTGCTAAACCATTCAAGTATTACAATCTAACTAAAGATAGAAATGCTGGTGACATTCAATATGTAAAAACTATTGTATTTAAAAAAGAAGATAATCCATTGAGTGCTATGGACACTTTTACTATTTGGAAACCTGGCGGTAAATTTGAAATTCAATGGAGATCTGACTCCGGTGGTCCATCGGGATGGAAAGGTGAAATTCAGGGTGCTTCTGCTAATCAAGGAAAAATTTCTTTTGGTCCACTAAACAAAATGTTAAAGTCTATGGGTCTTTCGGAGATACCAAATTATACAAATAGTCCAAAATTAAATGATGAAAAACTTATTAGAGAAATATACAATGATATTCAGGATATTCAAAAAATGAAAATGACTGAGGATGAGTTTCTTGCTCAAGTGAAGGGTAAAGATGATAAATGGAAATATGCTAAATTTACAGGGGTGAAGTTTGCAAAGATACTTGAATCTCAATCAAAAAAAGTTCAGGATAAAATCGTTCAAGAAATGTATTTTTATGCCAACTCGCAGTCACCAGATTCTGGTCCGTATGGTAAAATAGAATGATGAACCCACAAATTGACGAACTATTACAATCCTTTGAGGCAAGCACAAAGAACACAAGGGGGAGGTATAATGAGTTTCTTGCACACGTTTATGTCGTTTTTGATAAGCAGATTACTCTGTGTCGCACAGATCGTATGATGAATAAATATAAGAAAATGAGGATGAAAGTCCTCAGGTATATTGTTGCACACGAAAAAGAAATAATTAAACGTCTGAACAAGTAATGAAAAGTTTCTTCCAATTTCTGTCTGAAAACACTGCAACTCAGCAGGCAGCAAGATTAGGTCTGAAAAGTGATGGTCATGGTGGATGGTACGATAACAATGGTGAGTTTGTTGCCAAAACGGAAAAAGGAAGACTGAAGTTTTATAATAAGCGTCAAAGAATTGGTAAGCAGGATCCTCCATCGACTGATAAGGAAAAGAATTTATCTCAAACAACATACGAAAAAGAACCGGCACAAGAACCTGCACCACAACAACAAACACCGGCACCTGAAGAACCAGCAGCACAACAGGCACCTGCACAAGAGGGACCACCACCAGTAGAAAAAACCAAAGGAACTCTGACCGTTGCATTTGGTCGTTTTAATCCACCAACAACTGGACACGAAAAACTTCTTGATACTGTAGCATCAAGTTCTGATGATGGGGATTATATTATTGTTCCATCACGTAGCCAGGATAAGAAGAAGAATCCATTAGACCCTGATACAAAGATCTCTATTATGAGACAGATGTATCCAAATCATAGTGAGAAGATTGTTAATGATCCACAGAATCGAACAATTTTTGATGTACTGAAGAAGGCACATATGGATGGATATGCTGGTGTTCGTATCATCGGTGGTGGCGATCGTGTTGCCGAGTTTGAAAAGCTCTCAAATAATTACAATGGAAAACTCTATGCTTTT
>Ga0222718_10002870_pt1 | contig 15114 bp, 18 predicted proteins | sample C33_27DmetaG_FD_165045 | JGI IMG/M metagenome (GOLD analysis project Ga0222718, IMG submission 165045) | Estuarine water microbial communities from San Francisco Bay, California, United States - C33_27D | ecosystem: Environmental > Aquatic > Marine > Unclassified | place: USA: California... | reverse complement strand
ATAATTCGGGCTTGCTGCATGGTCTAGCCGCCTAGTAGGAGCAGGAAAGCGACCATGCACAGCCATATAAGGGGGGCGGCGGCCATGCCGGTTATGAAGCTGCGAGTTATTGGCGAAAGGCTTTTCAAAGGGTTTTTCATCGTTTGACTCCAGTTGTGAATTCTTCGCAAAGGTTGACAACACGACTCATGCTAGGACTGGTCAATATGTAGACTGTCTCGTTTGCGTCCGTATCGCGCAAAATGGCGCGGTATTTGTTATCTGGCGTGTTGATAACGTAGGCTTCAAGGCCACCGTCCTTTGACGCGGTTTGATATAACTTATTCATCGTTTGATTCCTTTGTTGTGTTGATTAAGCGCGACCGTCACGAATCCCTGCCATGTAAGCGGCGATAAGGTCGGATAACTCACGGGCCGGGACGTGGCCTGAGTGGAGCGGATTGGATACACCACCGCCCTTGCTCATTTGTTCCAGGGAATAGCCACCATAAGCCTGAGACAGCGTGTAGGTGCCAACATTAGCTATAATCCTACCGTCTTCGGTGCGAGCGATTGTCCCGTCTTCATTGTGGACATAAGGCTCATTTGGCTGACTGAACAAGCCGTTAAGGTTCTTAATCTGAGCGCAAAGAAACTTTTTTGTGATACGTTGGGCCATCGTTTGATCCTTTGTTGTGTTCTGTTTACTGTTACAAGTTAGACTAGCCGGTTGAGTGATGCAAGTGTTTATTTTACCTTAACAATCGGGACAGATTACGTTGTCCGAAAAGGCTGTTTCGGACAGTCCATTTGTCCCGATTTTTCCCTACTTATTAAGAATGATTCTCACTGGTTGTCCGAGTCTGTCCGGCTGACTGTCCGATTTGGTGGCGGTTTTGCGCCGTTTAAACGCTTCTTTGTCCGAGTCTGTCCGGTTGTCTGTACGGCTGATTCAAATTGACTCAAATCGGGACACTCGCGCCCCCCCCCTAGGGGGGGCGAGGGCGTCCCGATTGTCCGGCTAGGCAGCAGCTTGAGCAATTGGTTGAGGGATTACTTCAAATTGCTGACAGAAACGGTCCATTGCAAGCTCGGCTTGCTCTGGGGTCAAGTAGGTAGTGTATGAACCGCCCCGGCTGTCGATCTCGGTGCGCTCTATGTTTGTAACGAACCAAGTTCCAGCTTGACCGCCTCTCTCTAGCTCCACTTTCGTTGCGGCCCTCCACCATGCCTTGTTGCTGTATGCGTTAGAAACAGAATCGCCAGAGACAAAAACAAACCGCGCACCCTTTCGATCTCGCTTGAGAATCTTCAGAGTGTCTAGATTCTTCTCTGCATCTATGGCGGCTCGGACAACGTCATTGCAGTCTGCCGTATGCGCTTCCGCCTTGCCGTTCACGTTCTCCAGCGCTGACTTTAATTTAACCCAGTCGCACACTTTGCGTACGGGGAGGTGGCCAATTGCCTTTACTTTGATCTTCATGGTTTTAATCCTTTTTTTGCGTGGTTTAGTGGTAGCACCTTGAAACCCCGCGCAGCTTCTCAGGGCTGCAACGGGGCTGTTGTGGGGGTTGTGTGGGGTTAATAGTCGCGGGGACACGCCCGAACCCGAAACGCTACGATTTTGCGCCAAGTGTTGTTCTTTTTAGAACTTAAAGAACCATTGATGCGCCTCCGGCCTGTGTCCATAGAGTCAAACTCAGAGCGAATGGTATTAAACGAAACCTTCTGAGAGATTATCGCACGGTCTTCCTGGGTGTACTGTAGCTTGATCATATTCATTTCCCTTTCGGTGAGCCGGTTTGGCACCGCTTGTGGCCCGCACTCCATAAGGAGATACGGGCCTATTGGGGGAATGGTGGGCGGGTTAAATCTCTGTTTCTGCTATATTGAGAACCACTTCAATGCCGGTCCATTCTGTGAACCATTCGCGGGCCTCTTCACTCCGAATTAAGTTGTCTACACAGTTCGCCATGTTGTCTCGGTCTATATCGTGGAAGGTACATGCGCTCTCCATCGCGGCTAGGATGCGAGACTTGATGCCTGTTATTAGTGGCTTGCCGTCTTCGTAAAAGGATATTGTCTGTGTCATCGTTTTGATTCCTTCGTTTGCGTGGTTGTTACGATGCACACCATAGCCAAGCTGTTTGCGTAGTGTCAACCCTGTTTATACGTGGTCGATTGCTTTTCTTTAGATAACACGTATTATGTGGCTTATGAGCAACACAAGCGAAAAATCAGGAAACGGCCATCCGTTTCCACCGCCCCCGCCACGGCCCGCCGTATTCGACTCCAAACCAGTTCAGCTGGAGCAAACACGGCAGCGCATGGGGTCGGCTAAAACCTTGCGTAAGGCCCTAATGAGCGCCGCTGACGAGGTAGGCGGCGAGGAAGGGTTGAAAGGTTACTTAAAGTTCCTGGCCAGCTCTGACAGTGCCAGCGACCGCGCGGCGTTCGTATCACTCCTGGGCAAGCTGTTGCCCCGGGCAGTCGCGGTTCAGGCGGAAGTGTCGCACGGGGTCCAGGTCGTCTTGCCTTGGCTCGAACGGTCTAGGGCCGTTGACGCAATCGGCGTAGATGCCACACCGCCGGGCGGGGTAGTAATTGATCAACCCGTTGAAAGTATTGATGAAAAGTGATGACGTTTGAACATCCCGGCAAATATGCAACAGGAGTGTGACAAATATGCAACTAGGCTGGCGGTGGTGACTCGAAACGACCGACCCCCACCCCCCTCCGACCGGGGGTACCCCCCCTATATATTTATATATGCCCCCCACACCCACGATGAGAAAAAAGGGAATGTTCACTTAATATGGACATAAATGAATACAGGCCCAGAGAAGTCTTTGCCCCGCTGCACGCTAGAAAGCAGCGTTGGGCAGTCATGGTCGCGCACCGACGGGCGGGAAAGACGGTAGCGATGTGCGTGGATATTATGGTTAGCGCCCTGCGCTGCTCGCATCCCAAGCCGCAGTTCGCCTACCTAGCCCCGTTTCGCGACCAAGCCAAGAAGGTTGCGTGGACATACTTAAAGGACTTGTCAAAGCCTGTCTGGGCAAAGAAGCCTAACGAGTCAGAGTTGATTATTACAATCAAGAACGAAGCGGGAGGTGAGAGCCGTATTTTTGTTGGCGGGGCTGACCACCCGGACAGTTATCGAGGGATGTACTTTGACGGTGTAGTTCTCGATGAGGTTGGGCAGATAAGGCCGAGCGCATGGTACTCTGTTTTGCGTCCGAGCCTGTCAGACAGGCTTGGCTGGGCTATATTTGCTGGAACACCATCTGGCAAAAATTTTTTTTGGCAAATTAGGGAAGAAGCAAGGCTAAACCCTGAGACGTATTTGCTGATGGAGTTACCGGCAAGCAAGACGAACATTTTGCATCCTGACGAGCTACGCGATGCAAGGGCGCAGATGACGGAAGAGGCGTACTTAACGGAGTACGAGATTAGCTTTGACGCTGCTATTCCTGGCTCATATTACGCAAAGCAAATAACTGAAAGCTACAGCAATGGCCGCGTAGGTAAGTTTTACGCTGATAAGGAGTTTGAAGTTGATGTGGTTGCTGACCTTGGCTACACCGATTCTTGTAGTTGGTGGGCTTGGCAGACCACGCCTGATGGCTACAAGATCGTTGACTTTTACGAGGCAGACGGCCAGCCTATAAGCCATTACATTGATTGGGTCAAGAACAGGCCCTATAAAGTTGGTACGGTTTACTTACCTCACGATGCCAGGGCAAAGAGTTTGCAAACTGGTAAGAGTATTATAGAGCAATTCTTATCTTCTGGTATTACGCCCAAGATTGTACCGAGCATGGGATTGCAGGATGGAATTGAGGCGGCGCGTATGGTGTTGCCTAAGTGTTATTTTAACGAAGATGCGACGTATGATGGGCTTGAGCATTTACGCTCTTATATGCGGGAGTGGGACGAGCGCACGCAGATGTTTAGGAACAAGCCGCGCCATGACCAGCACAGCCATGCGTCTGACGCTTTCAGGTATCTTGCTCTTTCTGCCAAGCCTACTGGTGGAAGCAAAACACCTAGCGCAGAAGGGCAAAAACAGTTAAAAAGCAACGCAATGTATGAGTTTACGCTTGACGGGATTTGGGACTGTCAGCCTTCACAATCAACAAGAGTCGGATAATGGAACAGACAAGCACAATTAAAAGTATGAGTGACTTTTCTGACACGCCACAGGGAATGGCGCAGCGTTGGTCAAGTGAGATAGAGGCATCTAAGAAGGAGCTTGAGCGGTTTCAGGAGGACGGAGACAAGATAACGCGAAGGTACTTAGACAAGCGCGACGAATGGGGAAAAGAAGAAACCAGGATTAACCTGTTCTGGTCGAGTATGAAGGTTTTGTTGTCCTTGCTTTATGCAAGGCCACCAAAAGCTAGTGTTGCGCGGTCTTTTCTTGATTCGGCTGACGATCAGGCGAGAGTTGCTGGTGTTATAATACAGCGTATTCTTAACCGTAGTTTTGATGACAACGTATCTAACTGGGATTCAGCTATACGCCAGTGCATTGAGGACTGGCTGGTGGTTGGCATGGGCCAAGCGTGGCTAAGATACGCTGTAGAAACGGAGCAAGAGGTAATACCGGCTGAAATCGACCCTATGACGGGCGAAGAAATAATGCCGGAGCAGATCACCGAGCGCATAATTGATGAAACAGCGCCGATTGATTACATTTACTGGAAAGATTTTTTCTATTCTCCTGCGCGTGTTTGGGAAGAAGTGCGGTGGGTAGCGCGTCGGGTCTATATGACGCGGGATCAGCTTATAAAGCGGTTTGGTGAGGAAATAGGGAAGGTTGTCCCGCTGTTTTCGTCTACATCTAAGGACGTAAACGCTCAAACGCCTAAACATGACCCTTGGGCGCGTGCAGAAATTTTTGAAGTTTGGTGCAAAGAGGACAAAAAGGTTTATTGGTACGCAAAAGGGTGTGAAGTCATACTTGATGTTAAGGATGACCCCTTAGAGCTTGATGAATTTTTTCCTTGCCCACCCCCTTTAGCTGCGAACCTTACAAGCAGCAACTTCATGCCGCGTGCTGACTACATTTTTGCACAAGATCAGTTTCAAGAGCTTGATGAGATAAATACGCGCATAACTTGGTTGACGAAAGCGGCTAAAGTCATTGGTCTTTACGACAAGAACAACGATGGCATTCAGCGCATGTTTAACCAAGCTGCTGAAAACCAGCTTATTCCAGTTGATAACTGGGCTATGTTTGCTGAAAGCGGTGGGATTAAGGGTAAGGTTGACTGGGTTCCTATTGATCAGGTTGTCAACGCTATCTCTGCATTGCGTATCTACCGGCAAGACCAAACAGCTCAGATTTACGAAGTTTTAGGTATTTCTGACATTATGCGCGGTACTAGCAAAGCCTCAGAAACGGCTACAGCCCAGCAAATCAAGGCGCAGTTTGGCTCAACGAGAGTAGAGCTAAACCAGTTCTACATTGCCGAGTGGATTACTAACCTTTTGCGTATAAAAGCGGAGATTATTAGTAAGCATTGGCAACCAGAGACGATTGCCATGCGTTCTAATATTATGCGTACACCTGACGCTGATTTTGCTGGCCCTGCTATACAGCTTATTAAAGACGAGCGTTTGGCTGAGTACAGAATTAGCGTAGAGGCTGATTCATTATCGGCAATGGATTGGGCGCAAGAGCGTGACAGCGCGGTACAGTTTATGTCGGCCATGGGTGCGTTTGTGTCGCAGATTGGTCCTATGATTCAAACTGTTCCTGGCTCGTCTCCTTACTTCTTGAGATTATTGCAGTGGTCTGTTTCCAAGTTTAAGGTTTCTTCAGAGATAGAGAGTGTGCTGGATCAGGCTGTTGCACAGTTACAAGCTAATCCGCCGCAGCCTCCTCAACCGTCTGCACAAGATCAGGCAGAGACAGCGGCAGAAGTGGCAAGAGCCAAGGAAAGAGAAGCCAGCGCGATAGAAACCCAGGTAGACACTCAGACCAAGATATTCCAGCTAAACCAGATGGCAAATAACGCTGCACAGCCAAAACGTCCTTTGCCACCTATTATCGGATAATCAACTACATGGAAAAAGACAGTGCAAACGCCTAAACCGCAGCTATACGCTGAAATATTACGCCAAAAGGGTGACGATGACGAAGCGATGCTTTCAGATCGCCTTCTAGCGGCGGCTGATGTTGCAAATGAGGCCGAGGGCCGGGGCTTTTTCAAACCTAACGACTTTCGCTGGGCGGAGACACTACAGGGGGCCGACAGTCCTACTGGAAGACCTAAAATATATATAAATGATGCAAAGTTTGGGGCGGAAGGCTCAGAAAATTACCGCGATAAAATGGTTCTTCTGGAGAGTCTCCATTTACTTAAAGACGTTGACCCTCCTCGCTATAAGAAGATTCATAATGCCGCTATGTCTGATTCTGGTTATGTGGACTGGGCAAAGAAAAGTTATCAGCACGCTCAAGATGAATACCTCCATGAGAACGCTAGAAGAAAAAAGCCGACAAAGGCGGAGCGCAAAGGTACGCCACCAGACCCAGTTTATCAGGAAACCCGCTCATTCGATGATTGGCATAAGCAGTCAAGGCTTGACCAAGTTATAGGCGGGTTTCTTATGGCTGGGGATAAGGACATTCCAACGGCAAAAAACTGGTCCCGAAATTTACCTTTTGGCACGGGGCTTACCAAAGAGCTTATAGAGCTAGAAAAAGACCTTGGTGGGCAGCTTAAATAATGGACACATTATTTGACATCGGATAATCAACTACAGGGAGAAAGACAATGCCAATGGCTAAAATGCAAATATACGCTGAAATTCTGCGCCAACTGGGAGAAATCCCTAACGACTATGACGACGATATGATGGCAGAAGAAGAAGCCATGGCAGAAGGCGAAGAGGTAGAAGAAGAAGCCTACGACAATGCCAAGCAAGTCTAAAAAACAAGCCAAGTTTATGGCTGCTGCGGCAAACAACTCTAAATTTGCTAAAAAGGCTGGTATTCCTAAGTCGGTGGCCGAAGAATACGCCGCCGCCGACAACAGGGAATCAAAACAGTCAATGCAAGCAAAAGCATTAAGGCAAACAGCATGAAAAGAACCTACCGCTACGATAGTAAGCTAGACGAACTCATTGAAATAACGAGGCAAAAACAAGGTCCAGCCGACAAGAAGATATTTGTTTCTGACGCTCATTATGATGGGTTAGTTGCGACTGATGGAACAGACATAGGCACAAGAAAAAAGCACCGCGAATACATGAAGCAAAATAACCTTACCACGATGGATGACTTTACTAATAGTTGGTCGGAAGCAAAGGAAAGCCGTGAAAATTATATGCAAAACGGCGGAACTTTTCGGAGAGAAGATATTGCTAGAGCTATCCACAAAATAGAAAGCAACTAAAATGGATGAAGAACCTACCACAACAGAAGAAACTAGCTCTTTAAGAGATGCCATTGAATCGGCTGTCGGACAGGAAGAAGTTGTTGACCAGCCAGTACAAGAGGAAGTTCAGCAAGAGGTTTCTGACACTTCTGACACTTTTGAGAGTGAAGCCATTGAAATCGAGCCTCAAGAACAGCCTGAACTTGAGTTAAGCGATGAACCAGCGCCAAAAGAAGCTATCCGCCCTGGGCCTAAGTCTGGGCCAAAGAAACAAGAGAAAGCGCCTGTTTCATGGCGACCTGACGTAAGAGAGCATTGGGCCAAGCTACCAGATAGCGTTAAGAGTGAAGTACAGCGCAGAGAACGCGAAGTACAGCAAACACTGAAAGAGTCGTCGTCCGCTCGTAAATACGCGGAAGCCGTAAATAAGGTTATTGAGCCTTATCAGGTGTTTATTAAGGCTGAGAACAGTAGTCCGTTACAGGCTATTGATAATGTCATGGCTACTGCTGCGAAGCTGCGTACAGGCACAGCGCCAGAAATTGCACAGCTTGTTTCTGGTATTGTGAAGCAATTTGGTGTTGGCCGGTTTGGACAAGACTTTATTTCTCAATTAGACGGGGCGTTGGTCGGAGAAATCCCGCAGAATCACGATCAGAACACTCAGTTGCAGCAAGCCATCCAGCAACAGCTTCAGCCCGTTCAAAACTTTATGAATGAGTTTCAACAAGCCAAGCAGAACCAAACTCAACAGGTTCGCATGGAGGCTCAAAGCGAAGTTCAGAACTTTATTGAAAATGCTGAGTTTTCAGAAGATGTGCGCGAAGAAATGGCTGATTTAATGGAGGTAGCTGACAGGCGTGGGAGAGAACTTTCATTACAAGACGCTTACCGACAAGCCTGTCTTGCTAACCCAAGGGTGCGCGATGTTCTTCAAAAAAGGCAGAAATCTAAGGGCGCACAGCAAAGCACAAGCGTGGCGCAAAGAGCTAGAGCCGCTGCGGTAAGTGTTTCTGGTGGTCCAGCCCTGGCATCTCCAAACAGCCCTGCTGCTGTTGATATTAGATCAGCGATTGAGTCTGCTATTGCAAGCAACTCACGCTGATGGTAATGTTGCAAAAGTGCAACGCTTTAACGTAAGCCACTCTTTTAGAAACTTACGCCTTTAGGCAAGCACTTTTGTAATTGAGGTATGCAGCGACAAGCGTAAAGAAGGCTATGCCTCATCTTTACGGTTACAGGCGCTAATGCCACCCTTGTACGGCCATTCAAGGGACATGACGAGCCACCAGTTCGGCTGCATGAACAGGTGAAAACATCGCTCTGCAAAACGCGGAGCCTAACGTCATGGAGAAAACAAATGGCTTTTGCCAACTCGTCCGTAACGGACATCATTGCGACGACTATTCAGTCTCGCACAAAACAGATTGCTGACAACGTAACCAAGAATAACGCTTTGCTTGCTCGTCTTAACGAGCGTGGAAACGTCAAGCCTTTTGGCGGTGGTAACGTCATTATGCAAGAACTTTCGTTTGCTGAAAACGGCAACGCTGGCTTCTACAGTGGCTATGATCTGCTGCCAGTAGCTACCGCTGACGTAATCAGTGCTTCTGAGTTCAACATTAAACAGCTTGCTTGCCCAGTCGTTATGTCTGGCCTCGAAATGCTACAGAACGCGGGTCAGGAACAGTTCATTGACTTACTTGAAGCGCGTTTAAACGTCGCGGAAAGCACGATGGCGAACAAACTTGCCGAATCTGTTTATTCAGACGGCACCGGCTCCAGCGGTAAAGAAGTAACGGGCCTAAACGCTGCGGTGCCTTCTGACCCGACAACTGGAACGTATGGCGGCATTGACCGTGCTACTTACACGTTCTGGCGCTCTGGTCTGTATGACTTCAGCACCGAAGGTGTGACTGCTTCTGCCACAACCATCCAGGCGGCTCTTAATAGCCTCTGGGGAAGCCTTGTAAGGGGTGCAGATCGCCCTGACTTGGTGGTTTTGGATAACACCTACTGGACGTACTACATGGGTTCTCTACAGGCCCAGCAACGCTTTACAGACGCAACCACAGGCAACCTTGGCTTCCCAACTCTGAAGTTCATGGACTCTGACGTTGTGCTTGACGGTGGTATTGGCGGTTACTGTCCGTCTGCTACTGGCTTCATGCTGAATACGAAGTATCTTTTCCTTCGTCCTCACCGTGATCGCAACATGGTGGCGTTGTCTCCGAAAGCACGTTACGCGATCAACCAAGACGCTGAAGTGCAGATTCTTGGCTGGGCTGGTAACTTGACTTGTTCGGGCGCTCAGTTCCAAGGCCGCGTCCAAGCCTAATTGACCTTGTGGTAGGGTCTGCCTTGCCTCCGAGCGGTAGGGTGGACCCTCCCGCTTGGAGGTCTTTTTTAGAAGGAGGTAATCAGAGATGGCCGTAACTTATGGCGCAGCAGTATCGGCAACTTACCCGGCTGTTGTTGACACAAACGCAAGTCAAGACACTGGCGCATCAGTAGAAGGCATCGGTCAAAGCGGTGCAGATGGAGCCAGCATTAGCGGTTCTCGTATCGGCGGCGCTCCCGGTACAGATTTTAAAATTGAATACGGAGATGGCGTCGGAGTTTAGTTATCTACAGCACCCCCGGCAAAAAGCCGGGGGTGTTTCTCTTAAAAAGGAATTAAAAAATGAATACCCCTACCGCAGAAAATACAGATTGGTCGTCAGTAGCAGCCGCGCCTGGATTAGACGAAGCCAGATTTGCTAACGACGATAAATTGTTTGTTGAGTTCTTTAGAAAACCCGCTTTACAGGTTGGAGAAAGCCGCGAAAAAGGCAGGGCTATTTACAAAGAAATCGACTACATACGCATTATGGTCCCAGGCGACAAATTAAGTGTTGTTGTCAGACCTGTTGATTCGATTGATGAGCGTAGGTTTAAAGATCGTTATGAGAGGTGGAAAGCTGGCGCTGGTAACGTAGTAGAGGGAACGCCTTTAACGTCTTTGCCCTGTATGACACCAGCTAAAGTAGAAGAATATAAATACTTTAACATTCATACGGTTGAGCAGCTTTCCGAAGCCGCTGATAGCGTCGGACAAAACTTCATGGGCTTTTCGTCTGACAAAAGAGCAGCAGTAGCTTTTATTGAATTAGCAAAGGGTAATGCTCCGCTTGAAAAGATGAACGCAGAGTTAAAAGAACGCGATGCTAAAATTGAAGAAATGCAAGCGCAAATAACAGAACTAATGAAAATTTCTTCCCCGCGTAAAAGCAAGAAGAAAGTTATCGAAGAACAAGTAGAAGATTAAGGGGTTCTAATGGCTTATCAGATTATTGATGATAATAGTCTAAGTGCTATCGTAAAAAATATAGCGCAAATGGTAAGTTACCCCGAGCCGGTTGACCCTGCGGGGGATACAGACACATCTGTTGTTCAGATGGTGCAAGCAGTCAATCAATCTGGCTATGACTTGCTTTCTTTGTATCCCTGGCAGGAGTTGACCAAAAGCTATGACATGAGCATAGAGGCCGACACTTCTGGTCAAACCGAAAAAGCGTTTACTTTACCTACCGACTTTTACCAATGGGTAGATCAAACTCAATGGAACTCTACAAGCCAGTGGCCCGCTATTGGTCCTGTTTCTCCGCAAAAGTGGAAACAACTGATTGTCAGAACAGTTTTGCCAACGCTTTCTTTCTACTGGCAAGTTAGAGACAACGAACTCTACATCCTTGCTCCACCAACAGACGCGCAAACACTAACCTTCTTTTATCAATCTATGGCGTGGGTAAGAGACGCTGATAACGCGGATTTATATAAAAACCGCGCCACGAAGAATGGCGATACCATTCTTATAGACAGCAATCTTGTTACGCTTTTAGGCCGGGTAAAGTGGTTAGAGATGAAAGGCTTGGATTCAAGCGCGGCTATGCGTGACTTCCAGCTTCAGTTTGAAAACAGAAAAGGCGGGAAGATAGGCGCTCCGGTTCTAACAATGTCCCGTAGTTTTGGTTTCCCTTATATTCAGCCGTTGTCAAACACACCTGATACTGGCTTTGGAAGCTAGATATGCCGCTTGTTCCAATCAAGCAATTTAAAACACCTCGGTTAGCAGCCGCAGCGCAAGTGTCTGGTCTTGGCATTGCTCCTGCGCCTGTTGGCGGGTTGAATTTCCGCGACCCAATTAACGAAATGCCGCCAACAGACGCTATGCTGCTGGATAATTTTATACCAAGGCGGACGGGCGTTTCTTTAAGAAAAGGCTGGCAATATCACACTAGTGCCATAGCTAATGACATAGAATCGCTTTTTTCTTATAACGCTGCCGCACCAGCAAACAACAAGTTATTTGCTGCGTCTAACGGCGATATATATGACGTTACTACCGGAACACCTAGCGTAAGCCAAGCAAGCACCGGCTCAACAGAAGATATTTGGATAACAACTCAATTCTCTAATTCTGCTGGCACTTACTTGTTAGCGGTGTCTCCTGGCGCTGGATACTGGACTTTTGACGGTACAAGCTGGACACAGCAAAGCGTGTCTGGTTTACCAACAGACCTGACAAGCGTTGCTGTTTGGAAGAATAGAGTTTGGTTTACGGCAGATAATGATAGCAGCGTTTATTATTTAGGCCATGTTGACGCGATTACTGGAAGCGCAACAGAATTTGTTATGGGTCCACTTCTAAGAAACGGTGGCTATGTTAGGGCTATTGTTAACTGGACGCTTGACGCTGGTGTTGGTGTAGATGACTACCTTGTTGTTATAGGCTCTGAAGGTGATGTTGGTGTTTGGCAAGGAACAGACCCAACAAGTGCGGCAACTTTTGGATTAAAGGGCGTTTGGTATGTAGGCCCGGTTCCAAAATACGGGCGGTTCTTTACGTCTTACGGTGGTGACGTAATGGTTTTGTCTGCGCTTGGTATTGTTCCAATGTCGCGGCTTGTAAACGGTCAATTTGTCGAAGGCGCACTTGGCGTAGCAGATAAGATAGAAAACGAATTAACTCAATTAGTTGCTGATCTTAAAGATGAAAAGTCTTGGGATATTCTTCTTGTTCCAGACACAAACATTCTTTTAATTAAGCCGCCACCTAAAAACAACATTTACACGCAGTATGCAATGAGCGTCAGCACTGGCGCTTGGTGTACGTTTAGCAATATGCCTATGGCTTGCACTGCTGTTCTTGGTGGTCAATTTTACTTTGGAACAGATAGCAAAACTGTTGCAAGGGGTTTTTACGGAGAAAACGATTCGGTATCAACCGCTGGAACGGGCGGTTCTGCTGTGCAGGGTGACATTCAGGCAGCTTTTAGTCCGTTTGGAAACCCAGGCCAGTTAAAGAAATTCAACATGGTCAGGCCGATATTCATATCAAGTCAAACACCATCGTACAAAGCGCAGATTAACACGCAATATACGTTTGATGGCGTTTATGGCTCACCGCCTTTTGTTGAAGGAACGGTTGCAGAGTGGGATGTTAGTAAATGGGACTTAGCAGTTTGGTCGCAAGCCGCTAACACGTATCAAAGCTGGTCTGGTGTAACAGGGCTTGGATACTACGGTGCGTTAAGAATGAGAGTTAAGGGTGTTGGTGGAAGCACCACTTTCAGTAGTTATCATGTGTTAAGTGAAATCGGTGGAGTAATGTAATGGCTAATGGCAATGCCTTAATCGCCGCTCTAAGAAGCGCAACACCGCAAGGAAGAACAACAGCGCCAGGAGCGCCAACTTCGTTTGAAGCGCCCTGGACAAACGTCAGCCGTAGATCGTTGAGTGACGTTTTAAACGCAGAAACGCCATTTATGCCGGTTACTAGCTGGAGAGACACGGCTAACCTTGGGCCATCTTTCTCTGGGTATACAGACCCAAACTATACCCCTCCAGGCGGCGATAGCGGCGGTGGAGGAGGTGGTGGAGGAGTTGGCGGAGGGGGTGGTGAAGGACCGCCAGCACCAACGCCATCCGAACCCGATATTGGAAAATATGAGTCTGTTGCGCCTGGTTTTTGGGATGATTTAAACGCTGAATATGCAGACCAGTATTCTGCTTTCCGTGGAAGCGACCAAGATTGGGTAGATAGCAATCAGTTTAGAAATTATCAGTCAAGAGTGTTAGGCGGTATTGAGAACACATACGACACTGATAAATTACAAAGCGATATTGCGTTCTTCAATACGCAATTAGACGACCCTATTTATGGCGCAAACGCCAGGATGCTAAGAGATGCCCAGGAAGCACAATTAGCCAAGATTTCGGCGTTTGGCAATGACTTTGACCCGATAGACTTTTATTAACGGCTTTTAAGAGATGTGATGATTCTGTTTGGCCCACATGACGTTTTAGGTGGTTGGCTTTGTGAGAAGATTGGTTATGTGCCAACAGTGCATTTTCGCTGTATTGGCAATGTAAACGAAAAAGGTGAGATAAAAGGCGTAGTTGGTTTTGACGGTTGGAACGGTGCTTCATGTCAAATGCACGTTGCAGGAGAAGGCAACTGGGTAAATAGAGAGTTAATACGCTGTGTTTTTGATTACGCTTTTAACACAGCAGAAATGAAGGTTCTTATTGGGGCTGTTCCGTCTGGAAACGAAAGGGCGATACACTTTGATAAGAGAATGGGATTTAAGGAAGTTGCGCGTATTAAAGACGCGCACCCTGACGGTGAGTTAATAATTTTAAGTATGCGGCGTGATGAGTGCCGCTTTTTGGAGAAGAAGGAAGATGGGAAGCAAAGCTACTCCAGCGCCGCCTGATTACAGAGGCGCGGCAGAAGAACAAGCAGCGGCATCACGCGAGAACGTGATGCTTCAGAACTATGCTAACCGACCTGTTATAAACACTCCATTTGGTAGTCAAAGCTGGGAAACTACTGCTGAGACTGATCCTTCAACTGGACTTGATGTTACGCAATGGACTCAGAATGTAAATCTTGACCCAGGTCTAGCAGCCGCTCTTGATTCCCAGATTGGGACTCAGTTAGCTAGAAGCAATCTGGCACAAGGCTTTACTGGTAGAGTTGCAGAGTCGTATGACCAGCCGTTTGATTGGCAAAACCTACCAGAAATGACTTTGCCTGGACAACCTGGGCAGCTTCAAACAGATGTTGCTGACTATGCTCCAGGGCTTGCTACTGCCTATAATTTTGGTGGCTTACAAGATATTCCAACATACGACTCAAATTACAGGAATGAAGTAGCAGATACTCTTATGGAACAGATGATGCCTGTTCAAGACTATCAGCGCGAGCAACTAGAGACACGGCTTGCCAATCAAGGCTTCCGCGTTGGCACAGAAGGCTACAAGCGTGCATTAGATGAGCTTGGGCAGCGTCAGGCAGCAGAACGGTATCAAGCCTTAAACACGGCTGGCTCAGAAGCGCAGAGATTGTACGGTATGCAAATGGGGGCTAGGACTCAAGGCGTAAATGAAGCTATGGCGCAAGGTGCATTGCAAAACAGAGCAGTAGGTCAAGCCGCTGGTCTGGACCTTGGGGCTATGCAAGCCAGAAACGCGGCTGTTGCTCAACAACAAGGTCTTAACCAGCAATACGGCGCAGCAATGAACACGGCGCGTCAGCAAGCTATTGCAGAGCAAGCACAACAGCGCGGCATGTCTTTGAACGAACTTAATGCATTGTTGTCTGGGCAACAGGTTAATATGCCTAGCTTCCCATCGTTCAACGTATCCCAACAAGCAGAAACGCCGCAGTATGTAAACGCAGCCGGTATGCAATACGATG
>Ga0222718_10002869_pt1 | contig 15116 bp, 15 predicted proteins | sample C33_27DmetaG_FD_165045 | JGI IMG/M metagenome (GOLD analysis project Ga0222718, IMG submission 165045) | Estuarine water microbial communities from San Francisco Bay, California, United States - C33_27D | ecosystem: Environmental > Aquatic > Marine > Unclassified | place: USA: California... | reverse complement strand
TGGGGCTGGCCAGCTGACTGTGCTGGCGGCGCTGGAATACAGCGGCACACCTGGTGCATTAGATGGCCGCACACAGGCTGAGACTGATTTAGCAGCAGTGCAAGCTGCAATTCGTGCAATTTACAACAATGGTGCCGTTAAAAGTTACAGCATCGCCGGCCGTAATTTGCAGAAATACGAGTTGGCCGATTTGATTGCTTTAGAAAGTAAACTAAAGGCTGAGGTGAACCGTGAGCGAGCAGCTGCTTTGATCGCAAACGGCATGGGCAATCCTCACAATCTGTTCGTTCGATTCTGATGGGCCTCCGCACTCGCTTCTTTAGGGCATTGGGTTTCGAGCCGATCCGTCGCCGTGGTCGCCGGATGTATGACGGCGCAACAACGGGTCGGTTGTTGAACGATTGGATTGCCGGCGGGACCAGCGCTGATGCAGAGATTAATGGCAGCATCAGCCGGTTGCGGAATCGTGCGCGGCAGTTGGTGCGTGATTCGGACTATGCGAAGCAAGCCAAGCGCGCGGTAATGAATAACGTCATTGGCACCGGCATCAAGCTGCAGGGTCAGGTGATGATGCAGCGGGGCGGAAAGCTTGACGAGACGATTAATGATCAGATCGAGCGCGCTTGGAAATATTGGGGATATAAGAGCTATTGCGACGTGGCTGGCAAGCTGTGTTTTGCCGACATCGAGCGCATGGTGGTTGGTGCCATGTGCGAGTCAGGCGAAGTTTTTATTAGGTTGATCAAGCGACCATTTGGCGGCAGCAAGATTCCGTTTGCGCTGCAAATTATCGAGGCCGATCAGTTAGACGAGACTTATACCGGCAAGAGCAGCGCAGCCGGCAATGAGTGGCGCATGGGCGTTGAGGTTGATGCGTTCGGCCGCCCTGTGCAATACGCCTTTCTCGCCAAGCATCCTGGCGACGCACCGTTTACAGGCGCACCCGGTAAGCGGCATTTGATGCTGCCTGCTGATGAGGTGCTTCATCTGTTCATCAGCGAGCGGCCGGGTCAGACCCGTGGCGTCACTTGGTTCGCTAGCGCAATCAAGCGGTTGCACCATTTGACGGGATACGAAGAAGCCGAGGTTGTGCGTGCGCGTGCTGCCAGCAGCTTGATGGGTTTCATCACCAGCCCCGAAGGGGAGCTTTATGGCGATGAGGTTTTGAACAATGAGCGGGTCAGCAATTTTCAGCCTGGCGTCTTCAAGTATCTGCAGCCGGGTGAATCAGTGACGGTGCCTCAGCTTGATGCGCCTGATGGTCAGTTTGAACCGTTCACGCGGGCGATGCTGCGCGCTACAGCTGCCGGCATTGGTGCGTCATACGAAACCGTGAGCCGTGACTACAGCCAAAGCAACTACAGCAGCAGCAGATTGAGCTTGCTGGAGGATCGCGAGAATTGGAAAGCAATCCAGCGTTATCTAATCGAGAATTTTCACCAGCCAGTCTTTGACGCTTGGTTGGATATGGCCGTAATGGGCGGCAAGCTAAATTTGCCAGCGTATGAAACCCAGCCGGAGCGCTATCGCCGCGTTAAGTGGTGCCCACGCGCATGGGGCTGGATTGATCCGCAAAAAGAGGTGCAGGCATACAAGACCGCCGTGCGGTGTGGCTTTAAAACCTTGGCCGATGTGGTGGCGGAGCAAGGCGGCGACTTGAATGAGTTGCTGATTCAACGCCAAGCCGAGCTAGCAATGGCCGATGAGATGGGCCTGGTGCTTGATACAGACCCAAGCGAAGTGAACGGCGGCGGAGGTTCGCAGCCCGCAATGGGGCTTGGTGCTGAGCCTGCATTTGATGAGACTGAGCTGCCGGGCGAAGTGGAGGAAGAAGAAGATGGCGACGATTGAGGCCGATAGACTGAAACAAATTCGAGTTAGAAGTATGGACACGAATCGCGCGGAGCCTGGTGAATTGAGCGTCGGCGATTTTGTCGAGTGGGAAGCTGGCGGCGGCACTGCCAAAGGCAAGGTTGATCGCATCGAAACCGATGGCGTAATCAACGTGCCGGATTCTGAATTTGAGATTAACGGCGATGCAGATGATCCCGCTGCATTGATTACGGTTTACCGCGAAGGTGATGAAGGGTGGGAAGAGACCGACGTGCAGGTGGGGCATCGTTTCTCAACATTGACCAAGATTGAAAACCTGCGCAGTCTGACCGGCAAGTATCAACGCGCGGAGATGACCACCTTTGACGAGGTGGAGGATCGCACTTATGAGTTTCCGTTTAGCTCTGAGTATCCGGTCGCAAGATATTTCGGCAACGAAATCTTGAGCCATGAAATGGAAGCGCCCGACTTGAGCCGTTTGAATGACAGTGCTCCGCTGCTGTTTAATCACAACCCTGATCGCGTGATTGGTGTTGTTGAACGTGCATACATCGACGGCAAAAAACGCCGCGGGTATGCACGTGTGCGGTTTAGCCGCAATCCTTTCGCTCAAGAGGTCTTGAGTGATGTGAAAGATGGCGTGCTTAGAAACGTCTCTTTCGGCTATTCCATTGACAAAATGGAAGAGCGGGGCAATGGCGATTTTGTCGCCACGGCCTGGTCTCCGTATGAAGTGAGCGTTGTTTCTGTGCCGGCTGATCCCGGCGTGGGAATTGGGCGATCTTTAGAAGAGCCCGAAACCAAACCCGCTGCTCCGGCAGCACCTAACCCCGATCCCATTTTGGAAATGGAAAACACCACCCCTGATCTGGCAGTGGTGCGGGCCGAAGCCGCTGAGGCTGAGCGCTCCCGCATTGCTGGCATCACCGCACTGTGCGCCAAGCACGGTTTTGACGACATGGGCCGCCAGCTGGTTGAGTCTGGTCGTTCTTTGGACGAAGCCCGTTCGGCTGTTCTTGACAAGCTGGGCGCCAAGCCTGTTGAAGCTGTCAAGCCCGTCGAGATGGATCAGCGTGACGCTGCCTCCTACAGCATCTCAGCTGGTATTCGTGCTGCTCTGAGCGGCGACTGGACTTCACGTGAAGCTGGTCTCGTGCGCGAGATGAGCCAAGAAGTGCAGCAGCAGTCTGGCTTTAGCCAGTCTGGCAAGCGCGGTTTCTTTGTTCCTTTCTCTGCTCTGGCCAAGCGCGCCACTTATGTGACGAGCGGCGCCACCACCGGCGGTAACTTGGTTGCCACCGACCTGATGGCTGATGAGTTCATCGAGGCACTGCGGAATAACTCCGTGATGCTGAACCTCGGCGTTCGCACCATGACCGGCCTGGTCGGTGATGTTGCAATCCCCCGTCGTTCCGGTGTTGCTTCCACCTACTACCTGAGCACCGAAACCACTGCCATCACTCAGTCTGAGTCCACCTTTGATCAGGTGACTCTTTCGCCTAAGAACCTGGCTGCTCTGTCCAAGTACAGCCGCCAGACCCTGCTTCAAGCCACTCCTGGCATTGAAGATCTGGTGCGTCGTGACCTCACCGACGGCATCAACCTTGGCATTGACCTTGGCATTCTCAACGGCTCCGGCTCCGCCGGCCAACCCACCGGCATCCTGAACACCTCCGGCATCGGCAGCGTGGCTCTGGGCACCAACGGTGGCGCCATCACCGTCAACTCACTGGTTGACCTTGAAGAGCAAGTGCTGATTGATAACGGCGCGGTGAACCGTGACGCTATCGCTTACGTCACCAACGCCAAGGTGCTGGCCGAGCTGAAGAAGCTGCGCGCTGGTGGATCCACCACCACCGACGGCGCCTACCTGGTGAACGATCAGCTGGATGCAATCGGCCGCGGCGGCACCCCTGCCACCGTTAACGGTTATCCGCTTTATGTCACCAACCAGGTTCCTAGCAACCTGACCAAAGGCACCAGCTCGGGCGTCTGCTCCGCTGTGCTGATGGGTGACTTCAGCCAGGCCATGGTTGGCTTCTACGGCAACGGCATCGAAATCGTTGTTGGCGAAGATAGCGATGACTTCAGCAAGGCTCTGACCAGCGTTCGCGCAATCGTCTCCTATGACGTTGCCGTGCGCCACGCTGAAAGCTTCGCTGCCATCCTTGACGTGACCACCTGATGATGAGGCGGGGCCAGGCAACTGGCCCCTTTTTTCTTATGCGCGTTTTGATTGTTCGGACCTGTTGCGCACAGCAGCAGCACCTCGAAGAGGGCAAGGTCTATGACTTGGACAGCAGCGCAGCCTCTGCGCTTCTACGGATTGGCCGAGCTGTTGAAGCTCCTGCAGAAACGGTTAAGCCAAAACCAGCACCACGCAAAACCAAAACAACGGTAAAAGATGGCGCTAATTGATCTGCCGGATGTTTATCTAGCTGACTTTGGCGTTGATTGTGTCGCCGGCAGCGTCACGGGTAAAGGCATTCTTGATATGCCTACCGAGATGGTTGCAGGCGGCATGGTGCTGTCAACTGATTACACATTGACGGCAAAGGCTGCTGATTTTGGCAGCTTGATTTATAACTCGCAAATCAATGTAAACGGTGTTGCTTACACTGTGCGCGAAACGCGACTCGTTGGCGATGGGACGTTTTGCGAGCTTGCGTTGCAGCGCAGCGTTGAAACACCAGTGACGACATCAACCACGGCAATTGATGGTGGTGATGTTGACGATACTGTTGATGATCTCGGCCTTGAGAAGTTAGATTCTGAGCTTGACGGCGGCAGTGCTGGGTCTAGCTACATTGAAGGCAACACGGTGGATGGTGGCGCGGCATGAGCAGCACGGCACGAATTAGGTTGCGTCGCGACACTGCAGCAAATTGGACGGCAGAAAATCCCGTCTTGCTTGCAGGTGAGATGGGCATTGAAACCGATACCCGCCGGTACAAAGTGGGCGATGGTGCTACTGCATGGAGCAGCCTTAGCTATTACATCGAGGGCGTTTTGGCCCGTGGCCAGGCCAGCAAAACAACCAGTGGAACCATCACCATTGGTGCGGCCGGTACGTATCAAAGCACTGGTTTAACTGCGACTTTTGATAGCAGCACTGATTATCAGACCTTGCTCGGCACGTCTGACACCTTTGCAATCAAAAACGACAGCGGCGCAACGAAGCTATTTCAAGTGCAAGCCAGCATGGATGCTTATGCCGGCAACAACCACACGCTTGGAATTAAGCTGGCAAAAAATGGCGTCGGCATTGACCAGTCTGAATGTCGCGCATTCTCAGGATCAACTGGGCAGATTGCCAAGCTGTTTTGCTTTTGGATGGTTGAGCTAGCTGATGGTGACGAGGTGGCGCTGTATGTGGCCAATATTAACGACACGACCACCATTCAATTCCAACGCGGGCGAATCAGTGCCATTGAGGTGAAGGCGTGACCACCAAACGCGAATCTATTCTGGCTGATATTGCCAGCAGCCTTGCCGGCACGGTGCAGGTTGGCAGCAGGATTTATCGCAGCCGGGTGGAACCCTTGGCGCGTGGCGAGTCGCCTGCAATCGTGGTTGAGCCTACAGGTGACACACCTGAATACAGTTTGCGGCTTGACCGCCTGGACTGGAGCCTGACGGTCAGGGTGGCAATCATCGTTCGTTCAGCCGTGCCCGATCAAGCAGCCGATCCAATCGTTGAGGATGTTCACAGCAAAATGATGAATGACCTTACCGCCGGCGGTTATGCGTTAGACGTTGAGCCGCGATCTGTTGGTTTTGAAATGGTTGAAGCTGACCAACCAGCTGGTGTAATCACGCTTGAGTATTTGATCAAATACCGCACGCTTTTAAGCGATTTGAGTGCAGGCTGAGGCCGCTACGATGAAAGCACGATAGATTCAAGGCCACGTCATGCCTCTCCTGTCACGCAAGCGGCTGATTCTGGCCGAGACTGAAACGACATATGGCACCGATCCAACACCTAGCGAATCCAGCAATGCGATTCTGGTGCGCAATGTTGAAGTAACACCGCTCGAAACCGAGACGGTGAACCGTGAATTGATCCGGCCTTTTCTTGGCCAAGCTGATCAGCTGTTGGCCCAGACTCGCATTCTGATCAACTTTGAAGTTGAGCTTGCAGGTTCCGGCACTGCTGGCACTGCGCCAGCTTATGGCCCGTTGCTTGAGGCGTGCCGCTGCACTGAAACCGTGGATGCCGGTGTCAGCGTCACCTATGCGCCGAACAGTGACGCGGCGCCCAGCTCAGTCACCATTTATTTCAACAATGATGGCGTGCTCCACAAGGCAACAGGTTGCCGCGGCACGTTTACGCTGAATTGCGAAGTTGGTCAGATTCCTTTCATCTCGTTTGAGATGACCGGGATCTACAACGCACCAAGCGATTCTGCAATTAGCGGCCCGACCTACAGCAATCAAGCGGATCCGCTGATCTTCAAAAATGGCAACACGTCGAGCTTCTCAGTGTTTAGCTACGCCGGTGCGCTGCAGTCGCTGAGCTTTGAGGTTGCCAACGAAGTGATCTACCGCGAGCTGGTGGGCGGCACCAAGAGCATCGACGTGGTGAATCGTGCGCCGTCTGGCGAATGTGTGGTGGAAGCCACCACCATTGCAACCCATGACTTCTTCAGCGATGCAACGGGCAGCAGCACCGGCAACCTGACGTTCCAGCATGGCAGCACCGGCGGCAACATCGTCACCTTCACCGCTGGCCAAATCGACCTTGGCGGGCCTAGCTACAACGACGCAGATGGCATTCAGATGTTGACGCTGCCATACATTGCAACGCCGACCAGCGCAGGCAATAATGAGTTCAGTCTTGTTTACACCTGATCTGAGTGGCTTTTGTCCTAAAGCAGACTGATTCCTACACCTGGCCGGTGTCTTTGAAGATGCCGGTCGATGGTGGCAAGCGACAGAAACAAACCTTTGACGCTGAATTTAAGCGGCTGCCACAGTCGCGGATTGCTGAAATCCAAGCGACAGCGCAAAAGCTTGTGAAGGCTGCGGAGAAAGGCGAGACCATTGAAGGCATCAGCGACGTGAGCGTGGCAGATGAGGTTTTAATTGGTTGGTCTGGCATCGTTGATGAAGATGGCCAAGAAGTGCCCTACAGCGAAGGCATGAAAGCGCAGTTGTTGGAAGTGCCATTAATGGCTGCCGCATTGATTCAGTCGTTCTTTGAGTCACTGACGGATCAGAAAATAAAAAACTGATCGGCGCCGCTGAGCATTGGGCTGGCGGCGTAGTGATTGACGAAACCGATGCAGATGCGGCCATGTTTGGCATGGAGCCGCTTGACCTGCCAAAGGCTGATAACGATTTTGCGGTTTTGCCTGAGGCTTGGCCTGCTGTTGAAATGTTTTTGCGCGTGCAGACGCAATGGCGAGTCAGCAGCGGCGGCCTAGTCGGCTTGGATTATGGCGCGGTGAAATGGTGCTTTGAATTATGGGACGTGACCAATGGGCGCGAGCTGCTAGATGACTTGCGTGTGATTGAAGGTAAAGTGATAGAGATCATGTCGAAGCGCAATGGCTGACGCAAGAACGAGTTTTGTTATTGCGGCCAAGGTTACAGGCGCTGATCAAATTGCCGGTTTGAATCGCGGCGTAAAAAAGCTGGGCGAAACGACTGATAAAACAGCTGGTAAATTTTCCAAGTTCAATGGATTGATCCGCGGCTTAGGTAGTGCTGTTGCTGCTGCTGGTTTAACGCGCATCATTGGGAATGCATCTGAGGTTGCGGCGGGGTTTGAATCTGAAACTTTGCTGTTGAAGCAAGGCTTAGAAAATGTTGGAGCTGGTGCAGCTGAATTAGACAAGCTGCAAGCATCAGCAGACAATCTTGGCAAGGCAACGTTGTTCAATGAGGAAGATTTTCGCCAAGGGTTTGGGCTGCTTACATCATTCGGAAATATTGGCGTTGAAAATTACGAGAAAGTGGCCATGGCCGCTGCAAACGTCGCGCAGGTTAGCGGCACTGACGTTAGCAGTTCATTCATGCAGTTAGCTAAAGCGTTGAATGATCCCGTCAAAGGATTATCAGCCTTAAGCCGTAGCGGGATTCAGTTCACTGAAGACCAGAAAGCCATGATTGAATCAATGGTTGCCGCTGGTGATACGGCCGGCGCGCAGCAGATGATTTTGGCTGAGCTTGAAAAACAATATGGCGGCACAGCCGTGGCCGCCGCCGGTGGTGCTGCTGGCGTGAAGGATACGTTTGGCGAAGCAATGTATGACCTAAACGTGGCCATCGGAAAGGTGGTGAATGAAGCCTTGCCGCCATTGCTGAACGGCTTAACAACAATCATTAACGCATTCACGAATCTTCCCGGACCTGTTCAATCAGTAATCGTTGCAATTGGCGGGTTAGCTGCTGTTGCTGTTGTGTTGGCGCCAATAGTATCTGCTGTGACGACACTGGGCCCATTGATTAGCGGTTTGGTAGGAATTATCGGCGGCGTCGTGACGGCATTGACCGGCGGCGGTGGCATCATGGCCGCCATTGCTGCAGTGTTCAGCGGGCCGGTTGGCTGGATTGCGTTGGTGGTTGCTGCAGGTGTTGCGATCTATACGTTCAGGGATCAAATTGGCGCAGCATTCGCAAAGATTGGTGAGTTTATTCAAGCCGCTTGGAATCTGTATAAATCCATTTGGATTGATCCGGTGATCAATGCCGGCAAAATGATCTATGACTTTTTTGCCGAGAACTGGGAGGCCATCTATGAAGTGGTTTCTGGGGTGGTAACAAAAGCCTTTGAAATTTACCGCTCGGTTTTCATCGATCCAGTCTTGACTGCCGGTAAAGCTGTTTACGATTTTTTTGCCGGTACATTTCAAAAGCTTGGCGAAATGATTGCGGCGCCGTTCAAGGCTGCATTTAACGTGGTGCGTAGTGTGGTTAATTCAATTTTGCAAGGCGTTGCAAATGCAATTAATGGCGTGGTCAATGCGATCAATGGCGTGATCCGAGGAGCCAATCAAGCTGCATCGAAAGTTGGATTACCGCAGATCCCACAAATTCCGCAGGTTCAGGTGCCGCAATTTGCCGAAGGCGGCATGGTGACCGGGCCAACGCTTGCAATGGTGGGCGAAGGGGGGCAGCCCGAATACATCGTGCCAGCAAGCAAGGCAGGCGCATTCGCGGCCAACATCATGGCCGGGGTCCGCGGACCTGGAGCCATCCCACGTTTTGCAGAGGGTGGCTACGTTGCACCATCGGCAAGCGTCAACATTCAGACTGGGCCGGTAACGCAGATGAATGGCACCAATTTTGTCACTACTTCAGACCTGACTAAGGCGGTGCAAGCTGGCGTCAACCAAACGCTTGACCTTATCCGCCGTGATGGCAACACCCGCGCAGCATTGGGGCTTAGCTGATGGCTAATTACGATATCCTTTGCTTCCTTGAGTATTACGCCGACCGCGACAACGTGGTGGATGGATCCGGTAATCGTACGCCCACAAGGCAATGGCAGAACTTTTACCAGGTGCCGCAGACGTTGAGCGTTGATGCTAATGCAACCGGCAAATATGGTTATTTGGCGTTTGACATTACGGGATTTGGCAGCACTGAGGCCGGATCGATTAATGATCTGTCGATTACAGCAGCAGCAACGGGCGATTTGATCGACGTGACTGATGGCGCCATGGGTGCCAATAATTTGGTGATCGCAACGCTTTACATCCAAGACGCAGGCAAGGATGAGTTTGATGCAGCCAGTGCGCAGCAAATCAGCCGGTACATTGGCAGCATTGAAGGCGCTTCAACATCTGATATTCAAGTGAGCTGGACAGTAAACCCAGCGATCAATAAACTGAACCCACAGGTGCCGACACGCAAAATCGCCGCTGACATGCTTGGCTTAATCAATGAGGCGTATTGACATGGACATGATTGGCTGCAAATTCACAGTTTGCTGCGCTGATGGGATTGATCGTGAAAACGTGAAAATCTATGCGGATAAAAAAGCGTGTCTTACTTTTGAAATGGAAGATGGCACAATTCTGTGCGGTGATTGTGCGGTAACAAAAGTCTGCGGTGGAACGTTTTTTGTTCCGCCCGTGATGGCTGATTACTTTTTAGCAAAACATAGGGAGGGCCAAAAGTGACTTATAGTTACAGCCAGTTTAGACAAGCCATTGGCGAAGCCCGCCAAAGCGTGAGCCAAGGTGATGCAGCTGGCGGCCTATCAATTATTCGCGGAGCTGTTGCGCAAGCTAGAGACGCAGCTTCAGCGGGGAAAAAAGCAACGCAAAAGAGCAGCAAACCGGCATCAACAGCAGCACGCAGCGATGACGCACCTGCAAGCAGCAAAAAATCTAGTGCTGATATTGGCCGCGAGCAGGTTCTAGCAAAGGCTGGTGATACGGTGCCGATCGTATTCGGCAAGCGTGTTAGCGATGTTGGCGGCGTATGGGTGCAGCCACCACTATTAAAACAAGGCTCTTACGGTCTTGAAGGGCAGTTTTTATATGCAATCAGCCAAGGCGATATGGCCGCTAGCCCGCAAACTTATAGAACATTTGTTGGCAATCAGATAATTGATTTTCTTCCAGGCACCACGGCATCGGTCAGTCACTTTTTTGCATCAGCTGCAACGATGGCAGCGAGTCCTAACACGTGCCCAATTACTGGTGGCAAGATTTTTTGCGATACCGAAGCACGTTTTTATCTTGAAACTAGCTTAGATGGGCGCAAAGGAATATCATACGTGCCAAACCTTGAATATTATTTTCAGGTTGCCGCGAGAAAAATTGGCACGGGAGATCTAACGAATACCGTGCGCACATATGACGGCACAGCATTTACCATTAAAGAGGTTGAAACGGGAATTGATAGGACATCAGACTACTGGTCGCTTCGTGGCCAAACACCTTCTTCGCAGACTTATATTGTTGGACAAAATCTTGACAGCAGTGCAACGATGGCCGCGATGGAAAAAGATACAAGCCTTCTTGGCACGTGGTTCCCGGGAATTTCAAATTACTGGCAAACTCTTTATGGCGCTGACGGACCCGTTGCGTTTATTTACGAAAATGACGCAACAATAAACACTCAATACGATACAGGATCAGCAGCAACTGATGACACTTTTGCTGGCGACATTTATGAATACGGCTTGAGTCCTGTTGCTGATCCTACTTCGTATCCTTCCTCTTATGACTTCACGGTATTTTCAGACATAACCTTTTTAGTCGTTGAAGGTAACATTTACGACGAAAGCGATTTAACCACAGAATACAAAACCACCGTTAGGCAGCTTTCTGTTTTTTACGATCAAGGCATTAAAGTCGCGCTTTATAGCGCTGGCACACCTGGGACGACTGGAGCAAGCAACCAATTCGTTGATCTTGCGATGTTTTTGTTTGAGCTGATAAAACGGCTCGATCCTGCATCAACTGCAAGTATTGCCACGCCGATAGACACTAGCAACCTGCAAACGCTTGCCACCTTTAACACCAACATTGGCACGCATTTCAATGGCATCATTGAGCAGTCGATGAACGTCATCGAGTACATCTCGACTATGGCGCCGTTTTTCTTGTTGTCGTTTATCTCAAGCAACGGTCAATACAGCTTGCAGCCGTTGCTGCCAATCACGGCAGGGAATCAAATCGACACCACTGCGCTGACACCAGCAGCCACGTTCACAGAAGACGACATTGTGCCAGGTAGCTTCAGCAAAGAGTACCGGCCAGCGGATGAACGCCGCGACATCGTTGCATCAATGGTTTGGCGTGAAACCACTCAGATTTCTATTGGCATTCAACGCACCACCACCGTGCGGTATCCAGCCACCGCAAGCGATGCGCCGGTTGAGCAGTTCGATATGACTGATTGCTGCACAAGCGCAGCCCACGCAACGCTGTTCGGCAAATACATTCTGGCGTCGCGTAAATACGCAACGCATTCGATTGCTTTTAACGTGCCGTTGCTGACCACCAGCCTGATCCCGACGCAGATCATTAAAGTGCAGCGGCAACGGATCACCAGCACTGGCGACAACCGCACCGAAATCGAGTGGTATCAAGTGACGGACATCAAACATTCAACCGAAGGCATCAGCACCATTTCAGCGACGCATTTTCCAGTCGATGGCAGCAACGTGGCAGAAGTTAGCGATGATGTGGTAAACGGCACCTTCACCGTGGTCTGATGGCTGATTTCCCTTCATTAGAACCCACCACGCGCGTGTTGATGATGGGCGACACGCCGCAGGAAAGCTATGCCGGCACAAGCGGTGGGGAAGTGCGCTTTCGCTATGGATCAGATTTCGTTGCCCAAAGTTTGACGCTTGGCTACGAATATTTAACCGAAGGCGAAACGCAGCAAATCTTGGATCATTACGACACGCAGCAAGGCAGCTTGATCGCTTTTGATCTGCCATCAATTATCTGGTCTGGCTACACCACGCCACCAGTTAGCTCAACGGATTATCAGTGGCGCTATGCCGAGTCATTCTCGGTTGGTGCCAGTTCACCGCTTCGCTACAACATAAGCGTGCGCCTTGAAACCGTGCCGATTTAGTCATGACCTTCCCTGCATTGGTGCCATCTGCGCGCACCTTCACGCCTGGCAACATTCCGCAAACGCTTCAGTTTTCATTGTCGGGCGTCAAAACTGGATTCAGACAAGGCAATCGCAGGAGCGGGCAGTCTTTATCGCTGAGCTACACCAATTTGACCGAAGCGGAACTAAATCAGATTCGGTCGCATTACATCGACCGCAAAGGCACGTTTGATATTTTCTATTTGCCGGTTGAGACGTGGAATGGATACACCACGCCACCGATTCCAATTCTTAGCGATTACGCTTGGCGATACGTTGGCCCGCCGACAATTACTGATGGCATCGTTGGCCGATGGAGCGCAGACATTGAGCTTGTTACCTATGCCATCAACACCGGAGACTTAGTGTTTGATGCATTAACTGCTAGCGCTTCTCCCGCCAGAACTTACACTTTAGATGCAGGCGGAGCCAGTGCTACACCGGCCCGTGAGTACCTTGTTGGAAACGTAGCAGCACAATGAGCATCACACTTTCCGCACTGCAGCAGCAGCGCCGCGACACCGCCTCTAACTGGACATCAGCAAACCCCACGTTGCTTGGTGGTGAATGGGGATATGAAACGGACACGGGCAAGTGGAAAGTTGGCGATGGTTCAACAGCTTGGACGAGTTTGGCGTATGTGGCAATTCCTGATAACAACGGATTGATTCCGATTGATCAGTTGCTGTTGCCTTTGGGTAGCGCATCTGCGCCATCGCTTGCATTTACTGGTGACGTTAATACTGGACTTTATTCACCTGGAGCGGACCAAGTAGCCATCTCGACTAATGGCCAGGGGCGGTTGTTTATTGATGCGAGTGGAAATGTAGGCTTGGGGACTAGTAGCCCTCAGGCAGCTTGTCATGTAAACGGCGCAATTCTTGCCAGCTCATCATTGGCCGCGTTGAGCGCCAGTAATATCTTCTTTGATCAACCAACATCTACACTTTCCCGCGTTGGTGTTACCGGAGCAAATACAAGCACTGCCGGAACGCTGCGTATTTCCCAGTATTCCAGTAACGGTTCAGTTGGGCGTGATGTAATTCATATTGACAACTCAGGCAACGTAGGGGTCGGCACTACGAGTCCTGGCTCCAAGCTACACATAGAGGACGGCAATAACACTGTTGTCACCTTAGGTAATACATCTTATGACAATGGAGTTATTCAGTATTTTAACGGAAGCCTTTCGTTAAAAACCGGAGCGAGTACTGGAGATAAAACTTTTCAGGTTCACACTTCCAACACCGAACGCCTCCGCATCACATCGGATGGGAAACTAGGTCTGGGGACTAGTAGTCCTGGCAATTTGTTGCATCTTGCAAATAGCGGAAATAGTACATCGCTATATCTTTCACCCCAAACTGGCACGCATCGTGCTTCGGCTGTTTTCAGTAACACAGGAGGTGATTTCCGCTTCGGCCTTGAAGGAAGTACTGCAGGAAATCTAATCACAGGCGCTTCGACTTATTCTGCGGTATTAGCGCATTCAGGTAGCCGTTCAATGCACTTGGGTACTGCTAACAGCATTGCAATGACGATTGATTCGTCACAGCGCGTAGGGGTCGGCACGGCATCACCAACAGGTTTGTTTGACGCCCGTGGTTTTTCGTACCTCAGCGGCGCACAGATTCGTGACTCTTCTCACGTTGCCAAAGGATATGTTCAAGGCGATACCAGAGGTTTTTTACTTGCTACGGATGGTTCTACAAATATTGTTTTTGACGTAGCTGCATCCGAACGCGCCCGCATCGACACCTCCGGCAGGCTGTTGGTGGGGACAACCTTATCGCAGGCACACGCAAGTGCAAATTTAGTCGAGATTGGTAATTACACCCTTGCGAATGCGGGCATAACAATAAATAGCCCAACAAGTGGCGCAGGACTAATAAACTTTGGAGACAGTGCTGCTAGCAACCGCAGGGGAAGGATTGAATATAGCCACGCATTAGATGCGTTCCGTTTTTATACCGCTGATGCAGAACGCGCCCGCATCACATCGGATGGGAAATTAGGTCTGGGGACTAGTAGTCCCAGTGCAAAATTACATATTGATAATGCAGGGGGCACACTTTTAAGTGATCTTGTATTAATTAAAGGTGGCGGCGGAAGCGGAAGTGGAAACCTGCTTTCTATTCAATCAAACTCAGCAGATCAACTTTTTGCTGTTAACGGCCTAAGCTACAACGTTACTATGTGTAGTGCTGGAGGCCGCGTAGGGATTGGCACTACTGCGGCCACCGAGTTACTTTCCGTCAACGGCAATATTTGGCTGGGTAATGGCGGGGGGTCTGGCGGATCTGAAATGCTCCGCATTTGGAACGACAGCGGGGTTGAGCGTATTCATGCCAGCAACAACCCTTCAGCCCTTGCATTTGGAATTGGTGGCTCTGCTGGAACCAATGAGGCGTTCAGGGTCGATGCAAACAAAAGACTTTTAGTTGGCACGTCTTCGAGCCTTAGCGTTGGTGAGCCAGGGAATGCGCTAGTCCAAGTCATCGGCAGAGCTGGAGGTGCTACGGATGTTGGCCGCTTTGCAATTGCAAGAGGTGAAGCCGCAACAAGCATCACCAGTAGCGAAGAAATAGGAAAGATCTATTTTACGGACAATGCTGGCAATACCTTTGGGCAGATAGAATGCACTGCCGATGCAAACGCTGGATCAGGTGACTACCCAGGCCGCCTAGTGTTCTCCACTACTGCGGATGGTGCGT
>Ga0222718_10002867_pt1 | contig 15117 bp, 14 predicted proteins | sample C33_27DmetaG_FD_165045 | JGI IMG/M metagenome (GOLD analysis project Ga0222718, IMG submission 165045) | Estuarine water microbial communities from San Francisco Bay, California, United States - C33_27D | ecosystem: Environmental > Aquatic > Marine > Unclassified | place: USA: California... | reverse complement strand
GGGCGACAACACCAGCCACCGCAAAATTTAACGCTGCGCCGATGAACCCGATGCCCTCAGGTGAGATACCAAACAGCCAATGGGCGGCGGTGTTGCTGCCGGGGCTGACAAACTTGAAGTACACAATGTAGCTAAACGTAAACACCAACCCGACGACCATGCCTGCAATCGCCCCTTCTTTGTTCATACGCTTCGAAAAAACGCCGAGCAAAATAGCCGGGAACAAAGAGGCTGCCGCCAACCCAAAGGCAAAGGCCACGACTTGCGCCACAAAGGCTGGCGGATAAATCCCAAATAGACCGGCAAGACCTAAGGCGACAGCAATGGCAACGCGGGCATAGAGCAGTTCCTGCCGTTCGCTGAGATTTGGCGAGAAAGTCTTCTTAAGGAGGTCATGTGACACCGCAGCTGATATCACCAATAGCAGTCCGGCTGCCGTCGAGAGCGCCGCCGCCAATCCACCAGCGGCGACCAAGGCGATCACCCAGTTTGGGAGGGCTGCAATTTCGGGATTCGCCAATACGATAATGTCGCGATCGACATATACTTCGTTCGCCGTTTCGGTGGTGGCGTTGGTAATTAAGCGTTCACCGGACTCACCTCGGGTCTCGCCAAAACTCGGTGCACCGGAGAACGGGGCACCGGCGCGATACTGCAAACGGCCATCGTCGTTTTTGTCCTGCCAAGCCACCAATCCGATGTCTTCCCAGTTTCGAAACCAAGCCGGTGTTTCGTCGTAAGCTTTTTCGTTGACCGATTCCACGAAGTTGATGCGGGCGAATACAGCAACAGCCGGTGCGGTCGTGTATAAAATGGCGATAAACATCAAGGCCCATCCCGCGGAGCGGCGTGCATCTGATACTTTGGGAACCGTGAAGAAACGCACAATTACGTGGGGCAATCCGGCGGTGCCAATCATCAGAGCCGCTGTAATTGCAAAGACATCGATATTGGACTTCGCACCATCGGTATAGGCACCAAATCCCAGATCGAGAAGGATTCCGTCTAGAGTTTCAAGTACAGCTCGCCCGGACCCATCTGCCATGGTACCGCCAAACCCAAGTTGGGGGATAGGTGAGCCTGAAACGAGAAGCGAAATAAAAATTGCTGGAACCATGTACGCAAAAATCAGAACGCAATATTGCGCCGCTTGGGTGTAGGTGATGCCTTTCATGCCGCCGAGCACGGCATAGATAAAGACGATGCCCATTCCGATCACCACTCCAGTCGCGATATCCACTTCCAAAAATCGGGAGAAGACAATTCCCACGCCGCGCATTTGTCCCGCGATATAGGTGAAGGAAATAAAGATCAGACAGACAACAGCAACCACCCGGGCGGCTCTGGAGTAATACCGCTCACCGATAAAATCAGGCACGGTGAATTGCCCAAACTTTCGCAGATACGGGGCAAGCAAGAGGGCGAGCAATACGTAGCCGCCGGTCCAGCCCAACAAGTACACCGCACCATCGCGCCCCATGAACGCAATAATTCCGGCCATTGAAATAAATGAGGCGGCACTCATCCAATCTGCAGCTGTCGCCATGCCATTGACCACTGGATTAACGCCACCACCTGCGACATAAAAATCGGTGGTCGAGCGGGCGCGGGACCAAAGTGCAATAGCGATGTAAAGTCCGAAGGTCAGACCAACGAATATATAGGTCAGTGTTTGAACGGCCATTAGGCGTTGCCTCCGGCGGCGGGCGAAGATTCGTCGTCATCATCGACACCATGGGCTTTGTCGATGCGGTTCATGCCGATCACGTAACTGAAGATCAAAACGACAAACACATAAATCGCACCTTGCTGGGCAAACCAAAAACCTAGGGGAAAGCCGAGGAACGAATATTGATCCAGGGTATCTACGAAAATAATTCCGGCACCGAAGGACACCGCAAACCACACCACAAGAAGCACGCCTAAAAACTTTAGGTTTGCACTCCAGTAAGCCGACATGCGGGATTCTGAGACGGCCTCATTGTCATGGCTTGTGTGTCCAATAGGATTTCCCTGGTCATCGTGATGAAAGACGGATGATGTTGTGTCCGTTTGGTCCCCAGTCATGATCGCCCCTAACAATACGTGTGCGTGCCTAATATTCGCCCCAATCTGGCGTGATGGTAAGGTACAGCGCTATGACTCAGCAACAACACAACGCCCAGCTGCCAGCCACTAGCCAGGATGCTCTTCCGCCCGAGGTGGTGTCTGATATTCTTGATCAGGCGATCAGCCGGTATGCGTAAAGCCGCCGCGTACTGGTCCCCGACTTTGTGGCGCGGACGTACGGCTGGCGAGGAGCGGCTAAGGCTATCGGGTGGGACTTACTGCGGGCCCCGGCCAACGTGGTGTTGTCTGGCGCCACTGGTGTCGCGCGTCTCGGTGGGTTGGCCGCCCGCTCGGTCGGTGCAAGGCGAATTGGCGATCGCCTTGGGCGTTTTCAGATTCTCCTAGAAACCGACGTTGGCCGTGAAGTCGTGTGGCGAGTGCACTCGGATTTCATGATGATTCCTTATCGTCAGGTGGGCCGAGCCAATTTAGCGGACGCTCTGTTTGAACGGTTTTGTCTGATCCCAGGGTCTGTAGCCACCTTGATAAGGTGATAGCGGCCATAGCTGAAGAGTCTAATAAACGTGCTTTTCAAGCACGTCTTGATCGTGTGTTGTCTGAATACATTGGTGCGCGTGCGCCGGCGACTGACATTACCGCAGCTTTTATGACAGCCTCGATAGGATATGCCGCGTATCACAAGGCGCCACCTGGTTTGATGTCTTTGAGTTCGACGGTCGCGGCGTCAGTGGCCCACAAGGTTGCTGTTTCAGGGTTTTGGGCCGTACCGGCGGCCTCATCGTTGCTCACGGCTGGGGTGTTTGCAGGTCTCACAGTTCCAGCCGCCGCTCTTACGGCACTTGCAGGCTTGGTGTCCGACCCGATCCAGGCATCAACATGTCTGCACCATCGCCGCCTTCATCGCCTTATCGATACCTTCGAACATAATTTGAAGTCGGATCATGACGCGCGTTTACCGTTGCGCTCTCATTATGCGGTGCGGCTCGTTGACCTCTGGAACTGGACAATGGTCGCCTATAACCTGACCAGCAAAGCCGCGACACCATAGAAACACTTTTTAGTCTCCACGCCCTTTGCGAATAGCTTTCTTACCAAATTTTGCACGCACGGCATCCATCGCCTGTTCTACGCCTTTGACCTGATCCAAATCGTTATTGAGCAAATCGGGCAGGTCGGCGACGGCTGATTCGGAGAGCGTGCCAGCCCCAATGCCAATCAAGCGAAACGGTCCGCGTTTCAATTCACGCTCCAACATTGGCTTGGTGGTTCGATAAAGAATCTCGGCGAGCTGCGTTGCTGAGTTTAACGTCAGAGTTCGTGTAAGGGTTCGGAAGCGAGCGGTCTTGAGTTTTAGGGTGACAGCGCCACCGGCCAGGGATTTTGATTTCAGCCGCGCTGAGACCTCTTCGCACAACGGCCACAGCCTCTTGAGCAGGGCTTCAAGGTCGCCGATGTCGCGATCAAAAGTGCGTTCAGCCGAAATGCTCTTGGCGGGGCGACTGGTAGTGATGCGTCGTGAATCTTCCCCCCGGCTTAAGCGGGCCAAATGCCGACCGGTGTCGCCATAACGGCCTTCGAGATCTTGTGGGGTCAGGGCCTGGAGGTCGCCAATGGAAAACAGCCCGTCGACTTTTAATCGGTTAGCCAGAGCCGGACCAACACCGGGAATGGCGCCAATGGATTGATCGTGAAGGTAAGCGACAGCGTCGCCACGACCGATGACTGCAAAGCCGTGTGGTTTGTCACGTTCTGACGCCATCTTGGCCAAGAACTTATTGTAGCTAAGCCCTATGGACACAGTGATGCCGACCTGCCGTTCTATATCGCGCGCAACGGATGCAAGCGTTATGGCGGGCGCGCGACCATGAAGACGGACGGTCCCGGAGAGGTCGAGATAAGCTTCATCAACGGAGACCGGTTCGACCAATGGCGTCGCTGTCTCGAGAATGTCCCGAACCTGGCGGCTTGCGACACGGTACTTCTCCATGTTGGGTCGCATCACCACTGCATCGGGACAAAGTTTAAGAGCCTTATACATCGGCATGGCAGACCGGGGACCGTAAGGGCGTGCGATGTAACAGGCGGTTGAAACGACACCGCGTTTTCCTCCACCGATCAACAAAGGCTTATCCCGCAAACTCGGGTCGTCGCGTTTTTCCACAGCGGCGTAAAACGCATCGCAATCAAGGTGCGCTATGTTCAGTTGGCTGAGCTCGTCATGAATGGTCACACGCTCTGACCCGCATTGCGTGCACACCTGGTTCTGATACCGGCTTGCGAAGAGGCAATCCCGGCACAGAGTGGTGTGATACTGGGTAGAGTCCATATGTTGAACCCGGCTTATTATGACGCGCCTTTGGTTTGGTCTTGACGACTCTACCATGAAGCTCCAAACCCCTTGACCCATACCATGATCCACCCGTCGTCGCCTCCCCCTGTGAGTCCTTTAACGCGCGAAAGCCTGTCGGCAGATGCGGTTCGGCAATCTATCCGTGACGCCAATCCTCAAATTACGGTTTGGAGTGATGCCCAGCTTGATGAGTCTCTCGAACAGACGTTGAGTGAGAGGCCCCATAAGAAACACGTATGGATCTTTGGCTATGGCTCATTGTTATGGAATCCAATTATTGATGTCGTGCAAAGACGGGTGGGCACCGTATATGGCTACCGGCGCCGGTTTTGCATGGTCGCACTAACCGGCCGCGGAACCCGTGCGCAGCCAGGCCTTGTCTTAGCGCTGGATGCAGGCGGCAGTTGTCAGGGTGTTGCGCTCAAAGTGAATCCTGCGCGTTTGCGAGAAGAGCTATCGCTCTTATGGCGTCGCGAAATGGTTGTCGGGTCTTACACACCCAGATGGGTCAAGCTCCACCACGACAAGGGGTCGCAAGCCGCTTTGGCATTCGTTATGAATCGCGAACATCGATCTTATCGCGGATCTTTGACGCCATTCCAGACAGCAAAAATTATTGCACAAGCCTCGGGTGTCCTTGGCAGCAACGCTGAATATCTGTTTGACACGTTGACCCACTTGCAAGAGTTGGGATTGGGTGACAAACCATTGGAAGACTTGGCGACCCGCGTGCGATGTCGACACAAAAGGACAAAAAGAACATGAGTGATCAACGAGGTGCGGCGCGCATGGCGATGATGGATCGGCCAAAAGGCCGAGATCATCGCTATCTCTATCGCATGTTTGGTTTTATGAAACCGTACGGTGGCGCACTTGCCATGGCGGCTTTTGCTCTTGTGATGACGGCCGGTGCGACGTTGTCGATTGGGTTAGGCGTTAAGTTTCTGATCGATAATGGTCTGTCTGCGGGTGACCCGGAGTTTCTGGACCAGGGACTCTACGTTCTGATGGCCATTGTGCTGGTTATATCTGTCGGCACGTACTTCCGGTTCTATTTCGTCTCTTGGGTGGGTGAACGCGTTGTCGCTGACATGCGGCAAGCTGTCTACGCCCAAGTATTGAAATTGAGTCCTGGTTTTTTTGAGGTAACCAAGACCGGAGAAATATTGTCGCGCCTTACTACAGACACCTCACTTCTTCAGACTGTGATCGGATCATCTTTATCGATCGCTCTGCGCAACGCGCTTACGTTGATTGGTGGGATCGGATTGCTGATTTACACCAATGCGAAGCTTGCCGGTTTGGTCGCGCTGGTCATTCCCACCGTTGTTGTTCCAATCATTTGGTATGGTCGGCGGGTTCGTCGATTGTCACGGGACAGTCAGGACCGTGTCGCAGACGTCGGCTCCTATGCGGAAGAGAGTCTGAATGCGATTCGAACCGTGCAGTCCTACAGCCACGAAGAAGTCGACGAAAAACGATTTTCCGACGAAGTTGAAGGTGCTTTCACTGTGGCGATCCGCCGGATTTCGGCGCGGGCCATGCTTGGTGGCGTTGTCATTTTTTTGGTTTTCGGGGCGATCAGTTTCATTCTTTGGGCCGGTGGCCAAGATGTTATTTCCGGTCGAATAACGGCCGGTGAACTCACGTCATTTGTGTTCTATGCGGTGCTGGTTGCGGGGGCGACAGGAGCGCTAACGGAAGTGATTGGCGACTTGCAACGTGCGGCTGGGGCTACAGAGCGGTTGATCGAACTGTTGGAAACTGATCCTGACATTCGTCCTCCCGCCCAACCGGTCGAGATGCCAGAGCCAGCCACCGGTGCAGTGAATTTTGATGCGGTCACGTTTCATTATCCATCGCGGCCTGATGTCGCTGCACTCAACGGGCTGAGCTTAGATGTGAAACCCGGTGAGACAGTAGCGTTGGTTGGGCCATCAGGCGCGGGTAAGACGACAGTCTTCCAATTGCTGCTAAGGTTTTATGACCCTCAAGGCGGAACCGTATCCATAGATGGTGTTGACCTAACGCAGGCTGATCCGGTGGCGGCCCGTAATCGTGTCGGCTTAGTGGCGCAAGATCCCGTTATCTTCGCTGCCGATGCTTGGGAAAATATTCGCTATGGTCGACCCGACGCTTCAGACGACGAAGTTAGAGCAGCCGCTGAGGCCGCCGTTGCGACGGAGTTCCTGGATCGTCTTCCAGATGGACTCAGTACATTCCTTGGTGAAAAAGGAATGCGATTGTCGGGTGGGCAAAAACAACGCATCGCTATCGCGCGCGCAATCTTGCGGGATCCCGCTGTCCTTTTATTAGACGAAGCAACGAGTGCGCTTGACGCCGAGAATGAGCGACTGGTTCAAAAGGCGCTCGAAGTCGTGATGGATGGCCGCACAACCATGGCCATCGCGCACCGCCTCGCGACAGTGGTCCAGGCAGATCGAATCGCTGTTCTGGAAGATGGGAAATTGATCGCCACAGGTCCTCACGACGCCCTTTTGGAGTCAAATCCGCTCTATGCCAGACTCGCAAAACTGCAGTTTTCTGCCAATTCCGAAGCCTGACTCTTAACCTACCCGTTTGAACTGGGCCCAACATTCGTATGTCGATAACATCGCACAGGGCGGCGAACACCTGTTGGGTCTTATCAATGATGTGCTTGATCTCGCGCGTATTGATACGGGGCAACTGGCCGTAAATATAGATACCATCGATGCCGTTGATACCTTGCAGAAAGTTCATAGCAAATTTCAGCAAATGGCTGAGTCGCGAGGTGTTTCGATTGCGTTCGCATCTGACTCGTTGCTGCGGGCGCCGGTTCTCGCTGATTCAATGAGATTGACACAGGTGCTGGTCAACTTGACCTCCAACCCTATCAAATACAATCGGGCTGGTGGGTCTGTGACATTCTGTGTGTCGGATACCGAGGAAGGGCTCTGCCGCATTGGTGTTGTCGATACAGGACCAGGCATTCCTGAGGAACGTCACGATGAAGTTTTTCAAAGCTTCAATCGTTTAGGTGCGGAAGCCTCAGGCGAAGAAGGGACAGGGATTGGTTTGGCGCTCTCAAAGAGTCTGATTGAGCATATGAACGGCCGTATTGGGTTTAATGCAGGGTTGCAGAACGGCACAGAATTTTGGGTCGAATTGCCTGTTCCTTAGATGTTAGAGTTGTTACGAGAGCTTGAGAGTTAGCGGTGGCGCGAATCCCAGCGCCGAGCAGGCTCTCTAATCCATGGCGCCAGGCCCCTTCCTCAATTGTTTCACGGTGCCACGGCGTTTCTTCTCATTCAGGCGCTTTGTTCTCGAAGACTTCGGTGGTTTGCCCGCGCGGCGCGGGCGATCTATCTGAGTCGCCTTGACGATTAGGGCCACAAGTCGCTCCAGCGCGTCTTCTCGATTTCTTGTTTGATGACGAAAGCGCTTGGCTTCAATGACGATGATTCCCTGTCTGTTCGTTCGCCGTCCTGCTAGGGAAATGACCCGGCTGCGAACATCAGGTGGAAGAGAGGGAGATTCAGCTGCATTAAACCTAAGTTGAACGGCGCTGGAGACCTTATTTACGTTCTGTCCACCAGGACCTGACGCCCGTACAAAGGAAAACTCGAGTTCTTCGGAATCTAAGGTTATATGGTCAGTAATTGATATCATTGTCGTGGCCCAGACGCCCGCTATGGTTTGTACTTCGTGAAGACGAGACAGGTATGCAGGACGTAACACATAACCCAGATTTACATATGATCGAACCGGCGGCCAATTTTGACGATCTGGTTGATAATTTTGGCTTGTTTGATGACTGGGAAGACCGTTATCGCTACATCATTGATCTCGGCAAGAAGCTCCCAGTTTTTCCCGAAGACCTAAAGACCGACACATACAAGGTGCGCGGGTGTATGAGCCAAGTCTGGATTATTCCGGGGCATGTCGACGTAGACCAAAGTCGTTTCGCGTTCGCTGCAGATAGTGATGCGCACATCGTAAAAGGGCTCATTCACGTCTTGGCGTCATTGTATACGGGGAAGGAAATGGGTCAGGTGGCGGCCGTGGATGCAGAAGCCGCGTTTGCGCAGTTGGGTCTCGATCAACATCTCAGTCCAAGCCGTCGCAATGGCTTGGTTGCAATGGTTGCCCGTATTCGGGCGGCAGCGTCTCAGTCTTGAGTGGGATTGGATCTTGGCCGCCCAGTTTTTCAATAACTGTCTTCGCGACCGCTTCTGACGGATTGAGAGCCAAGCTCTCTTCGGCCAAAGCGCGAGCCTCTTCATTTTTGCCTTGATGAAACAGCACGTCGGCAAGACATGCTTTAATGGTTGCGTTATTCGGCTCCAGACTGTCTGCGTTTCGAAGACTGTTCAGGGCGGCGGGTAAATCACCCTGACTCAAGTATACAACACCCGTTTGATGAAGAATGCTTGCGTCTTGCGGTGCAATCGCTGAGGCGCGTCTGAGAGCCGCTAGGGCTTCGTCCCACCGTAGGCGATGGGCTGCGATCCGGGCCAAGCCAACAAACCCTTGATAAAGGTCTGGAGCCAAGCCGACAGCCTTTAAATAATATGTTTCGGCTTGGGCTAGGTTTCCGTAGCGTTCATAGAGATTGCCTAAATTTCCATAAGCAAAACCCGACTGCGGGTTTAAAAGTAGAGCCGTTTGAAAGGCGGCGATAGCACTCTGCGGGCGATTGCGCTTACGCAGGACTGTTCCGAGATTGTTATGGGCCTCTGCGAAATCAGGTTTTGACTGAATGGCACGGCGGTAATAACTGCCCGCCGCGTTTAGATTCCCCGCATAAAAATACTTGATGCCGGTTTCTTTCAGTTCTTCGGCACTTTCCGGGCTGCGCTTAATGTTGAGGGCGCTCGTGTTTTCCGAGGATGCCAGTCGACGCACCAACTCTTCCGCCGACGCTTTCACCATTTTTAGATTGTCCGGTTGCTAACGAGAAAACCCAAACCATCGGGCGAAAGCAGCACGTACTTTCTTCCAGACGAGGCTTTAATTAATAGCTATTATCACCCCATAGTTGGGAATCGCAACAAAAGTATTGATTTGCCGCAATTTGTCGCAAAATTGATGGAAATCATGTTGTTCTTAGGTCCAGTAAAATAGGTCTGTTCTCTACAGATGTCCCCGAGTCTCCCTCTCTGTGACGCATTGTTTAGCTTAGGGACGCTGGCTGTATGACAGATACCCCAGGTATTCGTGATATCTGCGGTGACGAAGCGGCCAGGGATCACCCGGTCATTTCTAAGGTAGCGACGTATTGGTTAGGACTGAATTCAGGGCAGATTCCTCGCCGCACCCAATTTGAGTTTATGGACATCTATCAGGAAGCACCGAACCTACTAATGTCGGAGCGCATCGCGTCGCAAACCTTCACCTTTATTTATTGCGGCACGCATGTGGCAAATAATTTTCCACTCGATTTGACTGGTAAAACTTTCGACCCGGCCAAAGTCGAAGCCAGCCGCATACCTTGGTTCAATTACAAAAAAGAAGCACTGGATGGGCCGTGTATTCGGTATGGCTGCGATCGCCTTGATTGGCCGAGCCTCGATTTTGATATCATTCTGTCAGGGATTTTTCCGTTGGCTGATGATGTTGGCCAGCCGCGTTTTCTGCTGGCGTGTCTAGTGTTTCAAAACTCAGCTGACACATCATCGTGAAGCTATAAGGTCTCAACGATACTTGCTCTCTGGTCTTTGTTCTCTAGAGTGAGATAGTTTCTAGAAGGTCGGCTATGGCCGAACCTGTCGAACAAAGGACAAGATAAAATGGCGCATCGCATCCTCCATTCTGTGCAAATTGCGGTGACCGCATGCGCCGTTCTCGGATTGTCTTGTATGCTGGAATCGCCGACCCTTTATGCGCAAGAAACAGCGGTTCGTCGGACAACTCTGTTGGTTGAAGACATAGGACGCTCAATCGATTTCTATCAGCGGCTTGGTTTGAGGCCCTGGTTCGAAAAATCCACCAGCGACTCAGATGAAGGGGGAGTCATCGGGTCCAATGATCTGCCGCTAACGGCTGATCCTAAGATTGGTCGCATCGTCATCATGCGCGGTAATCATGATCGCATTGGTATGATTGGTTTGCTTGGGTATGAGCGCCCGCCTCTGGCCAACGCGCGCGGCAACCTCATGGGCATCGGAGTTGGTGATGTCATCATTATGGTGGAAACCGACGACATCAATTTTGTCTACAATAGACTACAGGAAACAGGTGCCCGATTTCACACGCCACCCGAACGGTTTCAAGTGACCAATCCAGATGGGTCTGTGCGGGATACGGGTTACCGCATGTTTGTCTATGATCCTGATGGCCACCTGATTGAAGTATCTGAGCCAACGGAGCGGGAACCCGGATAAACAACAACTAGGGCCCCCGGATAAATCAGCTCTGCCGCGCGTCTTACTCGCCGAGCACAGTGCCTTCGCGCCGGGGGTCTGCGCCACCAAAAATTACACCATCTCGTATGCCGATGGCATGTACCCCACTGGGAAAGTTGCCAACCCGCACGCGGTGACCAAGTGCTTCCAGGGCTTCCTTGCGGTCTGCCAGGGCGGTGCCGCCTTCTAAAAATACGGTTGGTCCAAACAGTAAAATGTTTGGCAGATCGGTCGCTTCCTGAGGCGTCATGCCCCAGTCAAGCATGGCGATGAGTGTCTTGCTCACCAGTGGAACGATTGCCATGCCACCAGGTGATCCAGAAACAGCCACAATTTCGTTGTTCTCGTCGAACACAATAATGGGGGCCATGGAGCTGCGTGGACGCTTTCCGCCTTCGACCCGGTTGGCGACGGTGCGGCCTTCCGCCACCGCATCAAATGAAAAGTCTGTCAGTTGGTTATTCAATAAAAATCCACCAACCATCAAATGGGAACCAAATGCCCCTTCGATGGAGCTGGTCATGGAGACAGCATTGCCATCGCTGTCCACGACAGAAATATGTGTGGTGGAGGGCCGCTCAAAATCACGACCCGGCCCATAGTTAAAAGTCCCTTTTTGCGGCGGCGCACCGGCCGTCACGTATGCCATGCGCGCCGTAACATCGATTAGGGCTGCGCGGTCTGCCAGGTAGCCTCGATCGATCAATCCCTGTTCAGGAACCGGCGAGAAATCAGGGTCCGCGATGTATGTGGCGCGGTCGGCATAGACCAACCGGTTTGCTTCGATAAACAAATGAGCCGCTTCCGTGGACCAGGGTTCCATGTTTGGCAGGTCATGTTTCTCGAGCAGTCCTAGCGTTTGAATGACGCCGATCCCACCTGAAGTCGGCGCCGGCATTCCGCACACCGTGAAGTGGCGATAGGGCGCGCACAATGGCGTGCGCTCTTTGGCGCGATAGGCAGCCATATCGGCCATGGTGAGATCAGCAGGGTTGCGGGTTGTCTGTTGGACCACAGCGACAATAGCTTCAGCCAAACTGCCGCTATAGAACGCCGGTGGACCCTGTGAGGCGATGCGTTTGAGTGTTGTCGCCATGTCAGGGTTCTTAAGCACAGTGCCAATAGGTTTGGGTGTGCCGTCTTTAAGATAGTAATGCTCTGCAGGAGTTTCGATCTGCGACAACGTCTTGTCGACTTCGAGCAGACGGAATAATCGTGGCGACACGGCAAAACCATTTTCTGCAATGTCGATGGCTGCGGTGAACGTATCTGCCCAATCGAGCGCGCCATGGCGCTCATGGGCTAATTTCATGACCTGCACAAGTCCTGGGACGCCAACGGATTTACCACCAATAACCGCCTGTGGACGGCGCATTGCTGTGCCATCGTCTGCAAGAAACCGATCTTCGGTCGCAGTGGCTGGCGCGGTTTCCCGCCCATCGTAGGCATAAAGTTGTTTCGCGGCATTGTCCCAATACAAAACAAAGGCGCCGCCGCCGATGCCGGAGGATTGCGGTTCAACCAGATTGAGCACCAGTTGCGTGGCAAAGGCAGCATCAAGGGCGTTGCCACCAGCTTTGATCGCATCATATCCCGCCTGAACGGCAAGAGGGTTTGCTGCAGCAACCATGAACTTTGATGCTGTCCCGCCTTTTTGTTCGACAAGACCACTGGAAGGCTCAGGAAAATCTATGTCTTGGGCCGCTGCCGGTGCAGCAGCTCGGTCCGCGCATCCTGTCAGCACGCTTGCAGCTAAACTTGCGAGAAAAATCGGTCTCAAAATCATGGAACGTCCTAGGTGGTCCGTCGAAGGGCCTTTCCTTATCACAAGCGTTGCAATGGGTCAGCCGAGGGTTTGGCGAACCAGGCGTCTGATCAACGTGATAATTTGTTTCTCAGACCTGCGGATACGGTCATAGGGACCAGCCACACCAATCACTACAGTTTGTCCTTGAACTGGACGTGGATACGCAAGACCAATGGCTCCCGTATCGGGTAGCACTTTGTCGTAGGCAACTGCTGCGCCTTTCGCACCAACCTCGCTGATCTTTCTTTTCAAGTCTGCCAGGACGACAGGCTTTGACCGTGGTCTCTTGTTATAGGTCGTCAGGAGGTCTTCAACCTCCCCCGATTCTTGCGATGCCAACCAGGCCATGCCGACTGCCGATTCAAACAGAGGAGCGAGCGCACCTTCTTCAATGTTGAGAGCGACCGGAAAAGTGCTAGGGAAAATTGTGACAAATTGCATATCGAAACCAGCGCGCATGGCAATCGAAACAGTTTCCCCCGTTGCTGAACTGATCTCCTGAAGAATACTGCCCAGGGCGCGGTCCCTTCGGATCGAACCAATTAGCCAGTCACCCAGCAGCCCAACTTTTAACGTTGGAAAATAGGTGGCGTTTTTGGGCTCGAACCAGAGGTAGCCGAGGGTCACTAGACTGGCCAGCAGAGCGTTCGCGCTTGACCGCGGCATCTCAAGACTGCGGGCGATCTCTCTTGCGCCTGCAGGCCGCTTCCAGTTTTGAAAAGACTCAAGGATGGCGAGCGTTCTAGAGGCGGACTTCACGACTCCGCCGGGATTGGGTGATATTTCAGCGTTGTCGTTCATCTCAAGAAAGGCCTGGGTTTCGTATGGTTGCAGCCATGCAACAGGTGCTCAGCAATGTACCTTATCTTCCATGTATGTATATGTATCATCTACATATATGGAATTACCTCTACCATGAATGGCAGAAAACAACGAAGATTCACCCCAACGTATTCGGCCAACGTAGCCGAATCACCGGGAGGAATAGAGGAGACACTCCATCATGCGTGCGATCAATAAATCATTATTGCTAACGGGTACGGCTTTATCGCTGGCCCTACTTTCAACGGGCGGTGCCGCAGTGGCGCAGAGTACTCTGTCCCTGGAAGAAATTGTGGTTACTGCTCAGCGGCGTGAGAGCACGTTGCTGGAAGCCCCGATCGCCGTATCGGCTTTTGACGCCAACGAAATCGAACGTCGTCAGTCGTTCAACGTGGTTGATATCGTCAACAATGTGCCGAACCTCATCGGCAACAACAACATTGGTCAGAACACGGCGACGACCGTGTTCTTGCGCGGTGTTGGTACAACAGAATCAATCGTGACCGTTGACCCAGGCATGGGCTTCTATATCGATGATGTATACATGGCGCGTCAGGGCGTTAACAACTTCAGTCTGTTTGATGTTGAGCGGGTCGAAGTATTGCGTGGTCCGCAAGGTACGCTCTATGGCCGGAACACTAACGCCGGTGCCATTAAAATCATTTCGCAGAAGCCGACCGAAGACAAAGAATTCGCCGGTGAAGTGTCCTACGGCCGTTACAACCGTTTGAACGCCAAGGCCTCTGTAAACGGTGCCATGAATGACCGCACCTTTTTCCGTCTGACCGGTATCGCTCAGTACGGCGACGGCTACACAGATAACGAAGTGCTCGGTAAAGATGTCAACGATCGAGAAGTATACGGCACGCGGGCGCAACTGCGTATTCTTCCGAATGAAGATTTGACTGTCGATCTCTCCTTCGATTGGAGCCAAAGCACGGCCCGCGGCCTCTACGGTAAAGACATCCTCGGCTTTACACGCCCCTTCGATGGCGATCTCTATAGTGTTGATTCAAGCATCGACACCGAGAACATCGGTCGCGCTTGGGGCATGGCCGCAAACATTTCTTACGATATCAACGAGACGACGAATTTTCAGTCGATCACGTCTTGGCGTAATACCTATCAAAGCTGGAACTTGGACCTGACCGACCAACCAGTGTCGATCTTTAATCTCTACACCATCAATGACAGCGATCAGCTGAGCCAAGAATTTAAGTTCAGCGGTACCATGGCTGATGACCGTCTCGAATATAACGCTGGTCTGTTTTACTTCGAAGAAAACTCATACTCGTTTATTGGCGACGAAATTAATTTGTTCATCGCCCCAACCATTCGAGTGCCATTGCCGTTCTTCTCTCGTGACTATGATGTCGGCGTAAAAAGTTACGCCGCGTTTGCTGAAGGAACTTACAGTCTGACCGATGACTTGCGTTTGATTGTTGGTGGTCGTTTCACCCGTGATGAAAAGACCTTAGACATTATTCACAAAGTTGGCGGCACGGTTGGTCTGGTGAGTGATGGTCCGATCATTGACTGGGACAGCGATACCCTACGAGGTTTAGGTACGCCAACCGAACAAGATTTCAACGAGTTCACTCCACGTGTCGGACTTCAGTATGATATCAACGATGATGTGAACGTCTTCGCCATGTTCACGCGAGGCTTTAAGTCTGGTGGCT
>Ga0222718_10002866_pt1 | contig 15120 bp, 16 predicted proteins | sample C33_27DmetaG_FD_165045 | JGI IMG/M metagenome (GOLD analysis project Ga0222718, IMG submission 165045) | Estuarine water microbial communities from San Francisco Bay, California, United States - C33_27D | ecosystem: Environmental > Aquatic > Marine > Unclassified | place: USA: California... | reverse complement strand
AAGAGAGATGAACGCATCAACATTTAAAGGAGGGAAGCGACCCATTGGTGAGGACTTCTTCCAGACCCCCGAGTGGGCGATAGAGGTGATCCTCCCATATGTGAAAGTCGGGTCCAAAGTCCTTGAACCCACCTATGGTCTCGGTGCTATATCCAATGTGTTAAAGAAACATGGATGCGAGGTCATCGGCACAGACAAGTATCCCAAGGAAGGAACTGATGTTAAAGAATTGGACTTCCTCAATATCGGGAAAGACGATGAAATCCTTCAAGGTATTGATATGATTGTCTTTAACCCACCTTTCAGTGATAAGACGAGGTTCTTACAGAAAGCGATGGAACTGGGTAAGCCGTTCCTGATGCTTTGTCCCATGACCCTGTTAGAGACAGAGAAGAGGTATAACCTAATTAAAGAGAACGGGTTGTCTATAATCTTGATCCCCAAGCGAGTGAATTATGTCCGTGGAACGGACAACGAGATGGGTAAAGTTTGGTTCGCCTCGTCGTGGTTCTTAGGCAACAGCCAAGACTTCAAGAACCAGATCTTATTTTGACGATCTGCTTAAACAGAGCGTTCCCACGAGGCTGGTCCCAAAGTGCCCTATGAGAATAGTATTCGGCGGTCTCTGGGTTCTCCCAAGCGAGAGACCCGTCGCCCATCTTGATTTTACCATGGCTCTTGATATACCGATCCCGCATATCATCAGCCTTACTCTTACCTTCTGTCCTTAAATAGATTTCGTAGTCCTTATACCCCGCCTGACCGAAGTGGATCGGCTTTCCCTCAGGAGAGAATACCATGAACTTCTTGTCCGCTCTCGTAGATTTTTGGATCTTCATATTATAGTTAAAGAAAAAAATCTATACCAATAGTAGAGATGAGTGAGGAACGCAAGTATAATAAGAACAGAAGCCAGATGATCGAGCGTATTAAAGAAGGAACGATCCCAACTCAGGCGAGTATGGATCGATACGACATCAGCCATGATTTCATCAATGACCTCAGGAAGTTGAGAAACCTCCCGGCGATTTCGGGTTCAGCATTCGCCAGAACGAGGACGATCCCAGAGAAGGTCATATCGAATACCCGAGACATCACCACGACAGAGGGCGCCACGAATGTGCTTGAAGATTTAAAGAATGACGAGAATAGTCGCTGGACTATAAACACATTGACCGGTTATGGTTCAAGGATTAGAGCCACAGGCAAACTACTTGGTATTGAGAACAACCTCGACAAGTTGAAAGACCACGAGGAGATGATTGAACTGCTCGAAGAGAAGACAGCAGGAATGAAGAACTCAACAAGAAAGGGATACTTTGGAGTCCTATCAGCCCTCGCCGGTGTGATCCCAGAGTGGCGTGAGATGCTCGGCGATGAAGCAGTCAGGGCGTATGCTAAGATGGCTCGTAATGAAGGAAACATCATTCAGGAACAAAGGGAGAAACAGAAGGAACTCGGTGTGGTTAAGCCATGGAAGGAAGTCATCGACCGAAAAGTCCCAAAAGACCCAGACTATCAATTGATCTACGCACTCTTCACGATGACGCCACCGGTCCGCTCAGGCGACTACCGCAAGGTGGAGATAGTCAGGGAAGGTGAGAGTGTCCCCAAGAAGACCAATTACTACAACATCGATACAGGTATGATGACTTGGGTGTCCTACAAGACCCAGTCCCACTATGGTGATGTTGAACTTCAATTCACCAAGAAACTCCAAAAGGTCATCAAGGACATCGTTGAGGCTCGTCCCGAAGTTCAGCAGAAGTGGATGCTTAGCACCCCAGACGGCAATCCGGTTCATGAGAAGACCCTTGAAACACGGATCACAGATCTGTTTGGAGTATCAGGCACAGAACTCAGGCGATCCTACATCACCTATATCCTTGGAGACGAGTTCAAGAAGTCAAGGGAGTGGCTCAACAAACGAAAGGCTCTGGCTCGACAGATGCTCCACAGCACCGACATTCAGGAGGAGTATATCAGGCTTGGACTCAAAAATCTGATCGGTCAGGAGGCGTAATTTTTTTCTCATACATTATTAAAGGAGAAATGGTAGATAAACATATGATCTTGACTGAGAGATACTATGATTTAAATGTGATCCAAGATCTCAAAAAGATCCAAGAACCCATAGAGGGTCTTATTGATCCCGGTGTATTAAAACAAATTAGTTGTATGAGCGACCGGAAAACACGACAAGTCAAATATTATCGTCATACTCTTGAAAATGGTAAGGAATATGGTAGGTATTACGCTCCAAAAGGGTGTATTCAGCCTATCAAGGGTGAAATCCGCAATCTGGTCTTGAATGACTCTGCCTACGAAGTGGATATGAGAAACGCTCACCCTACAATCATGTATCAAATGGCTAAGAAGTTTGGTGTTGAACTCCCGGGAATAGAGAACTATGTTATTCATCGAGGCAAGATACTACAAGAGGTTCAAGAACTTTACAAGGTGGATAAAGACCAATCCAAAGAGTTGTTTATTCGAGTAATGTTCGGTGGTAAATTACAAACTTGGTTAAAGGACAACGAGATAGAAGAAACAGAACATCACCAAGCGGTTTTAGACTTTGAGGAAGACATCAATATCCTTAAAGGAGTTCTCGCCTCCAAGATCCCAGATTGGGAGGACTACAAGAGGGAAGCAGTCAAACGAGATGATGTAGAGAGGAAGGAGTATGATAAGAACAAGAATAGACGCAAGAAGAAGAGGGTTCCGGTCAATTCGGCACTCGCTTACACTTTACAAACCATAGAAGCAACAATCATGGTCGATGTATTGAAGTGTCTTCAAGATAAGAAGTATAAAACCATAGCGCTGGTCCATGACGGCATTTATGTGTGGAGAGATAAGAAACAACTTCCAGATCTCGCTGAGATCTCTAAATTGGTTAAAGACAATCATGGATATGATTTAATATTCGACATCAAAACAACTTTACCGAGCAGTGATGATCGCTTTTGGTTAGAACAAGTTAAACAACATATTACCGAAGATGATGGAGACATCTACGAGCAGTTGGATTCTCTCCAAGTATCTAATGAGATTGATCCAGCGTTCTTCGACAAAATAAACGAACTTCTACCAATCACGAAAGCAAAATACTCTATTAGAAAAGATTACAGAGGTGGTGCTGAATACGCTCGGGAGTGTATAAGTCGTGTTAAAGATTACTTAAAGGACAAAGTTTATTACATGAAACAAGATGGCAGTGAGTTCTACATCGAGGTAGGTCGTAATTGTTTTGGTGATATTATAAAAAGAAATCAAGTATGTATTTCTAAACTCAACAACAACAGCGAACTCGGGCTTTGGACTCGCCACGGAAGTTCCAACTGGGTAGAAAGTCTTCATGAACTCAATTTGATTGAACGAAGATTTAGATTTGGATATACCGATGATCCCGGTGTTTTAAACATCTATCGAAGACCAGCCATCATGGAAAGACATCCCGAACCCACCACGGCTGATCTCAGTATATTTCATGTCCTTGTAAATAACATATGTGGTGAAGATCCAGTTTCCATCGAGTATTTCCTTAACTATTTCGCTTTCGTTCTTCAAAAGAGAATAGAACGATCCCAAATGGTTCTCCTAATCTATGGCGACATGGGAGGAGCAGGAAAGACAAGTATCGTGTTGGAACTCATAGGAAATAAGATTATGGGTCATGACTACATCAAAATTGGTTCGAAGAAAGATTTAACTGGAAATCACTCATCGCATACATACGAGGGAAAACGATTAATTGTATTAGAGGAAGTATCGTTCTCCGGTGATAAAGAACTGAATGCCGAACTAAATGATATAACAACCAGAAGCGAAATGCTTGTAAATCCCAAACATAAAACCCCATACATAGCACCCGATAGGTCGTGCTTTGTGGCTCTATCTAATAGTTTAACTCCAATCTCTATCGGCAATAGACGCATATTCGCAATTACACCAAAGAGACCCTTAACACCTGAGGAAAGCACCTCTTTCTATTCGTGGATAGAGGACGACAAGAATGTTCGTGCAGTCTATCAATTCTTTTTAGACAGAGACATATCCAATTACTCACCCTTCCGTGATGTGCCTACAACAGACTCGAAGAAAGACCTAATAGAATCTAATAACAGGTGGTTTGATTTGATTGAGTTCTTGAAAACCGACTATAAGATGTATTATATAGAACCAAACTACGATCCGGTCAGTGGAAAACGAACTTATGCCTATGACGAAGAAGGCAAATATGGTCGTGAATGGTATAAAATAACACCACGAATCCGTTTATCGCATTTTAGAGATCACATAGCACCTGTGTTTTGTAGATCCCGATCCATGGGTTTGAAGTTCAAATCTTCCACCGAATTGGGAAATGAAATCCAACGAACCTTAGGAACAAAGGTCAGTATTCAAAGAAATCATTGGAGAAAGGCTGATGATGGTAATTCGTGGATTTGTGATGATGAACCGGGTAAATGTATTGATTTTGAACCCCTTTTTTCCTAAGTAATATAATTCCAATACGCCATAGGTGATCCCTATGCTGTATTGAAAATGTCGAGATGAAGGGAAAGAAATGCCGGGAGAAACGAAAACCTCCATCTGCGTTAATACTAAATTATTTCACATTAGCCAACTTCATTCCAGACGCCGCCATGTAGTTTCCTACACGAGGAGCGTCCCGAGGACGAACTACGATCTCGCCCCGATGAAGTCGAGCATTCTGGGTTCGCATGATTTTACCACCCTTCTCCAACGAAGACAAGAATGCACCTGCCCCCGCCGCTGCCGCCGATCCTGCGAGGAACTCTGGCTGGCCCGCCGCCGTGCCGAAAACCGCAAGTCCCGGTGCCGCCGCTTTTAGACCAGCACCGACTGCGTGAGCGCCATGACGCACCGATTCCCACGAGAACCAAGACTCACTATCCTTCTTGTCCTTAGCCATTATTACTTACCTGATATTTATTATTTAAACAATGATGGAAGCGTCGCCAGAGTCCATCACATTGAGGACACCATCACAAACGATAGAGTAGAACTCCACCACACTGGCGGGGACGCCCCCATACTTATTCTGGACGACGATGTCGCTGCTGATGGACGAGAGACCCTCCTCGGTCATACCATCGCCAGAAAGCTGACCGGTCGACTGGACCCACATCCAACTTCCTTCGGTTCCTGCCGCCTCGGCGAGGAAGGTGCTCTTGGAAGCCAAGCACATGAGATCCTGTTTGAGCGCTGCCTTCTGCGTAGCACTGACGATGTTCGTGAAGATCTTATGACTATCCTGAGGCGTATAAACAACGCCTATACGAATCTGCTGATCCAATCCGTCTTCGACTGCATTCCCGGCGGGGTTGAACCTTTCCACCATACCCGACTTGGTGATGTCGCCCTGATTGGCGTTGTCCCGATGGGTAGTCATGATCCGCTTCACGCTGGAAGCCCTGACCGGAACGATCGTCTGTTGTGTGCTCGAGCTCGGGGCTGAAAGCACCTGTGTGTGGGTTCGCACCCAGTCAAGAGGCATGGTATAGACCCCTCCATGCGCCTGAGCCAACATCGAGGCGACATTCTCTTCCAGAGTCACGACCTCAAACCGCAACTTAAACTGAGAATAAGTAAGCGAACCCGAAGTAATAGAAGCGCCAAACACAGCGTTGGCGTCGCTTTCCAGCTCGAACTCCAATTTAGTCCCCTGTGCCGCAAGAGGGAATGAGAGACGCTGACCGAGACCAAAGATGGGGTCATACAACTGCGTCTCAAAGAACTGACCGCTCGAACCAGCCGTCAGGGTGGCGCTGGGAGCGCGGGTGGCGGATGCACCTGAAAGCATCTGTGCCGCCTTGTTCTCCTCGAGCGAATAGTGAGTATCGAGGACGCTCTGGGCGTGGTGCCCGTATGACTGCAATGAACTGCAAAGTTGCCCTCCCACATAGATGTCGTTGTTCTTGATCGCCGCCACAACCCCGCCTGAGTTGTCGAAGCTCCCATTCGCATCAAAGGAGTTGGCTACTTTGGCTTGTAAGCGCATACTTCCGGGACGAATAAAGGCATTACGCATCGTCGGGAGGGTAAAGATCACCCGAGACCCCGCGGTGTAAGCCTGAGAACCCGAGGTAGGCTCGAGCGAAAGGGTTCGGCATGTAGAAGGAGGGGCAACCGGGAGAGGCGCATACTGCATAGAACGAGGAAGTGAAACACTCATTAGTAAAATTAACTTTGAAAATAATTTAAGCAAGGTCAATCACATCAAGCACGAGACAAAAAGTTTCAAATGACTCGACCGCGTTGGTTGGATTCAAAAACTCGATAGTGAGGTAAGAATCCAGTGATGAAGCAACAACTTCGCCTTGGGCGAAATCCATAATATAGTGGTCGGTGGTCGCTCCACCGCCGTGGAACTTGGGGGCGAGGTAGAAGGAAAGTCTTCCGTCCTGTGCCGAGTCCACCTGAGCCCCTGCGCTGATGGATGACCGAGCCCTGATGAAGGCATGACCCGCCGCCGTTGTAATAACGACAGAACCGAATACCGGTTTGACGAGGAACTTTCCCTTTGGGAGCATAGATCCGCCATCGAGGTTGAAAGTGCCTGATGTTCCTCGTAGAACCAATCGTGTGGAACTCATATTACTAATTAACATAGAAATTAAGAAGAAGGCGTGTCTCTTCCCGCACCCGTGTAAGGTCGTAGTTCTCCCGTGGTTGAATCACGAACCCAGCGACGACCCGTTGTGGGATCGGTATGAACCTGAGGTTGGTAAGGCGACCTATATCGCGTGTGAAGACCTGTGAGACCATGAGGCTTTGTTTCTTTCTTAACCTCGGGCTTACCGGGTATTTGATGATGAACCTGAGACGCCTGAGCCATCACATCACTTACCCTCTCAGGGTCGGGCATCACCGGAGGGCGGGTCATAAGACCTGGATGCTCTATTTGTGAAGGTCTAACACGAACATCGGCATCAACCATGTGCGTTCCGCCATAAGAAGCCACGGGGTTTTGAACCGATGGATTGATATAGACTGGATACATTGTTGGGATCATTCTAAGTCCTGATTGACGATTCAGTTGGATCTGCGACTGACGCTTCCTCCTCGGGCGCTTCTTGGCGATGTCGTGAAGATGAAGATTCACCACGACCTTTTGAGAAAGAGTGGTTCGAGCCATAATGATATTAGAGAAGACTTAATTTTCAACCATAACAAGTTCATCAAAGTTCTTGTAAAACTTCCCATCATTCATATTCACGAGTAAGAACCTGTGCTTATCATCTGGATCATCAAACACATAGTCAAACAGAGCACCTGTGTCCTTTGGTTCAAGAAACAGAACCTCGTCGCTGATCGCCTTCATCTCAGCACGAGATCGGGGTTTGAAATAGAACATGTGCGACATCTGTTTCCTCGTGGTAAGTGGAATACTCTTATACGATTGGCTGAGAACCCAGACGGCGGTTTTTAAGTGGCGCCTATTAGCCGTGATGTAATTGAGCGCTTTGGAAACCTCTTTGTCTTTCAGGAAAGCCATCATATCATCAAGAATTATTAGACTAAACTTTCCATCGGCACTCTCTCTTTTAAGTTGTTCGACCACATGGTTGATGCTCTGCGAATCGAGTGCTTCAAAACACTTATTAGGATCTAACTTCTTGAAAAGACCGGGAATAGAAGCCCGTGAGTTGTTGGGACAAAAAGTAAAAATGTTGTTGAACCTCTTTCTATACATGTCCTTCCGTGTGATAAGGTTCGTCATCAACGAGGTCTTACCACCACCGGGAGGGGCTATGATGCCGTAAAAATGACTATAAGGGCTAAGGCACTCTACATCTGGCGGAGGATTATAAGGTATATCACATTTCATTTTCGGGGGACATACCTTAATTCCTGAAATTGAAGCCTGTTGGAACTTCATCACTATATTACTAAAAGAAGTTTATTGTTGGTCTTGGAGGCGCTTTAATAATCGGTTTAGCGGGTTTCACTTCCAGTTCATCATCACTCTCTTCCCTCGGCATCGGTGCTGGTGTAGCGGGTCGCTTAGGTGCTGACGGGACCGGCGGGGTTGGCTTCTTCTTCTGCTTTTTGGCTACGACCACCTGAATATCTTGGTCGCTGTCCTCATCGCTCGAATCCTGTTCGACCACAACCACCTTGGTGCGCCTCTTCTTCTTCTTAGGGGTCTCAGGAGGAGGAGGAGCAGACTTCTTGGGTGCTACTGGCTCAGCCATGTCGTAGATCATCGTGTCCCCCGGCGGTTGTTTCACAGCATACCTAACCTTGGGAGCATCAGGGGACTTCTTCGCTCGTGGTTTGAGATTAGCCATGGAGTTGGGGTTCTTTCCCCTACCATCGTTAGTCTTGACTTTTGTCTCGACCACTTCCTCTTCCTGAGGTATTTCAGTTTCAATATAGGGTTCGGTGATCGCTTCCATATCAATCTGGCGATATTTTTTTCTAAGATAATGAAAAGCCAACATGGATCTATCATGCCTCGGTGAGGTTGAAAAACTCTACCACGAACGGAATGGCGAGTTTCAGCCTGATGACTGGAAAAGGTTCGTGCCCGACCGGGAGAAGGTGGAAAAATTAAAAGAGCGCCTACTAAGAGTAAGGCAAGATGAGGAATCAAATAACAAACCCGAGTCGAATGTTGTATCTCAATTCGAATCAAATGACGAAAAGGGAAAACAGCCACTACGAAGTCGCTCTGCCTGATGCGATCGTAGTGGATCATGGGTATAGGATCGCTATTCAGGTAGTCAGCGCCAGTATCCCGTGTTCTTGGTATAATATCAAAAACGAGACCTTGATTGGTCTAAGCATTCCAGACGGGAATTACTCCGCCACGGAATTAGCCGAGTATTTACTCGCCAATGTCCCGAATATGACCGCGGCAGTTTATTCGCCAAGGACGCTGAAATATACTTTTACATTTTCGGTCGCCACGGACATCCCAGCGTCGAAGATACTTGGGTTTAGCACCTATTCATCGGCAGCCCTCATTCATACGAGCGACCAACCGGTCAAGTTATACCGAACGAAGAACATCTATGTTCGAATCCCTGAGTGGTCGTGTAGCAACATGGATTCCTTTACGCCCGGGAGATCTGGTGTCTTCGCTTCTATTCCACTTGATAGACGGATGGGTGAGATTCAAACTTTCTCCAACGGGAGCGACACAACCACTCCTATATTCCAGAATGTAATCAAGAACTTCACCATTATCTTGTGTGATGACGACCACAATACTATTGATCTCCAAGGCTTAGGTTTTACTGTTGATTTCTATCTGGAAATCACCGATGTAGCAGGATACGAACCCATGAAACCACATCCCAGCACCGAACGAGAACGATTTTCCCTACCTACTGATAGTAAAGAGAGGAATGAGTGAAACCTCTATTAATGTCCCGACACCTCGTCGTGTTGATTTGGAGCAAGATACTCTCTCAATCACAACGACCGACGCAGATCTAAGCCCTATTTATGCCTCTTTAACCACTAATCTGGGACTTATTGGCGACAACACCAACAGCATCACGAGTTTGAGAAATGACCTCACGAGTAATGTGGCTTCGATCACCGCCAATCAGGGATCTATCACACAGGTGGCAACTGACCTTTCCAACAATGTGTTGGCTATTTCTTCCATAACAGGGAGTATATCGACGATAAATGGTTCGTTGTCCGCCCACCAAGCCTCACTGAGTTCCCACGCCCTCACCTTGACGGCTCACGAGAACGCCATCAACACATTGAGCGGATCTACATCTGCCCTTAGTGGTTCTGTTTCTGGACTAACGGGTTCGGTCTCCGCCCACGAAACTTCTATCACCAACTTGATCGGTTCGGTGTCCGCCCACGATTCTTCCATCATCGCCTTGACTGGTTCGGTTTCGGGACTGAGTGGTTCGGTCGCCTCTAACACTGATAGATTAGACAATCTGTCTTATACAGACATTTCTGGAACTATTCCCAACAGCGCTGTCGCCGTGAAGGAACTCGGTGCCGACAAGACCTTCTATAACACCGGAGCGAAAGCGCCTATTGGTGGTTCATCGTATCCCAGTGACTCCGTAGGATTGGAATTAGACTACCAGAACCGAAACTGGTATGATCTGATCTCAGGAACTTATGCCTTAGCGTCCATGGCTGGTGCGCTGAATACGCTTATCGGGGATCCCCTTGAAATCACAAGTATAGCGGCAATTCAGGCGGAGCAAGTCGTTCAAAATGGAAGGCTATTCGACTTGGACGCACCTGTTTCAGGGAGGGTCGCCGTTAATGAAGACAACATCTCGACACTCAGTTCCTCGGTTGGTCTGCTTCAAGGGAAAACTACTGACCTCTCCCACAATGGGACTATCTCAACGATCAGTGGCGACCTTAGCATCACTGGTTCAATAGTAAATACTGGCTTCACATATTTGGAAGATAGTGTGGGTGTTCTCCAAGGAAAGACAACAGAGATTTCATATGACGATGTAAATACGATTACAAGTATAACGAACAATGTGTATGTAGGGAACGACATTACCATCAACGGAAGCATAACAAACACAAGATTTCAGGCAATTGATACAAGGACAACTGACCTCGGCTACAATTCTGGAACGACAACCATATTTGGAACATTGAGCGTAGATCATATTATCAATCCCGAATTACAGAGTGCTTCCACAGACATCGACACTTTGGAGACGAAGACACAGAATATTACCAGCGATGGCGTTAATCAAACGACGATTACGGGTCAGTTAAAAGCAGATGAAATCACGACCGACACACTGGCTTTCGGCGACCCTCCTACCTTTCTCAGCGATCTGAAAACTAAATTGACCGACATCTCCTACGCTGGATTGACTACAACAATCGCTAATACCCTCAGTGCTGGAACAATTATTAACCCTGAACTTCAACAAGCCTCCACGGATATTGATGCTCTGGAAACCAAGACGACGGACATCTCCTACGCTGGTGGGACTACCACGATCGCAAATAAGACCGACGCTCAATTCGATTTCCTTAGACTCACAAATATGGAGATAGAAGATTTACCACCATCGAGCATTAACTATGTGAATCTGGGGTGGGATAGGAACATTGGGACACAGGCAGACCGACCAGCCTTCTTCTATCAAGACCCCGACCCCAGTGGTGGGATCGCTTATTTGATAGACACACAGAACGCAGGGTATTTAGACGGGTATGTGTTCCCGACCAGCGTGATCCCCAACCTCAATGCGTCTAAGATTAACGCGGGTGTTCTGGATGCTGATCGTATCCCCAACCTCGACGCCGATAAGATTAACTCTGGAACATTCGCAACCGCTCGTATTCCCGACCTCGATGTCTCCAAAATTACATCTGGTAATTCTCTCTCACTCTACGGACAGGCGATTGGCGCATCTCAAATTGATGCCGAATTAAGATTCGTGATGAATAGTCTGGACGGATGGAAGTTATACAGCGATGCGAGTGCCTCATTCAACTTCAAAATTGAAGACCTGCTTTCTGGCGCAAGGAGGCTCGAAATAGACAACAATGGAAGATTCACCTTCAATGTAGGACGAGGCGATGTGTATTTTGAAGACAACGACAACGACGACACCGATGGCTCTGGTTTGACCCTTAGAACGAGTAGCAATCCAACAAACTCGGGTGGTTCAATATTCTGTGTAAGGTCATCGGGACAGGCGGCTCGTCTGTGGGTGGGTCAAGACATCACATCCGTTCCAAATAATAAGTTTGGTGCTGGTAATTTCACTGGCGGCACTGGTAATGAGGGAACGATAAGCAACTACTCGTTTCAAATCGATGCTTCAAGTGGGGATGTGGATATGACTGACGGACGCATGTCGGTTCGATACAATACCGACACGGCTCACTTTTTCGGCAGGGCTTATCTGGGATACGATGATTACAACTTTGATGTCGCTAATTTCGGTCATGTAGATTTTCGCAATCAAGATGAGTTCGCGCTTCGTCAGGATTTCAACGGGACGACATGGCTCAATACGGCAGGAACTTACCTCTACTTTTCCAAAGATGGAAATATAACGAATCGAATCTATTACGACACCTCCACCAGCACCACTAGGTTCTATATCTATGGTGTCCCCGCTGCTGCCTATTCCTCAACACTAAGAACCACCAGCAACGCAACTGGCTACATCTGCCGACAGACCTCTTCGAGAGAAACCAAGATGGATATAGAGGATCTTTGGGACTCACTGGTCGATAATGTAATCGACAATCTTAGACCCGTCTGGTTTAGGTATAGACCAGAGATCCTAACCTCTCACGAATACCAGAAAGATTTCAGCGATGTTGGTTTGGTGGCTGAGGATGTGTTTGAAGTTGAGCCTCGTCTCGCCCATCTGGACGAGAATAAGAAGCCTTACGATGTAGCCTATGATAAGATTGGTGTTTGGTGTCTGTCTTACATCCAGAGGTTAAAGAAGCAGGTCGCAAGTCTGGAAGCGAAGAACGCTGAACTCGAATCAAAAATAGATGCTATACTTAATAGGCTCGATGCCGAAGTCCAAACTTCCTAAGGATACTTCAATATTCGCACGATTGGCGAGTGACTCATACAATCCACTGAGACGGAGGAAAGGAATTGAAGGTTGGTCTTATCAACCGGAGCATTCAACCACATACCACGCCGTTTATTACGAGGATGATGGTAATCGTGCCGTGGTCGCCAACCGAGGGACAAAAGTCAGGGACGCTGCCGACCTCGCTCAGGATCTCAATATCATATTAGGTCAAGGTGAAAAATCGTCTCGAGTCAAGACAGCGATTCGAATCGGCAAACGAATAGAAAGACAAACAGGAAGAGATACTATATACACGGGACACTCGTTAGGAAGCAGTTCATCTTATTACGCTGGTAGAGCGCACAAGAGACCCTCCTATAACTTTAACCTTGGTTCGTCCCCAGCACAACTCCTAAAAGAAATTGGAAAGCAGGTTAAGTGTGAAGCAGGGTTCGATGGGGATTGTATAGACGACGAGTTGAAGAAGAACACTCACATTTTCCATAATTCAGCAGATCCGTTAAGTGTGGTCTCTTACAAATATCAGGCGAAACACCACGAGACCCCAGAATCATGGACCAATTGGGACGCTCATGGGCTTCGTCAGTGGGGCGTTCCAGAGGAGGAGCATCGTGCTGTATTGTAATTATTTTCTTATGTAATTGTAAATGAGCCAGTTCCCGATGAAATCAAAATACGGCTTGGTGATGTTGGAGCAGGTTGGAGGCAGTAGCCCTCGTCGTTGGAGAGCCAATTTCGTCAGTGGGAGTAGCCCAGTGTTGTTTGGAACGATCGGACGATTAACCTATGTGGAACACAAAGATGAGAAACTTCGAAACAAGGCTCGGCACGAGATCACGAGAAGATGGACGGAACATTTGAGAAGTCCCTATTATCACGCTTCATGTGATCGGTTTATCTTACAAGGTGAGAGCATAGACATCCAAACTAATTTGAATGAGTTCGAAGATATGTATTATGATGCTCTACTTCCTACGGAGCATCGAATCAAACGGATTAAGGAGAAACTAAAAATCAGGTATGACGACTTTGAAGAATACTGGAAGCGAGGAAACTTCGAAGAGGATTGGAATGAACCTGTTAGTAAATATGAATGTAAAGTCCATGTGAGTCAATTAAAATAAACCCCCAAGAGAAATCAAGTATCCTTGGAGTCATTACAATTCGCCAACATATTAGCCAGTAAAACGCTGAACCCTGCTGGGACGGCGTTCCCTAATTGTTGAAGTATTGCTGACTTCGATCCGTAGAATATCATATCGTCTGGGAATGTCTGTATCCGCGCATACTCCCTAAGGGTCATCCGTCTCTTCATTGATGGATGATTATCCGTGGGAGACTGGCATGTTAGGGTGTAGGATGGTTTATCCCAGTTAGTTTGCCTATAACCCATCCACCCGTGTTCCTTAACTAACGGAGGAGGTTTGAAGACCACATGGTTAATGCTCTCATCAAGTTCAAGAGGAAGATCACCGATCGCATCTCGAAGTGTTCTCACTGGTCCCGTGGGTTCTGGGAACTCTGGTTCGATGTTAAGGTCGGCTCGAACACCAACCACGAACACACGCCTTCTCATCTGCGGAATGCCGTATTCTTTGAGTTCGAACAACTTCCACTTAGTCTTGTATCCAACATCTTCAAACGATTTGAGTATCTTTTTAAACACAATCCCAGTTTTATTCCTTTTATCCTTTGGTGTCTCAAAACCACCAATGGATAGTAGTCCCGGGACATTCTCGCATATAAAGAACTTTGGTTGCTTCTCCCTTAACACCCTGACCGCTTCAAGATACAACTGACCCCTTGGATCATCTAACTTGCGATCACCAGCCACCGAGTATGATTGACATGGAAATCCAAATAGCAGAACATCGTGGTCTGGGATTTCCTTAATTTTTTTGATGTCTCCGCATATCGGTTTGAACTTGAAATATTCTTCGTAGGTCTTACACGCCGACTTATTGAAGTCGTTGGCGAATACATGTTCGAAGTTTGAGTTCTTATGGAAGCCAAAGTCGAGACCACCAACCCCACAAAACAAAGAAGCCACCTTCATCTCTCCTATATAAGCAGTTAAGATTATTTAATTTGAATAGCATCGTATTTCTTTAACCACCGAGATAGTCTTATCATTGTTTTAACATTGATCTCTGGTTTTATGTATTCCCTTGGAAAACACATTATCCACAGATTTTCACGCTTTATTATTTCTAAATCGGGATGTATTTTCTTAGCGAAGGGTTTTACGAGTAAATAAACCGGATGATGAAGATGTTTGATTTTTTCAAGCCATCCTTCATATATAAAAATATCGAAATCACGGGATTGCTCTTCAAGGTCTTGTGTAGTCCAAGGGGTATGTTCTAAATGCCTCGTGATAGATGTTTCAAATGCGGTTTTAAATGTGTAGGGTAGGGTCGTCCCGACAGGCATCTTGGTTCTCTTGTAATTCTATATAGATTTATTTCTTTAACTGATGATTCTTGCGAGATCACGGCGGACCATCACGGGCCGGGGGATCATCACCGGCGGGAGGGAGATCCCGATGTTATTAGAT
>Ga0222718_10002865_pt1 | contig 15122 bp, 12 predicted proteins | sample C33_27DmetaG_FD_165045 | JGI IMG/M metagenome (GOLD analysis project Ga0222718, IMG submission 165045) | Estuarine water microbial communities from San Francisco Bay, California, United States - C33_27D | ecosystem: Environmental > Aquatic > Marine > Unclassified | place: USA: California... | reverse complement strand
TCCGGGAACTGGAAAGTCTCAAACTATTACCAATATTCTTGCCGCAGCGGCGCATGACAACAAACGAGTGTTGTTCGTCGCAGAAAAGATGGCGGCACTTGAAGTAGTTTACAACCGAATGTGCAAAGTCGGATTGAAAGACCTTTGTTTGGAATTACATTCAAGGAGTGCCAATAAGAAAGTCTTTCTGCAAGGTCTCGCAGAGACAATTTCAAAAAGCAAAGGTGTTGAGTCGCCTAGTCTCGATGCGACAGAGCTAAAGAAAGCGCGGGATGAATTAAACAAGGTCGCCAACCTCTTACATCAGCCCCTACCTCAGAGGGATTACACACCCTATTCGGTTCTCTCAAAGTTAGTCTCCTATGTAAGCAAGAACACGAGGGCGCCTCGTTTTGACGCTAGCAACTTGGAATCTGTAACTAGAGACCAAGAGTTAGAACTCTTCGACGCGCTCCAGAACTACCTGGATATTGTTTCCGAATTTGGTTTTGGAAGTGACAACCCATTTCAAGGAACAACGAATCTCGATCTACAACCGACTGATCTACAACGACTAGTAGATGACCTCGAAGACGCAATCAAGACCTTAAGTAATTGGACCTCCTTTCAGTCCGAGCTAGAGAGAGATATAAGTCCCGAACCACTCCTAACCTTATCCAGCGCGGATAGTTGTCGATCTATTTTTGAAAACCTGCAGCAAGCACCAGAATGCACGGCGCAGTTCATTTCAATCATTCAGGCGAACAAAGGTGTCCCCAGATTTGAGGATGCAATTAATAGCGCTCAGTCATGGGTCCAGTTCAGAGGTGATATGTCTCAAACAGTCGCTGATAGCGCGTGGAAAAATGACATAGATCATCTGAGGCAGCCGATTGTTAAAGGCATGGGTTCTTTTTTCTCGAGGATTTTTGGGAAGTATCGGTCCGCATGCAAAGAACTGGGTACTTACCTCAAGGGAGATTTGCCAAAGTCGCCAGAAGGTCGATTGAAATTGGTGGATGCGATCATCGAGGGTAAGGTGAAGAAAGATCTTTTCGATGAAGAAAGCGAGTTTCTGAAATCCAAGTTGGGGGAAGAGTGGCGCGGAGAGAGAACGCCGTTTAGTGAGATCGAGAGCGTCCTTCAGTGGTTTCGAAGCACATCCAAAGAACTTGCCGAATTCACATCTGAGAAGTTGAAGGGGCTCATCGGTCAGGAAATCACTAAAACCTTCAGCGTCCAAGACTACGAGTCACGAAAGTCATTACTTTTGGAGTCTCTGCGAAGGGTCAACGAAAGATTGGGTCTATCAGATCTTGGTGACGAATCGCTTCAAGATCTCTCGTTAATAGATCTGAAAAATCGAATGAGCGCGATGATCGAAAACACTGACGCCTATTCGCTCTGGACACGGACCACTTTTGCATCAATCAAGTTGATTGAACTGCAGTGCGGATCATTATTGGACATGCTGAAAGAGCAGAAGGTCTCACAGGATTCTGCGAGAACAGAACTTGGTTACGCAATTTCGGAGGCGCGCTGGAATCACGCAAGATCTGTTAAACCTGAACTAAACGGTCTTTCTAGATTGGATCGGCATACGTTGGTTACAACTTTCACGAATCTAGAACTGAGACGCGTGGAACAAGTCCAAAAGGCGATAAAGGAGCGACATCTCAGTCAGGTCCCTCAAGGTTCGGCGGGCGAGATGGGGTTGATTCGAGGCGAAATCGCCAAGAAACGAAGGCATCTTTCTATTCGTCAAGTGATGACAGGCGCGTCCGAGATGATCCAGCGGATCAAACCCGTATTCCTCATGAGTCCAATTTCGGTAGCGCAATTTCTGCCCCCTGGAAAAGTTGAATTTGATCTACTCGTTATAGATGAAGCGAGCCAGGTCAAACCTGAAGATGCGCTCGGTTCCATCGCTCGCGCAAAACAGATCGTTGTGGTTGGTGACCAAAAACAGTTACCACCTACTTCATTCTTTGACCGTCTGACCGATAACGCGCCAATTGATGATGAAGAGGAAGAGGAAATCACAACTGCGAAAGCAACGGAGATGGAGAGTGTTCTCTCTCTTTGCGAAGCGAGGGGATTAAACGAGAGCATGCTCGAGTGGCACTATCGTTCTCGGGACCCGTCACTCATTGCGGTTTCAAATGTTGAGTTTTATCGCAATCGTTTGATTCTCCCTCCTTGTCCCACAGAGTCTGATGATCAATTTGGTCTTAAATTGGTGCGAGTGCCTGGTGTGTATTCGACCGCCTCTAAGGGAGGTGGGAGACCTACAACCAATCGAATTGAAGCAGAATCAATAGCGGATCGTTTGCGAGACCTCGCAACTTCGAGACCTGATTTTTCGGTTGGAATCGTAACTTTCTCAAAATCTCAAGCAGATATGGTGACAGAGGTCTTGGAACTCAGAAGAAGAGAAGATGAGGTCCTAGATCGATTTTTACGAGAAGACAAAGTTGAGAATGTCTTTGTAAAGAACATTGAAAATGTTCAAGGCGATGAGAGGGACATCATCCTGATCTCGGTGGGTTACGGTCCTCACGAAGCGAACGGTAAGTTACCGTCAATGAACTTCGGTCCGATCAACTCCGAAGGGGGAGAACGAAGACTGAATGTCCTCTTTAGTCGTTCACGAGTAGCGTGTGAGGTCTTTACTTCTTTCGAACCCGGGGATATTGATCTGAGCAGGACTTCGAAAGAGGGTCCCGTAGTCCTCAAGAAATTTCTCGAATATGCGAAGACGGGAGAACTCACAGAAATCTATATTTCGGAGGGCGATGCGGATTCACAATTCGAAGAAGATGTTGCGGATGCGATTCGGGATCTGGGTTATGAAGTCGATCACCAAGTAGGTACGGCAGGATTCAAAATCGATCTGGGTGTCAAAGATCCGACGAATTCGCACCACCACATTCTCGCAGTTGAGTGTGATGGAGCAACGTATCACAGCGCACTCTGGGCGAGGGAGCGCGATCGAATGAGGCAGCAAGTCCTAGAAGGTTTTGGTTGGCACTTCCATCGAATCTGGAGTACGGACTGGTTTTACCAAAGGAACAAAGAGATCCAGAGACTGCGTAAGGCGTTGGAAGAGGCAAGAACACGTGATCTCAGTCGTTCTTTGAAAGGGTCAAATACGGAAGCACCACAGGACAATGATTCGACGGACAAAGAATTGGAGGTTCAGCACATCGTATTAGAGGAGTCAGCTTTGAATGTTCCTCTTTACAGGAAAGCAAACATTGTCGTTGGCGTTAACTATGAGCCGCATGAGCGTCCTCTATTTGAGGTCCTAAATATCTTGATCGAGATAGTAGGTGTTGAGGGTCCTGTTCATATTGATGAAATCGCGAGGCGCTACGCGGCAGCGCATGGGAAATCCAGGGTAGGTTCAAGAATCAGTGAACACGTAGCAACTGCACTGTCGAGGGCGGAGCGAGATCGTAAGCTGGAAAGAAAGGGGAAGTTTTGGGGAACCACAGAACAGTTCTTGGACGTTCCTGTTAGAGATCGGAGCAGCGAGTCTGTTCCAACCACAAGTGCTGAAAGTATCTCGTCTATGGAGATAACCTCTTGCGCAAACCTCATAGAGGCAGAGTCTGGAAAAGTAAGCGATGAGGAATTAGTTCGAGTTATCGCAAAAACGCTAGGATTCAAGAGAGCGGGACCTGATTTTCAGTCTCACGTTAGAGAGTGTTTGAAGGACCGAGCAGGGAGTTAGAACAATCGCTACTTCTTACTCAACAACACATTCGTAAGAATAAGACTCGGTATAGCGCCGCTTTGGTTGGGTAAATCTTCTAGTCTTGATGAGAGGTTTAACAGAATTGCTTTGAAGGAATGTATTGAACTATGAAAATTATTTTAGTCTCGCTCGTGTTGATTATCGTGATCAGTGGTTGCGGTAGTATGCCTCCATCAATAAAAACAAAAGTTGAAAGAGGTGAAATAGATCCACTTTGGATCGCTAATGTTGTGACTGATGTGGATTCAGCGGGCGGGGCATCCGTTCGTATTCACTATATGAATCTTGCTCAAACAACGATCAGGAAAGCGACTTTCAAATTGACCCCATACAACAGTGTAGGCGAGACCATTAGGTCAGAAATTCATACAAATCGAGGTTCAGTTGAGCGAATCAGTGCTGGACCCGTCCCTCCCAAAAAGTGGCAATTTCCAGAGTGGCTAATTTGGTACAACTCCTCTTTTAGTTGTGTGGAGGTTGAATCGGTAAAAATTGACTACATGAACGGAAGCATACTGCGGTTGAACAAAAAACAAGTTGATAGAGTCATGATCAACGGGTTTGGAGGAGCAATATCAAATGAATGCCGCTCTCTAAAATAGCTGTCAGGCTTCAACGTGCTCGGAGACCTTCCCTCTTTATGTTGATAGAAAAGGCGGGCTTGATAGCCTCTGGGTTAGAGTGGAGTTTTGACAGTAGGCTTGATGTCACTTCAGATGCTTCAAATATTTAGCGGTGAATTTAGTTTAAAGAGTTTAGGCAAATAGGGAGTTTAAAGTTGAGCAACAGTCGTAGAGAGATGTTCAAAAAGCTAGGTTTGGCGGCAGTTGGCGTAGGCGGTGCGACCACTGGAGGCTTTTCGCTTATACGCGAGGATGAGCGCCTTATCGGTGCATTGCATGAAATCGAAAAGCTAAAAGCGAGCTTCGATGATTTGGATGGTAGGACAAAGTTAATAATCAAGCTGGCTTTGACCTATGCCGGCATTGATTTTTTGACTGATGTAGCTGCGATAGTTCTACCTGAATAGAGGTCTTATTTGTACACTATCGCGTACATTTCTCGACAATATAGATTAAAAACTTGATATAAAACATATATTTATAAGTCTCGTTCAACTCCCGCCACCTCCACCAAATTGAAGGCCCCCGGCTGTGATTTAGAGCCGGGTGAATCAGTGCTCTTTGTTACTTAAGTCATTCAGCCCCGCGAGTCGATCAGAGTATTACGTGAATCTGTTGAGTTTCGAGAGGGAGGCGTGTTGAATATTGCAGAAGCGTTTATTCGAGATTCGGGGATTGAGCATGATTGTGTCTAGAAAAAATCTGTATCTGACTGGTGCCCTGCTGTTCTGTGTGTCAGCAGCAATACAAGCAGATGTGCCCTATGTGTTTCAACAAGGCGACACCATACGGTCTGATGAAATCAACGAGAACTTCAGGCATCTCGACTCTGAGGTTGGGACGCTTTCAGACGAAGTAGAGAGCGGGGCAAATTCAGCTGGCCCAGATGAAGATTACACCTACAACCAGAAAAATTTAACGGTGGGGCGCGATAAGTTGACTGTGCTCAGTCGTCCTTACGATATCGTTGCAATCGACACGCTATCCTTCAAGGATCACGATTTATTTACATTAAAATTCCCAGTAGCAAGGGGCTATCCAAGCTACCCGAACGCGAAGGCTCTGGATATCGTTAGTATAAACTTGCCCTCCACTAGGGAGCTTCGGTATGACGATCAATTTAACTACACAGATAGGATATCGGGCTACCCTGCAAGGGTTTTTGTCTCCGTTGGTCAAGGCCATGTGAAATCGTCGGTAAATAGCAGCGAGGTGACGGAAGCGGAATATGACGATCTCGAATGGGAGAGACATGAGTTTTACTGGTCACAAGACGACGACGGTGTTTATAACCAGTTGAGGTTGTACATCACTGCGACGAATCCGAATCCGTACAGCACTAGTGACAATTACCAAAATTATATAATAAGGTGTAACTCGCTCGCTCAAGCTCAGGGTGACTTTCCGCGGTTATTTAGTTGGAATGCGGTAACTAATCAGGCCTACGATTATGGGGGCTATGGTGACGAAGATGAGATCCTGAGTGAAATCCCTGACGTTAAATCTAGCCTGTCGACAGCTATTGATACGTGTATTGCGGACTCAAAGGCCGACCGACAATACAAGTGGCGAAAAGGAATCTACAACACCTACATGACGATTAGTATTGGCGCGAATATTCTTTTAGATGACGCGACCGAATTGTCTTTTTATTTTGATTTTAACTCAAAAACTTATGAAGCTGACCTCCGAAAAAGCTGTCAGACTTATAGCATTGATACTGAGGATGAGTGGAACTGTGGTGCGGAGGTTGCGGCATTACAGCGAGACTTCACGCTGCTAATCGATCAACAGAACACGCTGGCAAGAAAGTCGCGCAGAGAGGAGTTCGTCAAAGAGTTGTTCACGCTTCTGGATCATATCGTGATTAGCGAAGCGGCGGAAAACTAAACTTGCGCTCGGCATTGTTTTACATTGGCTGCCTTCTCGTCAGCTTGATACCTATACCTCACGGGCTAGCTGCCGAGGTCGGTGTCTTTGACTCAAGCAAATTTGATGAAGCTCTTTGGGGTGCTCCGAAGGATTCCGATTCGGATGGTGTTCCCGACAGCTCTGACGCTTTTCCCTTTGATCCTACCGAGACAGCAGACTCTGATTTCGACTCGGTCGGCGATAATTCAGATGCTTTTCCTAACGATTCTAGAGAGACCTTAGATACGGATTCCGACGGCGTAGGTAATAACGCAGATGACGATGACGATGGCGATGGACTCTCAGACCAGGCTGAAATTGCCCAGAGTACCGATCCGCTAAAGGCTGATACTGATGGAGACGGCGCCGATGACCGGGACGATGTGTTCCCGCTGGATTCCGAGGAGCAGAGTGATCTTGATGCCGATGGCTTAGGAGATAACGCGGACCTTGACGATGATGCTGATGGTCTTTTTGATGAATGGGACCCAAATCCGACGGTGTCGAACCGAAATGAATTAGCTCTATACGCTTATGTTTCGGAAAAGAAAACTTTCGACGACGCGGTTGAGTATGCTGAAGGATTAGGCGCTCATCTCGTCACAATTAACAGTGCGGATGAGAACCAGCTGATCTACGCTTTAACCAGAAGCCAATTGACCGACGATACGCGCGATCAACTCGGGCAGGCAAACGATGGTGGCGGAGCGGCCTATGTTTGGTTAGGCGGCACTGATCGACAGGTTGAAGGCAGTTGGACTTGGATAACTCAAGAGGATTTTGACTACACCAACTGGGGGAACGCGGAACCTGACAATTACGAGGGTCAAGACGGCCTCGCAATGGGCCTCGAGGATTGGCCTCTCGGTGCCAGCACGAGCCAACGTTTTGGTGCTGAGAGCGAATGGAATGACATTGGACTAGAGAACCGGTTGACCTTCGTTATTGAATACGCGACCGCGCCTGTCGACTCTGATGGAGATGGTATTTTCGATGGCATTGATGCTTTCCCGAATGATCCAAATGAAAGCGTAGATACTGATCGAGACGGAATTGGGGACAATTCAGACCAATTTCCGTTGGATGCCTCAGAGTGTTGTGATCGCGATGGCGACGGTTTCGGAGATAATTCGGATCGCTTCCCGAATGACTCTGCAGAATGGCTGGATTCCGACTCTGACGGTACGGGTGATAACTCAGATGCGTTCCCCTTCAACTCGTCGGAACAACGAGATTCTGATGGTGATGGAGTCGGGGACAATGGGGACGAGTTTCCGAATGATTCAAGGGAATCGCTAGATACGGATGGAGACGGGTTAGGCAATAACTCAGACGGCGATGACGATAATGATGGGTTGGTTGATTCCGAAGACCCCTACCCATTAGATGAAAATAATTTCAGAGATTCTGATGGAGACGGCCTCGAAGATCTTTCCGACTGGGATGACGACAACGATGGCGTGTTAGACGGAGATGATCTCGACCCATTTGACCCTAGGGAACCATTCACACAGCGCCTGATTTATGCATACGGTGAGCTGGACGGAGGGTGGAATGGTGATTCAGCCACCAGCAGCTCTACCTTTTATCTTTACGCGATTAATAATTCTAATTTGCCCATTGATGTTCTCTTTTGGAGGGTAACGGACGGGCTAGGCGAAGTTCGTCTTGAAAGTGATCTAACCGGCGAGACGCTAGAACTTGATGACACTATCGCCTATGGTGCGCGCTTTAGTGCAGGGATACAGGCCCCAGTTGAAATGACTTTCGAGTTTGTCCATCCAGTGACAGGAGACAGTTTCGAAAAGACTGCGATCTTCGATCCCGCAGGAGTCGACTCTGACGGTGACGGTGTGATCGATGAACTGGATGCTTTTCCTAATGATCCTCGAGAAACGCAGGATGATGACCTAGATGGTGTTGGTAATAGCGTTGATCGTTTTTCTAGCGACCCCGCGGAGGCTTACGACACTGACCTAGATGGAATAGGAGATAACGCTGATCTCGACGATGACGGGGATGGGTTTACCGATCGAGAAGAGTTAGCCGATGGTACGGACCCCTTGAGTCGCTTTTCGTGCCGTTCAGGTTGCTTTAGCTTCGATATAGATGAAGACGGTGATGCTGCAGCGCTGACCGATGGTTTGCTGGTTATTCGCTATTTGTTCGGTTTCTCGAGTAATTCGCTGGTAAGTGGTGCTGTTGCTGCAGATGGTTCAAGAGTAGAAGCCGAGGCAATTTCGACCTATTTGAGCGAGGCAGGCAGTCAGCTGGATATTGATGGTGATGGCGAGTCTAAGGCGCTCACTGATGGTTTGTTGTTGATTAGATACTTGTTCGGCTTCTCGGGCGATTCCCTGACTTCCGGTGCCGTTGGGGTGACTGCTGCTCGCACGTCAGGTTTGGAGATTTCCGCCTATATAAGTGACCGGCTGCCCAGCGAATGATTCACAACGCTGAATAACAGACCGTCTAACGCTCCGGGGGACTTATTCCTCTGCCACCCAAAATGATGGAGTTTCTATGACTCCTCCCTGTTCCATTAGCTTCAGGAGGTCAGGATCGGTTAGCAATGTCGAAACTTACGCGTTTGTCTCTGTTGCGGGTTGAGTTGAGTTCCAAACAATTACGAATTTGTTTCTGTTTCCATCGCTGTGGAAGTGACCGCCCTCGTTGAGTCCAGACTCCTTCTTTCTCTCCCTGTCGGAGTCATATGCGGTACGCCAACTGTCGTAATCCTCAACTAGGTGTGTAACGAAAACCCTAGCCATAGGCTCCTCAATGACGGGGTATCCGATATCGATGAGATACGAGATGGAACCGATCCTCTAGACCCATGGTTGTGCAGTAATTGTGGGGCCATTTTGGACGTGGATCTTGAAGGAGAGGTCGAAGCCCTAACCGACGGCCTCCTAACCATAAGGTATATCTTTGGTTTTACTGGAGAAGCACTGGTTGGTGGAGCTATGGGCTCGGGTGCTGAGCGAAGCGCTAGTGAAATCGAAGAGTATTTGGATAGTCTTATTGACCGGTAAACAGTGTTGTCAAAGTCTACATGAGCACGCTCGCTGGCTAGGTAGCGAATAGTGCCAACACCTTAATTACTCATAGAAATCAAAGTTAAATTTTTGGCCGCCTATGCTGGCTTCATACATCAACCCGCCCTTAGCAATGGTAAAAACAGCTATCCCATTGCTATAGGCCGTTTCAACAGAGACACCCTGCTTTATCAGGACCGCGCTTGCCTGAGCGCCAAATTCAAAGTTCCCGTCAGTAAAACGTTCGGTGTCTCGCTGCTCTTTAAAGAAGATAATTTCCCTAAAGGCTTGGCCGCCCAGCTGAAAGCCAATTGAAATTTGTTTAAGAGAAGTAGATCCAATCACCTTTCCATTTTGGAAAACCTCACCCTTTCCTCCTGCGCCGCCGATGCCTATTCCGGCCTTCGCAACATTTGGAAAAACAGCGAAGCCATCAGCTTGTTCAAAAAAGGGTTTAAGCTCAGGAATTTTCTTAAATGCCTCCAGCGCTACTATTGTCTTTTGACTTGCGCCTGTGTCGACGTCGCGGTTTTTTTTAATTGGATCCCAAGCAGCGACTGATGTAATTGATATTGAAAAGAGAAGAAGGAAGACGAGAACTTGACGCATTTTAGCTACCCCCAGTGGAAATAAATGGCACATTTTTTGAGAGTTTAAGGAGTAGGAGAACCAATTGCCAGAGCAACGGTTCTTATTGCAGCAACGGTTCTCTGCTATTGAAAATATGAGCACGATTGGGGGCATAAATAGATACAAATTTATACACCGACAAACCATAAATTTGCAGTTATTACTCATCTCCCGCCATTTCCACCAAACTAAAGCCTAGGTATTTCTAGCTGTATTCAAAGAGCATGCGATTGGGAAATGGTACGACTTCCTAAGATTTAGAGATAGAGAATGCTTATGCCGAGTAAAAACATCGTCGTTAATTGGTCTAAAAAATAAGTACGTTCATACTGAAATCGAACCATCCTTGTTTTCGGATTGACTTCTACGGGAGGATGTTTGCAAATATATAAAAATAATAAACAGGAGAGAGTTTTGGATATGGATTTTCCGACTAGTTACGCCGATTTAAACAGTCAATTTTTGTCAAAAGCCTTGGGCAAGACAGTAGAGCACTTCGAGGTAGATCACAGCATGACAGCTGGAGGCGTGCTCGCGGATGCCTATCGGGTTTTTAATATCCAATACGAGAAGGGTGTTGAGGGGCCAGCTAGTCTTTTCGTCAAGTCGACTAAAACAATTCCTGAGATCGTTGATCTGTGTAAAGCGACTGGTGTCTACGCTAAAGAAGTTTACTTCTATAGCCAGCTCAATAGTAAAGTTGCGCAAGTTATCCGAGTCCCAGAATGTTTCGCGATTTATACCGATTCAGATGATGCAGACTGCAGTCAGTTTTGTATTGTTATGGAGGATTTCAATAGCGATGAGTGGATTCCCTTTGAGCAAATGACTAACCCAATGAATTACAACGACATGTCAGATTTCATGACTGTTCTAGCCAAGTTGCATGGACATTTTTGGGGGGAGCCAATTAGTAGTCGAGCAGGTCTTGGTGCATATCGGGCCCACTGGCAATCGCTTAATGATGACTTCGTCGACGAGGGAGGGACTACGGCCTGGCATCAATTACTTCCTAAGTGGGAAGCTATTTATGGTCAATCTCTCCTTTTGGAGGTTGATGGGGATGTTCGAAGAAGCATAGAGCAAATTGCAAAAATTCTTAACTCTGATGGTTGGCCAGCGATCCAAGAGAAAATACTTTTGGACCTGCAAACCAGGCCTCGTACCATTACCCACGGCGATGCTCGGGGCAATAACATCTTCCGCTCCAAAATTGATAATTCTATCGGGTTTATCGATTGGCAAATGTGGGTAGCCGGTCCAGCTACCAATGAATTCTCTCAAGTTTGGATGAATTCTTTCGCTCGCGATAGTGATATGGTCGAGCGATTGGAAGAGCTGACGCAACAATACTACGAAACCCTCAAGCAAGTCCGGCCAGATGTTCAATCAGAATATCCCTTTGCTACTTTTATGACTGACATAAAGTTAATCTTCATCAACATGTGGGTCCAATATATTGGGTTTAGTTTGGGATCAGTGGATGGTTATGCAAATCCCGAGCAGGCGGATGCTAAAGAAAATTGGCGGATTTTAATGAAGCGCAATATGGAAACATTACATCTTTCAAATGCTTTAGCGGCTCTTGAGTCTTACATTGCGACTGATAACTAGAGGTCGATCGCCATTGTGACACTGACGCTATTTAGGCTAGAGTCAGCAGGAGGCTAATTCAACTGAAATCACGGGAGCAAGATTGATGGTTTTAACAAGACTGCGATTGTTTATAGCGGTATTTATAGGGAGTTACGGATTGATGGCATTGGCAGGCCATCATGAAGTTGGAGAGCAGAAGGATCATACTTCAGCTGATTGGCAAATTGAGGCTTATAGCACCGCCGCACCAGATTTTATCGGCAAGCTTGCTACGGTCATTGGCAGCGATGGATCGGTGCTTCGTCAAGGGAGCAATGGCTGGATTTGTCAGTCAGCAAATCCCCGTCCAGTACCTGAGACAGGGTGGGGATCAGCGCATGAGGCCATGGCGGCCTGCCACGACGGTGAAGGGATGAAGTGGATGATGGGTTACATGGCGGGGGAAGCCCCGATGATGGAACGCGACACTTTTATGTGGATGCTTCACGGGGACATGGGTGAGGATAATACGGCGGCCGGTGTGCTTAACAAGCAAGATGCCGCGCCAGGTCAATGGATTGAATCAGGTCCTCATCTCATGCTGATGCCTAAAGATCCTGCGAGTCTCGCGAAATATCCAACCGATTTTACAACCGGGGCTCCGTATGTCATGTTTGCGAATACGCCCTATGCACACTTGATGATCCCCGTTGCGGATTATTATCAATACCAGCCGGAATCGGCGCCCGAATAAAATAGGGGAGTGATAGAACACGGTCTCCGTGATTTCGTCAGGGCAGCGAGGCTGATCGCATGAGCGATGTTGAAGCGGCTGTTGATACGAAAATTGTCAGTTCAAGACGTGTGCCATGCAGTGCCTTGGTAAGGAGACTTTAAGTGGCGATTTCAACTTAGTGAAATTTTGTAAGCCGTGTATAAACCTTTTCGGGAAACTCCAAACGTCCTGAGATTTTGGCTTGTGATGGAATTGTGATTGTGGGTAGTAAGTGAACACGGAACATCGACTTCATTCGACTTCCTGCTGATTGCCTGAGGGGCGCGAGGGGTTGAATGATGGAAAGATTTTCACGGGCTGCAGACAACAATCAAGGCGCAATACTTCACGTCATGAGAAGGTGGCTTCCAGATGGGGGCGACGTGCTCGAAATTGGTAGTGGGTCAGGTCAGCATGCTATCCACATGGCCAAGTCATTTGCGGCCTTGCGATGGCAACCTACGGAGCAGGTTGAGGTACTGGCTGCGCTGATTAACAATGTTCGGGACTACGGCACACCAAATATTTCAACGCCCATCAGTCTGGACCTTTCAAAACATGAATGGCCTACTCGAGTTTTCGACTGCGTCTATTCGGCGAATGTCCTGCATATCGTCGACAAGACATTGGGAGCAAAATTGATAGAAGGCTCGGCGACGGTTTTAGAGGCCGGTGGTTCTTTGTTGCTTTATGGGCCGTTTAAGTATCAAGGAAGCTTTACGACGGAATCAAATGCAGATTTCGATGCCTTTTTGAGAGATAGAGATTTCAACAGTGGGGTCCGGGATATTGAATGGGTCTCAGCAATTGCCGAAGATGAGGGCTTTAAGCTAATTGAGGATCAAGATATGCCGGCAGATAATCGGTTTTTGATTTTTCGAAAACTACGTTAACTTGTTTCAATATTCTATTCATTGACGAAAGTAAGTTTTTCAGAGGATTTGAGTTGAGAATATTCGACAAGCAGAGGTGGTACCGATAGGTCGATCGAGTAGGTCATGATCGGAAGTTGGATCAGCTGTCAAGCGATGTTCCGAGGATGGATGGCTCGTTGAATTTTTAAATGATATGTTGTATCATTTTTTACTCAGGAAAATACAAAACTATGCCGGCGCACGAAGCTCAAACAACACTCGATGCCTTAAAACAGGCGGAATCACTATGCAAAACGCGAGGTACTCGTCTGACGGAAAAGCGTCGTCAAGTTCTAACTGGGTTGCTGGATTCTAAAAAGGCACTTTCTGCTTATGAATTGACCGATTATTGCCGAGAACACTTGGGTTATCAGTTACCCGCGATGTCGGTCTATCGGATCCTCGAATTCCTTGAGGGAGAGAGCTTGGTCCATCGTCTTGATTTGGCTAAAAAATATGTTGCTTGTTCACATATCCTTTGTGAACACAAACATGAATTACCACAGTTTTTGATTTGTAAGGAATGTTACCGCGTGCAAGAAATTAGCATCAAGAAAAACTTAATGGGCTCGTTGAACGATTTGGTTCAACAGGCTGACTTTAGGTTGGCAAGCCAACAATTCGAATTTGATTGTGTTTGCAGTGATTGCTATGAGTGATGCCTCGGTTTCGACTCGGAGTATGTTGCTCGATAAGACGGCCATCAGCCTCTCTGCTGTCTGCGTCTTGCATTGTTTGCTGCTGCCTGTCGGGCTTGCTTTACTCCCTTCTCTGGCAACCATGCCACTTGGTCATGAGAGCTTTCATCAAGGACTGATTTTTCTCATTCTGCCTTTGAGCTTTATTGCGTTAACGTTAGGTTGCAAGCGTCATCGTCAATGGCAAGTATTTGCTGTTGGATTAGTGGGCTGTGGCGTGCTGCTGATTACCGCTGCTGTCGGCCATGACTTCATGGGTGAAACTGTCGAGAAAGTCGCGACAGTAATCGGGTCCTGTTTGGTTGCGGCGGGGCACTTGATTAATTTTCGTCGATGCCGCCAAATCGATTGCGAGCATTAGCTCGATGCTGAATGCCAACTAAGCTGAGCCAGATTCCCACCAATGTGATTACCGGGTTTTTGGGCGCTGGTAAGTCCACAGCTATTTTAAACCTAATACAAAAAAAGCCATCTGAAGAGCGTTGGGCTATTTTGGTCAACGAGTTTGGTGAAGTAGGAATCGATGGTGGCTTGATTGATGCCGTAGGCAGCCCTGATGTTTTTATTCGTGAGGTTCCGGGCGGCTGCATGTGTTGTACCGCAGGCTTGCCGATGCAGATGGCTATGAACATGCTCTTGGCTCGAGCAAAACCTGACCGTTTGTTGATTGAGCCGACAGGTTTAGGTCATCCTTTGGAAGTTTTAAGCGCGTTAACTACCGAGCACTATCAGCAAGTGCTTGATCTGCGTGCGACACTAACCTTGGTAGATGCGCGAAAAATTAGTGACACGCGCTACAAAGATCATGCGACTTTCAACGAACAGCTAGCCATAGCAGATATCATAGTCGCAAGTAAGGCTGATCAATATGGGGCAACCGAGTATTATCATTTGAGAACCTACCTAGAGCAACAAGGCTGGTTATCTGAGCGTCAGTTAGAGGCTTCAAAGCGGGGTGAGTTAGCACTGAGGCTGTTGGATCAACCTCGCCGAATATGGCAGCTCCCTAAGCCTGTTTTGCCGAGCGCACCTGCTTCAAATATCGATGAATCATCTCAAGTAGAAATAGACTTTCCACCCGAGGGGTTTATTCGGCTTAGCAACAGTGGAAGTGGTTTTGTTTCTCATGGCTGGATATTTCGCTCAGACTTTGTGTTCGATCATTCAGCCTTAGCGGGATTGATTAAGGCAGCCGCTGCCGAGCGGGTTAAAGCACTAA
>Ga0222718_10002861_pt1 | contig 15133 bp, 23 predicted proteins | sample C33_27DmetaG_FD_165045 | JGI IMG/M metagenome (GOLD analysis project Ga0222718, IMG submission 165045) | Estuarine water microbial communities from San Francisco Bay, California, United States - C33_27D | ecosystem: Environmental > Aquatic > Marine > Unclassified | place: USA: California... | reverse complement strand
CGGTACACCGGCGGAAGGTTCAGAGACTACCTGAGGGGTAAAGCCCCCTTAATAACAGGCTAGAGCGTCCGGCACTCCAACTCGGAGTGATGATATAGTCCACCCCCACCGAAAGGCTGGGATAGAAGGCGACCCTGCGGAAACACCAATCTTCTCTAACGTGAAGAAGGAGACATCAAACGGCATTTTCGTCGAATGGCAAGTTCAGGAGCTGACCGCCGCGTCTGCTACTAACTACCACAACGAAGGAGCCACAACTTCAACCGCTGCGGCGACACCAACTTCACGGATTGGTAACTACCACCAGATCTCAAAGAAGGTGTTTGCTACATCCGGGACTTTGGATGCCGTCGATTCCGCCGGGCGTGAGCGGGAACACAACTACCAGAAGGTGTTAAAAGCACTTGAGCTTCGCCGGGACATCGAAAAAGCAATCGGTGACACAGACGTTGCACGCTCTGGTACAGACCCACGCAAGTCAGCGTCTTTGACTTGCTGGATCACAAACGGCTCAGTCGGTGCGACTGCCGGTGCCTTCGCCACAGGCGACGGAACTGACACGATCACTGGTGGAGACGACCGGGCGTTAACACTTGCACTCATCGAAGATGGCATGCAAGACGCTTGGACAGACGGCGGCTCACCTGAGCTGATGATTGCCTCGGCCACAAACCGTGCAAACTTCTCAGACCTGTCAGCTTCTGGCAACTTGGTCAGCAACGACGTGAACATGACTGCCGCTAAGGAAGTCAGCTACGTCGGGTCTACCAGTGTTTTCTTGACCGACTTCGGTACTGTGCAAGCTGTTCCATCTCGGCTACTTGGAAACGACCGGGTGTTCTTGATTGATCCAAACTTTGTGTCAATCTGCACACTCAACGGACGTAACTTCCTTGAGCAGGAACTGTCTCAGGACGGCGATGCAAAAACTTCGCATCTGGTATCAGAGTGGGCATTGAAGCCTACCGCGCCTAAGGCACACGCAATGATTATGGACTTGAACGGTTCATAGTAAAACTGAGGGGGCGGGCAACTGCCCCCTCTCTTTTATAAGGGAAAAGACATGAAGCGAGTTTTATACACAGACCCTTACACCGCCAAAGAGGTGGTTATGGATCAACGCTCTGATGGCACAGACATCATTGAGACGACCCAGAGATTTGACGGACTGATTAAGATTAACAAGCAGATGAATAACGACTACCGTGCCAATGCAACGGTGAACACGCAGCGGCATATACAGCATGTGGCGGAAATACCAAATGTCGTGTATAATCACCTGCTAGAGACACTAGGCACGCCAGCCGAAAACCCAAAGGGGTGGAAGGCTTGGCTAAATAATAGCGAGAACCGAGACTTCAGGACAGGCGGCGGTAACATCTAATGGCAATTGCGACCTACACAGATTTGCAGACATCCATAGCCAATTTCTTGGCGCGTGATGATTTAACCGCGCAAATCCCTGACTTTATTGCGCTGGCTGAAGCCACTATGAGCCGCGAGCTGGAGACACGCAGTCAGGAAAAGCGGGCAACCGCAAACACTGTGTCAGGCAATGAATATCTGAGCTTGCCAACTGACCTAAGAGAGGTCAGAGAGGTAAAGCTAAACACCGCGCCGCTGACTGTTTTGAGATACTACAGCCCTGTCGCGCTGGATGAGCAATACGCATCAGAGGGTGGCGGTAAGCCAAAAGGCTACAGCATTGTGGGCGATGAGATAAAACTTCGCCCTGTGCCTGACGCCACATACGAAATGGAGATTGTCTATATCGGCTCAATTGAGGCGCTGTCTGCGACAAACCTCACAAACACAATCCTGAGCCGGTCGCCTGATGCTTATCTGTATGGCTCTCTCGCTGAGGCTTATGCCTACCTTCTTGATGAGACTAGGGCGGCTCAATATATGGCTCGCTTTGATAAGGCTTTGGCACAAATAAAAGTAGATAATCAACGCGCCCATTACGGCACAGGCTCGCTGCAAATCAGCAGCATTTATCAACGGCAATCGCAAGCAGCGGGGACTTAAATTATGTCTGCAATGAGTGACTATCTTGAGAACGAAATTCTCGACCACATCCTTGGAACCGGCGCATACACAATGCCGACCACTGTCTACGTCGGGCTGTCGACTGCATCGTTTAACGACGACAACAGCGGCACCGAGTTGACCGGCAATAACTATGCGCGTGAGAGCGCCACATTCAGCGTGGCGGCCTCAGGCACAACAAGTAACAGCGGGGCAATTGAGTTCAATCCTGCGACTGGTTCTTCTTGGGGGTCAATTTCGCATTTTGGCATTTTTGACGCGCTAACCAGCGGCAATCTTTTAATTCACGGATCGTTCACAACCGCAAAGACAATTGACGTTGGTGACATCCTGAAAATTGCTATTGGCGACCTAGACGTAACTGCGGCTTAGGTGTAGCTGATGGCTACGCTAGAGGAACTAGATAGCTGGGGAAGCCTAGACAGTCTTGACCAATTTGGTAATATTGAGCAGCTAGACGCGCTCGACTTTACCTTGGCGACTGCTAGTGCCAGTGTAGCCGCGACAGCAAATTCATCGTTGACAAAGATACGCACAATAGTCGCGGCTGTATCTTTGTCAGCGTCATCTTCTGCAATCGCCAGCAGGATTCTGGCTTTCGCCGCGTCCGTGACAGGTGCAGCGGCAGTTGACGCCACCATAACATTTATACGACAAGTGTCGGCGGCGGTAAGCGTTGCCATCACAGATGCCGCAATATTAACAAGGCTTCGGAAAGTAGACGCATCAGAGACTGCGGCGGTTACGGCTACCGGCAATTACAATATGGTGTTTATTGCCTCAGGGCAGGCAGACACATCTGTGTCGGCGTCTGGGTACCCAACCGGCACATTTGTTATGGCGGCAAATCCAAGCATTGCCACCTCGACAACAGTTAGTGGTAAAATACTTGGCGAGGAATGGTCTGACGTGTCAGACACCGCCGCAACTTGGGTTGACGCGGTTGACGCCGCAGCGATATGGTCAGATCAGGCAGGTTCAACTGGAGTGTGGTTAGGGCAATGATTAACTTTGGCGAATGGCTGCCAGACCAGCCTGACTTTTCAAACGCTGGTGTTGTTGAGGCGACAAACGTGGTGCCTGCATCGTCTGGCTATCGCAGCCTGAACAGCTTTGAGCCTTATTCTGGCGCGGCCACAGGCACGATCCTTGGCATTTACTCTGTTAAGGCGTCGGACGGCAGTGGCTCAATATTTGCGGGCGACAGCACAAAGCTGTATGAGTTTGACACGACTGACAGCTCTCTAACCGACATTAGCAAGGTTGGTGGCTACACGCTTGACCCAAATATTGGTGAGCGTTGGCGGTTTGTGAATTACGGCGATTATGTTATTGCCGCTGGCGGCATTGGTGAAAGCATACAAAAGTTTCACACCGGCACAGACGCAATATATAGCGACCTGTCAGCCTCAGCGCCAAAGGCAGACTTCATTGCCGTGGTGCGTGAGTTTGTCTGGACTGCAAATGTTGACAGCGGCTCAGGCCGAGTTCCTTGGCGGTGCCAGTGGTCTGGGTTTGACGACATAACCGCTTGGACGGTCGGGTCAGATCAAAGCGATTTTCAGGACACGATGGATTGCGGCGCAATCACCGGACTGGTCGGCGGAGAATATGCGACGGTATTGATGGAGCGAGCCATTGTTCGCGCCACATACACAGGCCCGCCTCTGATCTGGCAGTTTGATAAAGTTGAGACCGCTAGGGGCTGTAAGATTTCTGGCTCAGTCTGTAACGTCGGGCATAACGTGTTTTACCTTGCCGACGACGGTTTTATGATGTTTGACGGTCAGCAGTCTACAGCGATTGGCGCAGAAAAAATTGACGCCTTTTTCCAGTTAGATCACGACAGTTCTTACAAGCATTTAATGACGGCCACAACTGACCCACAGAGCAAACTGGCAATCTGGTCGTATGTGTCCACAAGCTCAACAAATGGGCGACCTGACAAGCTCCTTATTTACAACTATTTCTTGCGGAAATGGTCTATTGCAGAGATTGCGGCAGACCTGTTGTCGCCTTTATTTACAGCCGGATACACGCTGGAGGGATTGGACACAATCTCAACTTCGATTGAGACGCTGCCTGCTTCTATGGATAGTGCGCTTTACAAGGGCGGTCAGTATTTGTTTGGCGGTGCATTTGGGGACAAGATTTACACGTTCACAGGTTCACCCCTCACAGGCACAATTACTACTGGTGAGGCTGCTGTAAGTATGGGTCAGCACAGTATTGTTACAAGGATATACCCACATCACGAGGGCGGCACTGTCGAGATGTCTGTTGGCCTCAGGGGAACCCCAACTGACACGGTAACATTTCAAGCGGGTGGCAGCACAAACGCAGATGGCTTTGTGCCGTTTCGGGCTGCCGACAGATATCACCGCGTAAAAATGATTATCAGCGGGGACTGGTCTTTTGCCCACGGCATAGATATTGAGGCTAGAAAGGTTGGCCGTCGATGACTATTGAGCAGCGCACTACTAACTTTCGCACGTTAAATCCGGTAACGGCTACGACACGCGAAATTGCCGAAGTTCTAAACCGGACAATTAACGGCGGCTTGAACAGCGTTGGCTATGTGACGTTTCCGGCAAGCACCACGCAGACCACTGTGCAAGACCCGCGCTATTCGACGTCTAGTTTGGTGTTTTTTACTGGTGTCGACCACGACCCTTGGCACCACAATCCGTATATTGACGGCACAAGCACTAACGGCACTATGATTATTAACCACGACAATCAGGGACACGATGCACCATTCGCCTATCTTATTATCGGCTGAAGACAAGCTGAAAGAGAAGTTTGAGAGAAACCGCAAGTATATTGCGGATGCCCTCGAATACTCCGGCGGCACGCACTCAATAGAAGATGTTTACCACGCCTGCGCGGTTGGTGAGGCACAGTTACATCCGCTGGAAAAGTCGTGTATTATAACCGAAGTTGTTGACTACCCCAGCCTAACCGTGTGCCGCATCTGGCTTGCAGGCGGTGACTTAGATGAGCTGGTCGAGGCTGAGAAGTCTATTGCAGTTTGGGCTAAGGCTCAGGGCTGCGACGCGATGGAGATTAATGGCCGAAAGGGCTGGCAGAGACAACTGAAAGATTACACCGCTACTTCGGTGGTTTTGACAAAGGAATTGTAAGATGAGTAAAGGCGGCGGTGGAAGCACCAGAACAATTACCCAGACCACTGCTGCGCCAGAATACGCGCAGCCATTCCTAGAGTACGGATTGGCTGAGGCCAAAGAATTGTATGGCCAGCAGCCTGAATATTACAGAGGCCCAACCACGGTTGGATTTGCCCCTGAATCTGAAATGGCTCTCGCCGCGACGCGTCAACGCGCCTTAGGCGGCTCCCCACTTGTGTCTGGGGCGCAGTCGTTAACAGGTCAGGCGATGGCAGGCGGATTGCAAAACCTAGCTATGCCATATGCACAAGGGTTAGCCGGTGGCGTTAACCTCGGTGAGTCAATCGGCATGATGCGCCAGACGGCTCGCGGCGACTTCCTTGGCGGCTCACCCGGTCTTAGCGGTGCGATTGAACGCGCACTAGACCCTGTCGAGGAGCGTATGCAGGCTATGCAGAGTGGCGCTGGCCGTTACGGCAGTGGGTACGGCCAGAAAGCCGCAGCCGACGCTATGGGTCGTGTGGCTAGTGACATAGCTTACCAAGATTACGCCTCAGAGCGGGCAAACCAGCTCGCGGCTCAACAAAATCTTGCGGCGCTGCAAGAGGCTCAATACGGAAGCCAGCTTCGCGGTATGGGTGCGTTGGGACAACTTAGTTCGGCAGATATACAGCGACGCCTTGGCGCGGCGGCGGCAGCCCCCGGTATGGCAGAACTTGACTATGCTGACTTGGCGAAATTGGGTGCCGTCGGAGCTGCTAGAGAAGGTCAATCACAGGCCGAGTTGCAGGCTGACATTGACCGTTTCAATATGGAACAGCAGCAGCCCCTCACATCTCTGGCGAACTATATGGCTACCGTTCAGGGTGGTACTGTTGGCGGGCAAAGCACGCAGCCGGTTTTCCGCAATACGACTGGCGACTTCCTAAGCGGCTTGAGTGGCTTGGCTGGAGTTGGCAAGGCATTTGGGATTTTATAGGTTAGGGGTTAGGGCATGAGCGTAGGCACAGAAACATTTTTACGGTTGTTGCGGGAACAGCAACAGGCGGCTCCGACTGCCCGCGCTAATATGATGCGTCAGTATAGGACACCTATGGGCAACACGCCGCCTATGGCTTTGCGACGCCCAACACCGCCAAGCGCTATGCCGACTATGCCTAAGCTGTCACCTATGATGCAGGCAATCGCCAACCGCGCGGCTATGTCAAAGCTGACACCGGTTGCCGGTCAGGTCGGCCTGCCAACTGGTGGCGCAGGTGGGATGCCTCAGCCTAGTGCGCCTACAATGCCTCAGGGCGGCGGCGCACCAGCGGCGACCACATTTGGCCAGCGGTTCGCCCAACCTCAGACACAGGCGCTTCTTGGGGGCGCTATTGCAGGCGCTGAGGCTTCAGGCTACCAAGACCGTCCGGTTTCGCTCGGTCAGGTTCTGGGGCGTATGGGCGCTGGCGCAATGAGTAGCTATCAAGCCGCTGAGGATCGCATTGCGGCTCAGAAGGCGGCGTCTCAGAAGTCAGTTATTGACCGGCTATTGGCTGAGGCGCAGTTTGCTAAGGCTACACGTCCTGACACAACCAGCCTTTTGAAGAACTTGGCTGCTGCGGGGATTGATCCAAATAGCCCAGAGGGTCAGAAAATTATAAGGGATGCGCTTACCAAGCCCGGCACGACAATTATGACAGGCGGTGAGGGAGAGTTTCTGAAAGAGGGCATAAAAGCTGGTTTTGCCACAATCAAAGAAGCCCAGACAGACATTAAAACAGACTCCACATTAGCGCCAAGGGTCATGCAGATTATTGATCTGATAGAGGGCGGCGCTGAAACAGGTAGAATACAGAGTGCCACGATGGGATTGCGCCAACTTGGCAAGGAGTTGGGTTTCTTGTCAGACGAGCAGGTAGACAATTTGCGTGACCAAGAGGTCTTGAGAAGCGCGATGTCTTATATGGTTCCGAGGATGCGTGTCACAGGATCAGGTGCGTCATCTGACAGGGATATGGCCTTCTTCGCTCAGGCAGCGCCTATGATGACTAACACACCAGAGGGCAACTTGATAATAGCCAAGATGTTCAAGCAGCTAATGGATTACAACAAAAAGCGCCTGACCTTGATGGGCAAAACCCTAAAGAAAGACAAAAACCTTCTTGGCTTTGAAGAAGCAGCAGACGCCGAACTTGGCGCATTTTACCAAAGGGCAAAAACTCAAGACGACCTTGATGCTCTTGTTGAAAGCGGGGCTATAAAAGAAGGCGATGTTTTCTATAATGGTCTTGCTGGTGAGTTTCAGATTCTAGGGAGAGACTAAATGGCTTCAAAATACACGCTCTCACCTAAAAAGAAACTTCAGTCTGGCACTGGCCGCACTGGTATGGACATTGCTGCTGATATTGGCCGTGCGGCTGCTCAGGGCATGACGTTTGGCCTCTCAGACGAGATATACGGCGCTTATAAGGCGTTTACGTCTGACAAGTCATACGAAGATGCGGCCAATGAGATACGCGAAGGACTGGCTAGATTTAAAGAGACAGACCCAGTTAAGGCATACGGCTTTGAGATATTAGGCTCTTTGCTTACTGGCGGTGCGGGCGCTGCGGCTGCAAAGCTAGGCACAAAAGCTGCTGGAACAATCGGCGGCGGCATTTACGGAGCCGCAACCGGAGAGACCCCAGAGGAAAGAATTGTTGGCGGCGCTATAGGCGCACCGCTTGGATTGGCAACTGCGGCTGCCGGTCAAGCGATAAGCCCTAAAATAACAGAGGGCGCACGCGCCTTGATGAAAAAGGGCTACCCCCTGACACCCGGTCAGGCTTTGGGCGGCGTAACCAAATCTATTGAAGAAAAAATATCTTTACCGTTTGCTCAGGAAATGATCCAAGGCCAGCAGAAAAACGTGATGAAGGCGTTTAACCGCGATATGGTCGAAACTGCCGTTGCGCCGATTGGCGCTAAGTTGCCAAAAAACTTAGAGGGCGAAGACTTAGTCGAGGCAGCCTCTGAGGCAGTCGGTGAGGCCTATAGCAAGGTTGTGCCAAAGCTATCAATTGATGCCTCAGGTTTATCAAATAAGGCGGCAGAGATAGCCGCAAAAAGACAACTTAATCCGGCTGACGCAAAAGAGTTCAACGACATAATAAAGGACTTGGTGCAAAGAAACGTGTCAGGCGGAAAACTGTCGAAGGGAACTTTAAAAGACGTTGAGACAGACCTGACATCTGAGGTATTTTCAACGGCTAACAAAGGTGGTAGAGAGGGCAGAATTGGCAGAGCTGTAAAAGAGTTCAGAGACACCCTAAGGGCTGAAATATCTGCTCAAAACCCAGACGTGCCGGACTTGCAAAACATCAACAAAGCCTTTAGCCAAATGCGCCCAATTGAAAAGGCCAAGGAAAGCGCACTGTCAAAGGCAGGCATATTTGGCCCGACGCAGCTTTTGCGGCAAATGAAAAAGAAGGCACCAACTGACCCAATTAAGGCAGCAGCTAGGCAGGCGCGTGAGATCATTGGCCCAAGCGTTCCGTCAAGTGGAACAGCGGAAAGGCAGGCCTTGTCAGACCTCATACGCGACCCACTCGGCACCGGACTTGGCGTGCCAGCGTCAATATTATTAAGTGGATTATACAGAAACGCGCCGGGTCGTAAGTTGGCAAGGGGCATGATTAAGGCACCGGGGGCGGCTCTCAGATACGGAGCGCCCGCCGCAGGTGGCCTATTATCTCAGCAGGTGCCTTCACCCATCAGCTCCGCCCAAGCTGGCTCAATCGAAGATATGGCGGCTGGCGGCAACATTGTCGGCTATGAGACTGTGACGGATCGCCAAGGCAACCCTGTGACGTTTGCCAAGACATCTGACGGTCGTGCGGTGCGCGTGCGCTAGATTTATGCTATAAATGGGTAGTCGCCCTTTAGGAGAAGATAATGGCAAAAGATAAACTGGTAGATTATGATTCAACCGCATCTGGGAATCTGGATGTAGGTGGAATTTCTGTGGCGGAAGGAATGTTGCCGTCAAACGTCAACAACGCTATCCGCGAACAGATGAGCCATCTAAAGGACTTTGCTGACGGCACTGAGGCCATCAATGCGCTGGCGGTTGATAACCTAAAGATGGATGGCAACACCATCTCAAGCACCGACACGAATGGTGACATTACCCTAGACCCTAATGGTACTGGCAATATTGTTTTAGATGCCAAAGTTGGCATTGGGACGAGTTCGCCTAATGAAAAAGTAACATCGTCAAATGGTTTTTTGTCTATTGGGGCGGTTAGCACAACTGCTCGCGACGGTGCGATTGTTGACTACTCAGGCTCTAGCGGCAGGTTTATTGCTGGTCGGGCGGGTGGAAACTACGGTCAATGGGAAGCACACGTTGCTGGTGCAAGTGGGGTAACAAAACGCTATCAAATAGACTACGAAGGCACAACTCGCTGGTATGCGGCAGACGGAACAACAGAGCGCCTCCGCATCGACAGCAGCGGAAAATTGGGCCTTGGTACGGTTTCGCCGCAAAAGCAATTAGTCGTCTCAAATGCTGGTGCGGCTGGCCTTGAAATTGCACCAGAAACTAGGTCAGCGACAGTAGGAACTTCTTTACTGTCCTACAATAGAAGCACATCTGCCTACGTTCGTGCGGACTATGACGCTTCTGAACATCTTATGTTTATCAGCGGCACCGAACGTATGCGCCTCGACAGCATCGGCAACGTGGGCATTGGGACGAATGTGGTTGCGGCTGCGAGTCCCGGCACGAATGTAAATATACACAGTCCAGTAGCGCAAAGCACTTACCTTAAACTGTCAAACACAAGCACCGGTAATGGCACATTAGACGGTTTTGATTTGGTATGTGATACAGCCGGTGGTGGATATGTGTGGACTAGAGAAAATAACCATTTGTATTTTGGCACTAACAACGCAGAACGTATGCGCCTGACATCGACAGGTCATTTAGGCATAAATCAAAACAACCCGTCTTTCCCGCTAGTAGTATCAGGCAAAGCAGCAAATCACGTTTCTGCCTTTCAAGTTGCGACAAATGGGTATGCTGGCGCGTTATGGTTTAATTCAAGCGGTTCCATAGTCGGTCAGGTTCAAATTAACGCATCTTCAACCGCTTACATTACCACCTCAGACTATCGCCTCAAGACCGCAGTCACCTACGACTGGGATGCCACCACACGCCTCAAGCAACTGAAGCCAGCTAGGTTCAAGTGGATTGCTGAAGGCGATGACGCTGTTTTCGTAGATGGTTTTCTTGCCCACGAATGTGAGGCAGTACCAGAGGCCATCAGCGGCACTAAAGACGCAATGCGTGACGAGGAATATGAAGTCAGCGCAGCCACAGGCGACATTTACACACCAGCTATTGAGGCTGTACTAGACGATGATGGCAATGAGGTAACACCAGCGGTTGCTGAAGTTATCCATAGCACTGACGTTGAACGCCCAGAGGAACTAGCAGAAGGCCAGCAATGGCGTGAGACAACTGCGGCGGTTATGGGTACGCGGTCAGTGCCTGATTATCAGGGCATTGACCAGTCTAAATTAACCCCATTGCTTACCAAGGCACTAATCGAGGCGGTTGAAAAGATTGAAGCATTAGAAGCGCGGATTACGGCGTTGGAGGCTTAAATGAACGAAGCAGCATCAAACGTAGTGACGATTAACGGCGAAGAATATGACGAGGCCACTCTGGCTGATGACGCCAAATATTTCATTGCCCAAATCCGTGACTTGCAAGCAAAGCAGGCTCAGTTGAGGTTCCAAGCTGACCAAATCCAAGCAGCCTTAAACGCTATGACAAATGCGCTTATTTCTTCTGTGAATACAGACGGTGACAAGGAAGACTAATATGCAGATGACCAGCCTTATCGACACACTCATTGGTCTGGTTGTGGCTGGGCTTGCGTGGTTTCTGAGCGAGACCAGCAAAGAGCAGAAGCGGCTCAACATCTTGGTCAACAAGACCCGCGAGGAATACGCCTCAAAAGACGATGTGCGCTCTGACATGCGTAACGTGATGGACGCCCTGCACCGTGTCGAGGATAAGCTCGACAAAGTCCTGAGCCGGTAAGGTGTTCAAGGCGGTCATTCTCGCTTGCGTTATAGGATCGCCGACTGACTGCGTTGAGTTCCACGACATCCGTGGCCCCTATTACACTGAGAGAGAGTGCCGCAACCGCGCTATGGAAATGTCCAGAGCGGTTGGCGAAATAGCTAACCTGATGCCGATCAAATGGCGTTGCGACGTTCTGAAGAAAGGCATGCTGTCCTAATGGAACCAATAAGCACCGCCTTGGCTGGCATAGCATTGGTGAAGGCGAGCGTGGATGGGATCAAATCTGCACTCGGCACGGCCAAAGATATAGGTGCTATCGCTAATGACATCGACGCGCTGCTGAATGGGCAGGCTCAGGTTCAGGCAGCCAGTAACAAAAAGGCTGGTGTCGGATTAGCCGACCAATTCGGCGTCCAGTCGGTAGCCAAGGAAATGATCGACGCGAAGATCACCGCAGAACACGTCGCCGAGGTGCGCCGCCTAACAGACCACCGCTTTGGGGCGGGGACGTGGCAATCTATTTTAGATGAGCGTGCAAGGCGGATCAGGGAGGCCAAGGCCGCCCAGCTAGAGGCTCGCCGTCAAGCTCAATTACGGCAAGATGAGATTATGGAAAACGTAAAAATCGGAATAGGTATTTTCTTGTTGTCGGTCGTTGTGGTAGGTTTATTTGTCGTTGTGATGGTGTCAACTGCTGGAGCCATAGGGCTAAATGAGTGAAACAACAACCGGCCTGATCGGCGAGTATATCGCCGCAGCCGCAATATTGGGCCTCGGCTGGCGTGTCTCTATGGCGCAGCAAGACCGAGTGGATTTAGTGGCTTGGAGGGACAATGAAATATTTATTCGAGTGCAGGCAAAGGCTGCGAATTTATTGGGCGATAAAGATGGTCGATCTCCGCGTCACCACTTTCAACTTGGTCACGGCTGTAAAGCAAAACATCTGCCGACAAAGGATGATTACGATGTTCTCTGCCTTGTTTCCCCCAATTCAAGACGGTGCCTGTTCATGCCGGTTACGTCAGTACGGCAATATAGTCTGCGCCTGCAACCGTCGCGGTTTGAAAGCCCTGATGGCGAAGCTGAGAGCTGGAATAAAGCGGTTGCGGTCGTTATGGAGACGCGGCGATGAATAAGGACGCACTGCGCGAGGAGCTGGCCGAAGACGAGGGCTGTAAGTATTTGATTTATTTGGATCATTTACAGCTCCCAACCTTCGGAATTGGTCACTTGATTAAAGAGCATGACCCAGAATACGGCTTGCCGGTCGGCACTGAGGTGTCAGAAGACCGCGTGCGTAAGGCGTTTAACCTCGACATTGCTGTGACTGTCGAGGACTGCCGACGTTTGTGCGACAACGTCGGCGTCGACTTCAACGAGCTTGACCTGCGCTATCCAGACGGCGCTTTGGCTTTATGCAACATGTGCTTCAACCTAGGCTATCCGCGCCATTCCAAGTTTAAGAAGATGTGGGCGGCAGTAGCCGAGGCAATGGAAGACCCCAAGGCGTGGCTGACAGTCGCCGCAGAGGCAGAAGACAGCCGCTGGTTTGATCAGGTGCCTAACAGAGCCAAGAGGCTCACGGCACGCTTTAGGGCGCTGGCAGATGGCTAAGGCGATCACCGAATACAAGATCATCCCGCGCTTTATGATGCTGGCGTTTACCGTGATGGCTTGGAACGTATGCGACTGGTTTATGGGGCTAGGTGCATCAGCCACAACGCAGCAGACTGCTTTTGTAAGCACTATAGTCGGCGCAGCCACTGGTGCCTTTGGCATCTGGATGTCTAACGAGGGAAAGTAAATGATTGAAGCATTGATCGCACCAGTGACAGGATTGCTGGACAAATTTATCGAAGACAAAGACCAGAAAAATAAACTGGCGCATGAACTGGCCACAATGGCCGACAGGCACGCGCAAGAGCTGGCCAAGGGTCAACTGGAAATCAACAAGGCTGAGGCGTCTCACAGGTCAATTTTCGTGGCTGGGTGGCGTCCCTTCGTTGGCTGGACGTGCGGCGTCGCATTGTGCTGGCATTTCGTGCTTGCGCCATTCGTGATCTTTGCCAGCGCCTATGCTGGCGTAGCTTTGCCTGAACTGCCGCAGTTTGATATGTCGAGCCTGCTGACCGTCTTGATGGGTATGTTGGGGCTTGGCGGCATGCGTAGCTTCGAGAAGATGAAGGGGCTAACGAAATAAGGGGGCTTTCGCCCCCTCGCCTCACTTGTATAGATACTGATAGTCAAACCTGTCAGCGGTCTGCATATCCTCAAAAACCACATTGTAGCTTTCATCGTCAATGCGCTCGACCCGCCTGACTAGGGCTGTCACCAGCCTGCCCTTGGGGCCAGTCACGCTGACTAGGTCGTCTGGCTTTAAATGTTCTGTCTGCATGTCATCCCCCTATAGTAACTTAAACGCTCTGGCTTTACCGGCCACCTTCTTAGCCGCGCCGCGCTCGACCAGTCCGGCCATCAGCCGGTGTACTTGGCTGAAGCTCTTGCCGGTCTTTTGTGACAGCTCACTGATGGTCGGCGTGTAGCCGTAACGGCGGGTCATGCGGTCAATCAGAACCCGCAGCTCCGCCTGTTTCTTTGTCAGCGGCACATCAATCATCACGCGCCTCCTTTATCGTCAGCGTGCCTTGCCGCGCAATCCGTGCGGGCTTGGCCGGTGTCGTCTTGGCCGGTTGCGCCTTAAAATTACGCATTGGCCATTTAACATAGTAAGAGCGATTGCCGACCATCCCGACCGCCTCATCGTGGCTGCCCATACGCTCTTTGAGCATAGCCTCGGCCTCATCAATGTCGCCCTCAGCGGCTCGCTTTGCGTCCTTGGCGTTGACAAGTTGCGCCAGCCAGTCGTTGTCTTCGCCCTCAAGCGTGATTGGCGGTGCGCCGTCATCGACACGCGGATAGGCGGTGTTGCCGTCGGAGCTGGACTGTATCGGATACCAGTCAACGTCAAACTTGCGTCGCTCAAACTCCTCGATTTCGTCCGTGATGCGCGACTGAGTTGCAGCGTTTGCCTGATACAAGAAGATGCGTAGCTCAACACCGCCGTACAAGACGCACACGGCGCCCCACGTTAGTTTGGTGGCCATCAATTGCCCCTGCAACTGTAGCGGCCCCCTGTGAGGCGCTGGGCGGTCTTCTGGCTTACTGCTAGTCAGCTTGCTCTCTAGCACGCCCACGCCGTCCACCCAGACAGGGCCGTCAACGCAATAGATACCCTTGGCTGGATCGGTGGTGACTTCATGCCCCAGCCCGCCGTCAGCGGTGCCGTCTAGAGACACGGCAAACGGTAGCGTGTCGTGAAAGATGGCGTCGTGTTCCAGCTTCAGGTCGGTCAGGTTTAGCCGTTCAGCGGCGGTGGTGAGGATGACGCCCTCCAAGGCGTCACCCCAATCGCAGGCTTCGTTACCGTTAAATGGGTTGGGGTTTGGCTTGCCTTCGATTGAGGCTAGTGCCTCAGCCAGCAAGTCGTTTGGCGTGCCGTATGGCGACGCGTTCATCAGCAACGGTATGCGTGATGCGGTGACGATGTCGTCGGGTGTCTTTTTACCTACCATTATTTTGCTCCATTTGCTTTTAGGCGTTCAACTTTTGATCTCCAGATGCCAACGCGACGGTTGGCAACATTTATTCTTTTTGTGAAGTGGCGATGGGCAACTCTGAGGATAGCTTTTTCTTCCATTAGCTCTGCCTCTAACTGACTGGCGTGATCGTGCCATTCATCCGCCTGTTTCTTTATTGCGTTGACGCGGTCAGCCATCTTCCTGTTATGCGCCTCAGACTGAGCCACCACGTCACGCAACGCAGTCAGCGTCTGGATAAGGTCAGCGCAGACGCGCTCACCGTTCATAATTTTTTCATCCATATCCTTGATGATTTTGCA
>Ga0222718_10002857_pt1 | contig 15151 bp, 18 predicted proteins | sample C33_27DmetaG_FD_165045 | JGI IMG/M metagenome (GOLD analysis project Ga0222718, IMG submission 165045) | Estuarine water microbial communities from San Francisco Bay, California, United States - C33_27D | ecosystem: Environmental > Aquatic > Marine > Unclassified | place: USA: California... | reverse complement strand
TTATTTTTTTCAAATGTATCTATAAGTTCTAAACCGTTTGTGGCATCTTCGGCATCGCTAAAATGACTGGAAGGTATAACATAAACTTTAGATTGGTTTACTTTGTCAGTAAAATGTTCTATATGATTATCTAAATATGCCTCTCCGCCTAATAGTCCGCCGTCATCAGTAATAGTATCAAAAAAGTCTTTGTCTATATACACCCAACTGTGACTTGGTATATTAAGTTTTGCTTTTGCGTTGTCTCTGACATTCTTTTCAAAGTCTCTGTTACGTCTATCCAAAGTGTTTTTGGCTTGTATTTCTTGTTTAAGATTTACAAAGCCTTCTTTCTGGAATATTTTGTCAAATGCTGATAAGAATTTTTTTATTGCCGCAAATCGTTCTTTAATTAATGACTTTATTTCTGAACTAATTGTTGTATCTAATTCTTTTCCTCTATAATAATTATTTAAATTGATAGATGCTAATACATAATCATCAATAAGAGCAGGTAAATTGAATGTTTGTTCATCTGTTCCTATTTCACTGTCTGCTTTTACAAGCCTGTCCATTACATCATTCCATCGACCTAATTCATTGTGCGAAGCCAGATAATTTGGGCCGTCATATGGATCAAGTTTTTTAGGTTTCAATGCCTCTAGTAATTCTATTCCTAGTTTGCTTACTTGTTTAGCAATACTTACATATTTTTCTTTGTCTTCCCTTTCCAGGTCTTTTAAATGGTCCAACCTGGCTCTTAATCTCTGTGTAAGCCTCATTAGAAATACGTCTGTATATGGATCATCACTCTTTATATTAACGTGATGGTCTGGACTTGTAGGATGTTTGTAATCACTGTATGGTTCTAAGAATTTTAATAATTCTTGTGCTGAGCCTTTACTTGTTATACCGTTGTTCTTTAACAATGATATTCTTGTGCTCCATCCACCGCCTTTCAGTTTAGCATAAAATTCATTTTCACTTCTTTCTTGTGGCAATTCTCTTAATATATCTTCAACATCTATTTTGTTATTTGAGGGATTTAGGTTAACCAGTAAGTCTGCAAGTTGATCCATTTTGCCATTATCTTTGGCATCATCCGACTGATAGAACTGCCACAGTTTACTGCCGATGGCATCAACGTCTTTGATTGCCAGATATTCTGGTTTTTTAATTATGTCTTGTTTGAACAAAGAATTTATACCTTTTTGTAATCTTGCTACTTTTTCTTTGTCAGTTCCATCAAAATTATAATTATTCATTCCTGACAAGGCCAGTTTTTCTATAGTATCAGTGTTTAGTTGTAATTCTTTGGCAAACTTTCTAAATGCACCAATGTGTTTAGCACTAACAGGTGCTCTGTTATTTCCATCTGCTATGTCTCTTGCCAACAATGTTATTGCTGAACCAAATCTGTCCTTTGCTTTGTCTAATTCTCCAGCCGCTCTTTTGCTTGGTGCCATACTGTTGGGTTTTATATAACCCTGTATTGGTTCTCTTTCTTCTACTTCTTCTATCTCTACTTTGTCACCAGTGCCTTTTTCGTAATCCTTTATACTCTGTTTCCATTGTTTGTCTGCATCAGGATCACTTAGTTCTTTATAGCCTTGTAAATATTCAACACTGGAACTTAATAATTTAATAACATCAAAGTAATCTTTTTTGCCCACAATACTTTTTGCAGAGTCTATTACTTCGTGATTAACTACTTCTAAATCTTTTAATTTTTTAGGATCTATTTCCTGTGCCTTACGCAATAATCTAAATACAGCATTTACATAATCTTTTCTAAATGCATCTTCTTCATAACCTGCTTTCATTATGGTAGCATATCTCACACAGGCTTTTACAACTTTTACATACATTGTGTTATAATCTGTACCACCAGCGATTCTAAACTCTACAAGATTGTTTTCTGAGTCATTGTCTTTTTCGCCTTTGAAATGTATGCTGTTGAACTTACCGGTATCTATGCCTTTTGTGAGCATTTCTTCAAACTGTTTAAAACTTTTTGCATCTCCACGTTTCATACCTTCTGCATATTTTAATACACTTCGATATTGGCTTTTAGTATAAGTGTTTCTAAGTCTGCCAAACTCTGCAAGTAAGTATTCATCACCTAACAGTAGTGCCATTTTTAATTTATTTTGTTCTGCTTTTTTGCCTTGCCAACTCATTGTGACGTGAAGTCCTGTTGAATTATTAGTACCAAAGTTTTCTTCACTCCAGTCAAATAAACTTCTCATTTCTTCAAGCATCTGTCTTGGACTGTCAAATACAGGTGATATTAATTCTGCGCCTGTACCTTCATCAGGTTCAATACTACTGTCTTTTTCTACTGCCCATGAGGTTGTAGTGTAAGTATCACCGTAATCACCAGATTCAGGATAGTCTGTAAATTTACTGTTATCCTTTATCCAGTTGTGTAATTCATCTGCTACACCTTCTACATCGCCATTACTACTACCATATTCATATCCATAATCATCAAGGAAACTGCTCATATAACTGTAGTTGTCATATATCCAATCATCTACACTATAGTCATCTCTTGCGGCCTCTCTGGCATCATCGTCTAGATCATTATCTTCTTGTATATCCTTTCTTAACCATTCTAGGTATGCTTCTTCGTATTCTTCTTCAACATATTCTCTGACCCAGTTTATATACTCCCAACCATCTTCCTCACGGTTTTCGTATTCTTTTGGATCGGTTTCTTCAAAATCTTTTTTGTATCGTTCTATTGCTTCTGAACTTGGGCCTGAACTACTATCTATAAAGTCATTTAGGTATTCCTCATCTTCTCTGACTTCTTCTACTTTATCAGATATGAGGTCATCTAGGTATTCGTCTTGTCCTTTGCTGTACAACCAGTCTTCAAAATCTTCCCATACTTGGTCAGGCATATCACCGTATTCGTATTCGATTTGACTGATGGTCATGTTGTCTATATCGTCACTGGCACTTCTGCTATCTACACTATAGAAAAATGTTTCTGCTTCAAAGCCACATTTTACAGGAGCATCTAATCCTTGTGTTGCTATTTCTTTTTTGTTAAAATTGATTTCAAATAGTTCTGCAGGTTGTTCTTTTAATCTTTTTCTTGTTAATTTTTTAAGTTTACTTCTTATTTTTTTAATTTGAAGTTTTTTATTTTTACGACTTGCTATCTTACTGAGTTTGCCTTCTTCCATTTCTGGAAACACTATGCTGGCATCTTTATCAAATACTAACAGATTTTCTTTTTCGTCTGCAGCCACAACAACATCTTCTTTATCATTTTGTATATCAGTTTTTTGTCCTGCTGGTGATATAACTTTTAATGCTCTACCTTTTTCGTCTGGAAACACAAAATCTTTTTTAAGATCACCTGCTTTTGCCACAGTGAGTTTGGGCTGTTGTGGTTTTTGAGGTGTTGCTGGCTTGGGTGCCTGTGCTGTTGAACTGGATTTACTTGTGATACTACCTGATTTTTGACTGCTTACAGGTGTAGGACCACCTGGAGTCATTCCATATTCTTTTAAAAAAAGTTCAAGACTTCTGACATCTTTAAATTTCATTATCTTCTTCTTGCTGGTCTGTTAAGTGCTCTTACCCTTCTGGACAAAGGATTAAATCTTTTAGCACGTCTGGCTTTAAATGCCATTCTTTTGCCCATTCTTGCTTTTGTTTTCTTTAAAGTTAAACGTTTTTTAATATCTATAGGTTTACTACACTGAGCTACATTTGAAACAACTCTACCTTTGCGTCTACCACTTGTACAACGAACAGCACGTTTGACTTTATTACCCATTTTACGCCAGACCATTCTGCCTTCAACAAGTGTTTCATCTGTAAATTCTTCTAATCTCATACTACTTTTAACAATAATCCTACTACTGTGGTTACCAGTGTTGTAAATGTAACTCCCACAATAGCAATTATCCAACCTTCCAATTTATCTAATCTGCTTTTGGTAACATCTTTAAACTCTCTCAATTCTGCTGTTATGCTTTCTATTCTAAGCATGTCAGCAATAATGTGAGCTTCTATATTACCAGTTTCTACATATGGCTTAGGATTAGTTTCTGTTTCAGGTTTCTTAGGCATTGTTTACCTTATAATAAATCTTGTTTAGTGAACTCCATATTTACAGAGCTCTTTGTATCTATAGTGCCATCATTTAACACTATCCCATTTAATTCGTCTTTAAGTGTGTCTAATGTATGAGCTCCTTCTTTTTCAAAAGCAAATTTAAATACCCAACCTGCTCCTGATAATGTTGGTGCTCCGTAATTTTCTAGTAAATTACTTCCTATACCATCTAACTCAACTGGATTATTCATAATAACTGGTTGAGCTCTTAGTCCAATTACTTGTACCACACTTTCGAAGTCTTTTTGTGTGTTATCTGCGTAATCTCCTGTTCTTGTAATGTCTAATGTTGTAAAGAGTGTGTAATATTCTATATTACTGGATAGAACCTCACTACTTCCAAGGGTTCCTCGTCTCTCTAATGCCATATGTGTCTCCTGTAATATGCACTATTTATCAGTTTTCAATTTTCTTTAGCCAAAAAAAATCCCCACGTTAAGTGGGGATTAAATGTAGTGTAGTTTATTAACTGGATTATACTACGTTGTATGATCCTGCTGTAACTGTTGCGTTAGCAAAACTTGAAAGACTGTTTACTGCGTTAGCAAAGTCAGTGTTAACATGTCCGTCATTTTCAACTGCGAAGAATAAAACTCTTGCGTTTGAAGATTCAACGATAACTGGGTTAGCAACTGTTTGGATTGCTTGAAGTGCAGCCTCTCCTGCCTTAGGATCACCTGAACCATCAAAACCGAAATCGGCGATGTTGGCTGATCCATCTACTTCGTCTAAGATGAAGTGAGAAAGCTCTGCTGTTAAAAATTGATCTGAAGCAACTGCTCCATTTACTCTAACTTGTGCCATTATTTTCTCCTAATAACGTTAATACTACCTAAGAGCAGTATTTCTTAATAATATTTATCTTTTTTGTGAAAAAAATGGGCAGTATAAACTGCCCATTATAAAAGTTAAATTCCTATTAAGAAATAACGATTCCTGTTCCTTCAGTTACAGTTGCTGAACTAAAGTCATAAGTTGTTGGATCTGTTAAACTTCCAATTTCTTGTAGTTGAGTTTGAAGTGCCGCTGCATCAAATTGTGAACCATCTACGATAGCATGGATTTCACCACTTGTGTTTGACGGAATAAAGTATGCTAATGGTTGAATGAATCCTAATGCTCTTTCAACTGCTTCTCTTGTTGCGTCGTCTTCTGTTTGGAGGTCTGCTCCTGTGTCAACTAAAATACATTTAACATTGTGTTTTTGGATAAGTGTACCTGTTGCAAAATCGCCTACACCTGCTCCGTTTCCTTTATCTAATGCCATTTTATTTCTCCTAATTTTTTATTGCAATAAAAATGCGTTATAAGTATTTATCTATTTAGACAATTTTGATGTCTTTTTTGCCACACTTGGATCAAATGCTTTTGCTATATTTGAACCTGCTTTCATACTGGATTTAAATAATGTTCCTAATCCTTGATTTGTTGTGGGTAAATAGTCTTTTAATGTGCTTGGTAATTTAACACTACCTCTTGACACATACTGATTTCCACGAAATTTATCACTGTATGTTTTTAGATCATCTTTAGATGGTTGTTTACGTTGTGATTTAGGTTCATCTTTATCAGAATCTTTTCCACCAACTTTATCTTTATAATAATCTGAATTACGCATAACTGCGGATGCGTCTTCGAATCCCATTTGGTTTAAAGCCTTACTTATTGCTAGGTTTTGTGAAATATTACCTGCGATAAAAAAATTATAAGCAAGTTGGGCCGCTTTTTTTGTATCAAGTCGTCTGTAATAAGGATGTATTTGTCCGCCTCTGTGACTAATATCTTGAAGTATTTCATTCTCCATATCTTCTACAGAATTTGCTGTATCTATTTCAGTGATTATTTCAAATATTTTCATTTTTGTCTTTGTCTTCCACCAGCCCAGTAACCTGCTATGGCTCCCAAACCTGTTCCTACTTTTTTATATTTATCAACATCCTTGCCTAATCGTTGTGCTATTTTTTTACCAGCAAACCTACCTGCGGCCGCACCTGCCACAGCACCAGCAACTTTTCTGCCTGTACTGGGTTTACGGCTGTATGGATCACTAACACGGAATTTTTTGTATTTTGTCATTGTGGTTAATCTGGGTACCATTTCACTGCCTTTGGCTATTCTGCGAAACTCTTGTAAAATTTCTGCTACAACTCTTTGGCGTGAGATATATTTAAGATTCCCCCAATCTGTAATAAGTCTTCTCCAACCTTTATATCTGGTGTTTGATATTTTAAGTTGTCTTTCTAACGACAAGAAAAATGATATTTGTCTGTTGTCAATCTTATAACCAGTTCCTACCTTATTAAAAAATTGCCAGTGAGCACGATTATTAAAATTTAATTTACTTAAAAATCTGTTACTGATAATACTGTCTTTTAGTTTTATACTTTTACTATCATAATTGTTAACAGCAAAAGCAAGTAAATATAAGTCTGTGGCATGCGATCTAAACAGCACATAAGGACCATACTGTGTGCTTTGTTTTATATATGACTTAGCATAACTACTTTGGTTACTGTCTTTGGTCATAAGAAATGCACTTAATGATGTCAGATATAACAAGTCAGCAATATCTCTGCCTGTTAAAGTTCTAAAATTGTTTGAAGTCCTAAACAACCTTGCTTCAGATATTTCTTTATCTATGAGTTGTAATTCCATTATGCTCCAGGCCTCCCTGTACCAAAGTTTAATCTGCTAAACTCTAATCTATCAACAAGTTTCATAGCATTACCCATTCTGTCAACTGCCACAAATCCTTCCTCTCCTGTTACTTCGTAATCATCTCCCACTTCTTTAAATGTAGGCATTTGTCTAATAGTTTCTAATTTGTTAACTATTAATACTTTGGCGTGTATAAGTTTTAAATATAAGTCATACACTGCCACTATACTATTTACATGATTTTTTAAAAATTTTACACCATCAACTAATAGTTTTCTGTATTCATCTTTTTTGGCTTCTGTTTTATAATTATCTATCTTTTTGGTCATTCTGCCAATGTAACTTTGTGTGAAATCTTTGGCAAATACTGTGGAATCCTGTTCAAATGCTCCAATGTTTTTAATATTTGCATTTACATGAGCTTTTAAATATTGTATAAAATCTTTTCCAATAACATTTTCGCCTTCCTGTATCCAGTCAAACATTGGTTTACCTATTTCTTTTAGATATACATCTGCTTGTTGTATGGAATTCATTATGTCATTGCTTTCATCTTGTGTGAGTGTTACTGTACCACTTAAATCCTTTATAGTGGCGTCTCTAAACCATACAGAAGGTGATTTGGTTAATGTACTGCTATCGAATCCAAATCTTGCTGATGTATCTGCCAGTGTGGGACCTCCCACATACTCTGTGTGGAAAACTATACCCATGTTTGCGTTGCTTATTTCTGTTGCTAGTTCACTGTCGCTGGGTACAGCATACACTATGGTATTTGGTTTAAACACTATTACACTATCACCGTTGATTGTTGTACTTTTTAGATCGCCCTTTTTAAACAACATGTCTCCCTGTACCACAGTGTTTATATTTAATTTGGACAAGTTTGCCAGTGCTGTTTTTAATATTGTTTGTAAACCAGGGTCCGGATGATTTGCTTCTATGTCTTGTGGGGTAAAATTCAATTTAGGAGTTTTAGCAAATACTCCTTTGGTACCCACAAAAAACTTTCCTGTTTCTGGATCTCTACCAGCAACTATGGCAGGAGCACCGTCCCATTTTGTTGTCATACTGACAGGAGTTTTAGTACTACCTTCCAGCATTTCATGTAAACTGTACAGATAATCCACTGCCTCTTTGGCACCTTCATATCCTTTGTTAAAAATATTGTCTTCCAGATGTTCTAAGTGAGTGTTCTTACTTTGAGACTCAAGTATTATTTCCTTGAGTATGTTTATAAAAAGATCTTGAAATCTCACTTTACTTAAAACAACTCTAGTTGTTTTCCTGATTTCTCTGGTTCTGGTTGATTGGTAGCGTCTTGTTTTGCCTGTTTATTTGCTCTATATTTGTCTATACCAAAATCTAATGCTCTACCTAAAGCATCTCCCATGGTGCCCATAATTTTTCCTAATATTGTTGCTTTGGGATCTGTTCTGCTGGCGAGGCCAAGTGGTCCTCCCATGGCGTCATTGACTGTTTTTTTCACTGTTGCCCACAAGCCAGGTTGTAACTGACTTTGTCCATCTGCTTGAAATCCTTTATAAGCCATTAACAATTTATGCTCTTCACCGTTAGGATTTATCTTAGTGCCATCACTTTTTCTAGACCATGTATTAGTGGGTTTATCATAAACAAATACAACTTTGTTTAGTGTAACCTTTTCACCATCTTTTAGTTCTTGAGTTTCCTCTGTTAATATTATTTCATTAATCAGCATTTTTTTCTTCTTTTTGAGATTCTTTAATTATTTTGCTTACACCTCTGGAGAATTTTTTGCCGTCTTTTGCTTTTATACTGTTTACCAATCTGTTTTTTAAATCTTTTGCTGTGGCTTCATCATAATATGTTTCAATTTGTTCTACCAATTTTATAGCACTATAGATAACATGTTCTCCCCTGTTAAGGACAACATGATCTCTGTCTCTGTCAACAGATATTTGATTTAGTTCTTCTAATATACTGCGAGCTTTATTCACTGCTTCTCCATTTTTTGTGTATAATGCTATTTATCAATTTTTTTATACCACCTGATGTTGACTTCTTTTAGTTTCGCATCTACCACATGTTAATTTACAAAACAAATTGGTATTTCCTTCCAGAATACCATTGAAAAAAGTTTTATGTAGCACACCTGTTTCTAATACATCTTTTAAAGATTTATTTTTAACACTAAGTTCTTCATAATCTATATCTGCCATGGAGTTAAGTAAATCATTTATATGTGGAGCACCTGTATAATCTCTTTGTTTTGCTCTGGATACACTACTTCCCACCATACAACAAGGATATAAATAATTATCGTAACTTATAAACACATATAAGTTCTCTTCTGAAAAGTCTTTACTGTCTGATAAATTGTATGCCCTGCATGTTTGATAATCCAAACTGTTTAAAAAATCAGTTTCTACTTCACTTAATTTTACTGTATAATTTTTATGTTGAGGATAAGGTATTGGATCTATGCTGTTTGGTATCATATTTTTAGGATTTAATACATTACCGTGATCGTCTAAAATGTCGCCCAATTTTAATAAATCGTTTTTATGATGATCCATAGTTTCTAAACTGTTTAATAATTTTTTATATTCTGTAATATCATGTAAATTAAACTGTTTGTCTAAAAATGTTTCCCATTCTTTTTGTACAGGTGTCAACCAGTGTGTAAATTCGCCTGTAAAACTAAAAACAGGAATATAATTTTTACTGCCAAATCCATTTGGTCTTCTAATATAAAATCTTGTAATACCTAATTCTTTTGCTAATTTTACAGCATCTTTTAATTCATGAACATTTTCATTAAACAAAAGGTATTGCCATTCACCACAATAATTTGTGGGGCCACATCCTTGGGTGTATTCAATCATGTTTCTTTTGACTTTTTCAAAATCTACATTTACTCTATGTAATCCATTTATTTCAGTACTACAGCCGTCAACACCAAATGTTATCCTAGCACCTATCTCACCTAATCGTCTATAGTGTTCTGGTTTTCCTATTCCACCATTAGTGGCTATGTGTATGCTGACTTTAGGTGATTGTTCTTTTATCCATTCACAAATAGGTAATATTTCAGCACAGGTCATAGGGTCACCATAATTACCACATAGATTTAGTGTTGTAAGTTTATGTGCTACATCTTTGAGCATTATTTTGACTTCTGACAGAGTACGCATTTGTTGAGAAAAATCGTTTATATTACCATACGATCGTCTTATACATACAGGACAATTGGCATTACAGGTGCTTGCCACCTCTAGATCTATACCAACTAAATTATCACTATAAGACATTACAGGTCGTTTTTCTTCAAAAAGTCTCGCATATTCATAGCCTGACTTATTGTGTCCTGTTGCTCAGGTTCTTCTGCTTTTATTGTGTTTGAACGTTTTAGTTGATCCATTAAACTGTTTGTGGTCACTGTCATAGCATCATCTTCATCATCACTCAGATCTTCTATTCTCAATGTGTCAGGATCAAAACTTAAATCCACTTTTGTACCAACACCACTACTGCTTCTGGTTTTCATAAACTGTATTTGATATCTGCCTTTTTCTCGCATAGCATTACTGGTAAAAATACCCACAACATTATCTGCTGTCTGTATTTTACTAATACCACCTGCTATGTGATGATGATCAAATTCTATTTCTTCTACAGCACCTCTGTTTAACTGTGAAGCAGTAACAAATAATAAGTCTCTTTCTGTTGCTAAATTACGCAACTCCTCAGATACATATTTGTCTTTAATAAACAAATCACTACCACTTACCTTTTGACTTATTGGCATCATTAAATCTAAATAGTCTACCAGTAAACAATCTACTTTTTCACCACAAGATATTTCATACTCTCGTAAAAATACTCTTATATCATTTGCATTAACACCATTAGGCATTTGTTTAACTCTAAGTCTACCAGCACCTTTGGCTTTCATACGAACTTTTAAATCTACATCATCCATATTACGCATTATTTCTTTTGTACCAAATCCACTTACCATACTGTCTAATCGCATACTAATTAATTGTTCACTAAGCTCTAAACTGATATAAACAGTATTCATACCTGCTAATGCCCAATTAACAGCAAAGTTTTGTAAAAACAAACTTTTACCTGCACCAGATCCACCAGCAAAAATAGTCATTTCGCCTCTGTTTAATCCACCATATAGTTTTTGATCTATTCCTTTCCAGCCTGTGCTAATAGCACCTGACTGATCTTTTATCCATTGCAATCGCTCTTTGGGATTTTCAAAATAATCTAAACCTAAATCTTTTACTAAGCCTACCTGGCTTGCTTCTTTAATCTTATTTTCCACAGTACCATAGTCTTGATTTTCTAACAAGTCTGTACTTTCAATAATTGCTTTTTCTAGTGCCTTGTGTCTACAAAAAGTTTCGAACTCGCTCATAAACCATTCATGATGATCAGGCGTCACATTTGGAATAGGTTCTAATTGTACTCCTGCCACAGCACTTATTTGTTCTGGCGTAGGAATAGCATTGTGTTGTGTGCTATGACTTATAAACAAATCAACTGCTTTGCGATATCTCAAATTAAAAAATTCTGGTTTTACAATGTTTTGGCATCTGGCAAACAAGTCTTTGTCGCTCAATAAAAATCTCAAAAACAGTTCCTGTGTTTCTTCGTTGTAATTGTTTATATCTGTCATATTCTTTTCTCTACTTCATTTATTATATAGTCCGCGAACAGCCTGTGACCTGCTTCGTTTGGATGTAAATCTTTATCGCTTACAGTGTTATCTGTTATTATGTGACTAATAGGCTTAACTAAATGTTCTCTGTTTATCATTTGTGTTGGCATAAAACCTGAGCTCATTGCTGTAAAAATATAAGGAATGTTTTTAATATATAAGTACCTTGTTATGCTGTTTACCATATAAAATGTTTCCAGTTCTGCTAAAGCATTTGTTCTGGTTAACACATTTATTCTTTTGTACTGATCCCATCTGTCCAATAAAAGTTTTCTGTTTACACTTTTATCTTTGAAACTTTTATCATCAAAAAACAAATTCTCGCCCTGTTGTCCTATCCACACATTGTATTTTTCATCATAAAACTCATCTCTTAAAAAATCTGTGAGTTGTAGTATAACAAAGTCTACATTATTATTATCTAAATATTCCTTTGTTCTGCGAAATATTCTTTTATTACTTCCAGCAGGCCAACTTTCATTTACAACATCATATGGCAGTAAATCTGGCCAAGCAAATTTATTGTTCTGATCTACACCATAACTAAAACTGCAACCGTTTACATAAACATTCATAAATATTTACCCACTAAAAATCCCATTAAAAATATAAACCAATCAAACACAAAGTGCATGGCAAAAGAAATAGCAAAAATTTCTTTCCAGTGTTCTTTACAAATGTTTAACCATTCTGCTAATTTTCTCATAACATTTTTGCTTTTACTTGTGCCTTTAACTTATTATGTGTGGCATTTTTAATAATACTGTTCACAGTCGCTAATCTGCCATAACGACTCACGGCTTCATCAGCATCTTTTATATCAGCATGCCATGGAGGGAAACTTACTTCCCAACCCAGTTCTAATGCTTGATCTATAAGTTCTTTACCTGCACTATCTCTGTCAGGACATAATATAACACGTTTACCCAACTTTTCAATTAAATGTGCCTGCTCTGGAGTCACACTGTTACCTTGTATGCTCACACAATCTAGTTGTATAGCATCAAACACACCCTCTGTGACAATAACAATTTCTCTTTTGCTGTCAGCAAACCTATCAATATTAAACACATATCCTGGTTGTATCTTGTGTAGATATTTAGGCGTCTGTTTATCAGGCGGATTTATATGCCTTGCTGTCCAGCCCACAAGTTCACCATTGTAAGAAAATGGGACTACTAGTCTTTGCTTGTATAAACTTTCATTAAAGTAAAGCAGTGGATATAGACCTAGTAGTCCACGTTGTTTTGCGTATATTTTTACAGCATGATCATCTGCCAAGTCATCTACTGCTTGAGCAGTTTCTGGTAGGGTCTCTGTGTTAAACTTCTGTAGGTTGTAAATGTAATCTGATACTTCTTGTGCTTCTAATATTTCACTGTGTTTTAATAATTCTATTTGTACTTTGTGTACCTGATCTTGTGAAGCACCCAATATTGATGCCAGGTCTTTAAACTTTTTACCTAATCCAGATCCTGGTACCCAACCTGTTGTGTATCCGCAATTAAAACAATTATAACTTATTCTGGCACCTGTTGTGATTAAACCACCACGTTTTCTTTTATCACTACACATAGGGCAATCCATAGTGTTCCAGCCACTAGGTGTTCTAGTAGTTCTCACGGGAAGATTGTCTAAAAGAAGACGGTGTACTTGCTCTACAAGTGTGTCTATATCCATAGTTGTATTATAGCAGATTGTAGCAGAAAGTCAATTAATTTCTGACTAGAATTTGTGTAATCGTGCTGTTTGAATCGTCTGGAGTATGTAAAACTCTTAACCAGTTTGCATTTACAACAAACGTGGTATGATAAATGTTGCTTTCAGAAGCAAATGCTATATTTTCTATAGTGAACCAATCCAAACTTTCATCGTCATTATCTGGAACATTTTCCAAACAACTGCCTTGTATTGTCAAATTACCTGTATATGTGTCTGGATAAATGGCAACACTGTGAAGTGCTGATTGAAAGTTTCTGTCCTGATTGCCAAACAGGGCACTGGTGCTGAAAATATTAGCCGCATCGCCTGAGCCTGTGCTGGCAATTTGTGTAAATGTATTTGCTAACTGAGTATCTACAGGTGTTTTGTCTAATTGATCTGCTATTTCTAATTCAAATAGTAGTCCATTGTCCTGATTACTATACACAGGAGTTTCTTCTCCTGATACAGCAGTTTGTGTTATATAGATAGTATAAAGACCTGGGTCTATGTTTTGAGTATCTGCTTTTGTATATACTAATTTTACTCTACCAACATCTGAAGTATGTTCCAATGTTCTATAAAACAACCTGTTCTTTGTTGTAGGATTAATAAGATAGGCTACTAGGGTGTCAGAAAATACATTCTGAAGTTTTCTATCTCTGTTTCGTATGTTAAAAAAGATTGTGTTATCCAATCCTTTATGAATTTTTAATTTTCTATTATTCATTGGTCTATTATCCACATATAGGCTACCATCAGTATTTATAACTAATTGGAATTCATTTGGGTACAAATATAATCTATTATCACTGCTTGCCATATTTTTGCTCTGTATATTTGTATATTTATCAGTTATTAACATAAATAAAATTGTGGACAAAGATACGATACAGAAAACACAGGAAAAGTATCCGTTTCTTACAGGTATAACCTACGGTGGCAATGAATATGTGGGTATAGTTGTAAATCAGGATAATGACATGCTGACATTTTATGATTTGGCTCTTATGCCAAATAATAATGTTATCAAGACTTTTTTAGAATACGGTGAAATATGGTGGTGGGAATCTAACAGACAAATCCCCATAGATATCTTTCTAAACTACGAAATGAGGATTTTTCAACCTTATATAAAATCATTTATTATTAAAGACACAGAAATAAACTTTGGTCCTGTAACCAGTTTACAAAATCTAATCAAGAAAAGAATTAAGAGAAGAGGATATCAATTAGTTCGCAAAGAAGATTAGCCTTCACAAATTAAATTTAATTGTACAATAATAGCCAATGCGTAACCATAACTATGACTACGTTTAAAGAAGTACGGGCCGTCTTTGGGTTTTACCCAAACTTCACTCTCTATTTGACTCCAGGTTTTACCCACTAGATGCCTTTTTCCAGGACGTATCATAGCAAGTATCATTGCTAACTGATCTATACTTGTGGGAGGATGTTGTTTAACTATGTCCCAGTGATTGCTGATGTGAAATAATTGTTTTACAACTTCTTGATGTTCTAATAACTCCCACATAGGTTCTGTGGAAATCAATCTATCCAGATGGCTTTCATCTATCACATCTTTATAAACATGGTTGTTTAAGAAGTCCACTTTAAACCAGCCTTGTTGTTCTGCTTGTTTATGATCTATTGTGCTGTAACCTTCTAATGGAAACTTTGGAATATTTTGGAAATAGACACCAGTATTATGTTTCGTAAAATCGCCTTGTTTTTCAATACTGGCTGGCGTATGGCTAACTAACTTGAGAAAGTCATCTCTGTTAGCCATATCAATATCTACATCAAAATCTATTTTCATTTTATTTTTTTAATTTTCTTTTGCCTTCAGAATACCCGTCTTTAGGATCTATTTCTGCATCAGCATTCATAAATCTCATACGTTGTATTAAATCCCAATTAATACCTTCTTCGCTGGGTTTCCATTTTCTGCAATACTGC
>Ga0222718_10002853_pt1 | contig 15162 bp, 13 predicted proteins | sample C33_27DmetaG_FD_165045 | JGI IMG/M metagenome (GOLD analysis project Ga0222718, IMG submission 165045) | Estuarine water microbial communities from San Francisco Bay, California, United States - C33_27D | ecosystem: Environmental > Aquatic > Marine > Unclassified | place: USA: California... | reverse complement strand
TAATTTTTGTTTCTATTTTTTTAAGAATATCAATTCCTTTTTCAAAACTATCTCTTCCAATGAATATTACTTGTTTTTCTTTTTTTTCTATATTTTTCAATTTTGAAAATTTTTTTATATCTAATGGTGCATAAAAAAATTCAAAATCAACATTTAATTTTTCTTTGTACATTTTTTTAACAATTTTAGAATCAGTTGTTAACTTGTTTGCCCAATCTAATACTTTAGTTTCAGTAATTTTTGCAGCAGTAGCAATTGTTTTAGAATGTAGTGCATCTACTTGTTCAGAATATATTCCATGAATGGATAAAACTTTTTTCTTTGATTTTGTATATTTCATTGCAAATGCTGATGGTACATTGAATGCATGAACAATATCAAATTTTTCATTTCCAATTATTGCTTTTAATGAACTCAATAATACAAAACTTGGATTTTTTAATTTCTTTATTGGAAGATGTGATGTATGCATTAATTTTACATCAAATCCATATTCTTGTAATTTCTCTGCTACTCTAGCTGCATGTCCGCCAATTCCACCAGAATATCTTGGAGCAATAAATAAAATTTTCATTTTTTACATTAAATATTAAAATTATTACCTTAATGAATTTGTTCTATATTGATAGTAATTATCATCATTAAAATTGCATACTGAATTTTTTATAGCAATAATAATATCTATGACTATGCTGTTGAGATTAGATGAAAGTAGCTATAATTTTAGGTACACGACCAGAAATCATTAAACTTTCACCTGTAATTAAACAACTAAATAAAAAATCCACATCTGTAATATTTACTGGTCAGCACTATGATCATAATATGAGCATGCGTTTTATTGATCAACTTGGTATGAAAAAACCAAATCACTCTTTGAAAATTCCTAAATCAAAACCAAATCTACAAATTTCTGACATGATTAAAAAATTGTCTAAAATTCTGGAAACAGAAAAACCTGAAAATGTAATTGTCCAAGGTGATACCAATACTGTCTTAGCAGCAGGAATTGCTTCCTTAAAATGTAATATTTCTATATCTCATGTTGAGTCTGGATTACGCAGTAACGATTGGAGAATGCCAGAAGAGCATAATAGAGTTATCGTTGATAATTTTTCTGATTATCTTTTTGCTCCAACTCAAATTGCTAAACAAAATTTAGTTTCAGAAAATGTTCATGGAAAAATTTTTGTTACTGGAAACACTGTAATAGATGCAATAAACCAATTTTCTAAAATTTCAAAAAAATATTCAAAATTAATTTTAGATTATGATGATTATGTATTGTTAACTTTACATAGATCTGAAAATGTAGATAACAAATTTATTTTATCAGCAATTATCAAATCAATTCTAGATTCAAAACAAAAATTTATTTTTGTAGTTCATCCACGCACAAAAAAAAGATTGCATGAATTTAATCTAATTACAAAATTAAAATTATCAAAAAATATTGTTTTGTTTGATTCTGTTGGATATTTTGAAATGTTAGAACTTATGAAAAATTGTCATTATATTGTAACTGATTCAGGTGGTATTCAAGAAGAAGCAACTGCTACATCAATCCGAAAAAAAGTAATTGTAGTTCGAAAAACTACTGATAGACCTGAAGCTGTTTTAGGAGGTTTTTCTGAAATAGCAGGCACAAATTATAATGATATTTTAAAATGTTTAACTAAAACTGTAAAAAATCCCTCTATTCCTAAGAAAAAATCACCATATGGGGATGGAGATTCTGCAAGAAAAATTATTCAATATTTAAAAAATAATCTTTGATTTTATATCATTTAATAATCCATTTTATTTAGATCAATTAAGTGAAAATTATGAAAGATATGTATGATGATAAAGATTTACAACGACTTTATGATGAAGACTATTTTTCAACTCGTTCACGACCTCCGATGTGGATTCGAAGAGCCGAATTTATTATTGAAAAATTTCAACCAAAAACAGTTTTAGATGTTGGTTGTGCATATGGTGAATTAGTAAAAGGATTAACTGATTTAGGTATTGAAGCATATGGGGTAGATGGTTCAGAGTATGCAATTAATAATTCAGATACATCAATTAAATCAAAATTATTCAAAGTTAATCTAAATTCTGATAAATTCCCATTTAATGATAAAACATTTGATGTTGTTGGAAGTTTCTATTCCGTTGAACACATTCATAACATTGATTTTTTTGCAAAAGAATTACAAAGAATTCTAAAAGATGATGGTGTTGGTTGGTTTCTTACTCCTGATGAAGGTTTAGAACAACGAAATGAAACCGATGTTTTTACTAATCCATTTGAAGAATGGAAAAAAATTTTTGAAGAGAGAGGTTTTAAAGTAACAAAATTCAGTCCTCATGAAATGATGGCACTCCGTGGAAAACTTGGAAAATTCAAATTTTACTTATTGCCAAAATCTATACAAAATTTAATAAAAAAAATTGCTTATGATTACTCAAATAGAAAAATGAAAGATACATCATTTATCTTAACTAAGAAATAATTAACTGATATTCATGAATTATTGATTCAGCAATATTTTTCCAATCAAATTTTTGAACCATTTCATTAGAATTTTTACCCATTTGATTTCTTAACTCATCATTTTTTAATATATGGATAATTTTTTCCGCCAATTCCGTAGAATCTTGAATAGCATATCCATTAATTCCATCTTTTAAAATATCTTCAGGAAGTGTCTCTTTCATAGCTAAAATTGGTAATGATGAAGCCATATATTCCAAAATTTTGATTGGTAATGCTCCTTTTGTTACTTCTGTAATTCTTAATGGCCCAATTCCAATTGAACTATTTGCTAAAAATTCAGGAATTTTCTCTCTATTTGTCCAACCTTCAAAAATTATATTTTTTGAAAGATTATTTTTTCTAACAAATTCTTGTAATTTTGTCATTTCAGGTCCATCCCCTAATAATAAAAATTCAACATCATTAATTTGATCAATTACTTTAGCTGCACAATTTAGTAAAATATCTAATCCTCTATGATGATACATTGCACCTGAAAAAATTATTCTTTTATTCTTATTTTTAGAATTGTAAAAATTTTCTAAATTTGTTCCATTACTTACAATAGAAATTTTCTGATTTGATACATTATAATAACTGCTAACTAATTCTTTTGTAAAATTATTCATAACTAATACCTTATCTGCATTTTGTAGAGTTTTTGAATTATACATTTTTTCAATTTTTCTTTGAATTTTTTTTAATCCTTTAGCTTTTTCATAAACAGCATCATCAATTTTTACTAAAACTGGTTTTCCTAATTTTTCCCCACATTCCACTGCTGCTTTTGGAACTAAATGAAAAGGATGAAAAATTGTTAAAATAAAATCATAATTATTTTGTTTACCTAAATCAATCCCTTTTTTCTTAACATTGTCGTAACATCTTCTAGCTGCAATTTTTAAATTTGATTTTGAAGGAGTTTCAATTTTATGTATAATTATTTTCTTATTAAGTTCAGGTTCATATTTTTTACCATTCCATTCTAAATTTGGTGTTAAAATAGTGACATCATGACCAAGTTCTGCAAATTTATTTGCTAATTCTACAATCACTACAACTCCTCCTCCGCTTATTGGTGGAAAATGAAATACCATAAAGAGAATTTGCACTGTGTTTATCTTTTTAAAGAAGCACAAAAATGTTATGCTAAGTTGATGAATTCTTATGAAAAAACTGAAAAATGGTTAATGACATCTGGATTTTTTGTTTCAGATATTAATAATAAACATCGCGGAGGTGTTTATTCTTTTTATGATGAGAAATCTGATGAATTTAGTTTTCTATATCCTGAAATTACTGGATACTTTATCAGTACAATGAAATTTCTTAATTCAATTAATGATAATAAAAAATATTCTGATTACGCTAAAATTTCTTCAGATTGGTTGATAAAAATTTTTAAAAAATATGGTTCTATTGTTCAAGGAATTAAATTTGATAAACCGGTTTCCAATTTATCTTATTCATTTGATTTATCAATTTGTGCAAAAGGTTTATTGGATTACTATGAAATTTCGAATGATGAATATTACCTCAATTATGCTAAAGAATTTTTAAAAATCTTATCTACAGAATTTCTCGAATCTGATGGAAGTTTAATGCCATACAAAGATGTTAACACTAACTTAGTTAATCAAAGTAATGACATGTGGTATAAACAAAAGGGCTGTTTACATATTAAATCTGCAATACCATTTTTTCAAATATCTCAATACTCTGAAGAGGAAGAATTTTTAAAAACTGCAATTAATATATGCAATAAAATTTCTGATTTCCAAAATTTAGATGGTTCAATACGATTACATCAAAGATCAAATGTAATTAATTTACATACAATGTGTTATGCACTTGAAGGTTTAGTTTACGGATATTATGTAACAAAAAATGAAAATTATTTGGAAAGTATTGAGAAAGCAATTGATTGGTCTATTGATCAAATTTTAGAAGATGGAAGTATTAATTTATGGCATAATTCAAAATATACTTCAAAATCTGCTTATCCTATTGCACAAATAATTCGAATTTTAATTTTGGTAGATAAAATATATTCTAATATGAAGTTTAAGTCATATGTTACACGTCTTTATAATTTCTTAATTACTCTTCAAGGTTCAACTGATTCTTCTAAAATTAATGGTGGTTTTTATGAAGAATTTTATAAATCAATTTTTGGATGGAAAAAAAGACCAAGAATAAATTCTTGGACTTCTATGTTTGCTTTACAAGCTATGAATTGGTACCATGAATATGATAAAATAAAATTTGAAGAACAAATTAAATTTTTATATTAATTATACTATGAATTAATTTCCTAAACTATCTAAAATCGTTTTTGAATTGGGATTATTCTTAATTTTATTTTGACAATCATAAATTAATGGAACTTTAGCTTTTTCATAAATTTCATTTATTTGATCAAAAGTAATATCATGATGTTGAACTATGCATATACAACTAATTTCTTCTAAAATCTCATCATTTAGATTTTCAACAAGTTTAAAATTTATTTCTTTTAGGTTGTTTTCTATTAGATATTTTTTAATAATTTCTTCTCTAAAAAATGGATCATATCCAAATACTTCATAACCTGAAGAGACTAGTTCATTAATTACTTTGAAGCTTGCTGAATCCCTCATATCTTCAACATTTGATTTATAGCTTAATCCTGATACTAAAATTGATTTTTTTAATCCAAGTTTTTTAATTGAATCTTTTAAAGAATTTGAAATGTATTCTGGCATTTTTTTATTTATTTTTAATGCATTTTCAATTGTTGCAAAATTTCCCTGAAATTTTTTTGCAGATTCTAGTAAAAATCTAGGATCTTTTGGAATGCAATGTCCCCCTGCACCTGCACCTGGATAATGAGGTAGAAAACCAAATGGTTTTGTTGCTGCAGCATCTATGATACTCTTAACATTAATTCCTAAATTATCACATAAAATTGCTAATTCGTTTACTAATGATATATTCACTAATCTAAATGCATTTTCAAATGATTTCACTACTTCGGCAATTTTAGGATGTTCTACTCTAATTAAATTACCTTTATTCACATTGTTGTAAACCTCTTTAGATATTTTAAAAGTCAAATCATCTGATGAATATATTATTCTGGGAATATTTTCTATTCCCCATTCTTTGTTAGACGGGTCAATTCTTTCTGGACAAAATGATAGTCCAAAATTAATCCCAATTTTAAACCCTTTTTCTTCAATCAATTTTTGTACTTTTTCTGTAGTCCCAACCTCTACACTACTTTCTAAAATTAAACAATCCCCTTCTTTTGAATTATTTAAAAAATTCTTTACAGCTTTTGTAACAAAAACATCTGACATTGTATTTTTATCTGGAATTGGAGTTGGTACACAAATAATCCCAATTTTTTCTATTTCATTTTTGGATGGCTGTTTAGACAATTCTAATTTTTCTTTTCTACATTCCAAAAATTTTTCTTTCAAAATTTCTTCAGAATCTTGTAATTCATTTCTTTTTAATCTTGATATTCTTTCTTCATTCACATCAATTCCAATTACGTTAAATCCTACAGACGAAAGTTTTACAGCAAGAGGAAATCCTACATACCCTAAACCATAAATTTCTATGATGCATGATTTAGATTGTATTTTAGTAAGTAACTCTTTCATTTTCTTATCTTTTTACTCTCCATTGAAATTGATTTTTAACTATTTGTATTCTTAATTGCATGATTTCTTAACTAATTCCATGTAAATTTCTGCTTCACGTTTTTCAATTTTCTTTGAGTCAAATTTCTTAACTAATTCCAATCCTTTTGATGACATTTTATTTCGTAATTTTTCATCCTGAAATAATTTGATACTTTTTTCTGAAAATGAATCAATATTACACTCTGAAAATTGTACCCCTTCTTTCAATTCTTCAGAATCTGCTGATTTTGGAATAATTACAGGTGTACCTGCAGCCATTGATTCCATTACAGGCATTGGTAATCCTTCTTGTTTTACATCATAAAGTAATGCGAAAATATCTGCTGTCTTGTAATATTGAGAAATTATGTTATTTGGAACTGATTTAATAATTGATATTTTTTTCTCTAGTGAATTTGTTCTGATTTGATCTATTAATTGTTGATATAATTTTCCATTACCAATAATTAATAAATTGGCATCAATTTTTTTCATTGATTCAATTAATAATTTATGATTTTTACTTTCAATTAAATTTCCTACTGAAAGAATTAACGGTTTAGATAAACCCTCAATTTTATTTGAATCATAGAATATTTTACAATCAACTTTATTGTATAGTAATTCTGGTTTGTTGGTTGTATGTTTTGAAACATATGAGTTAATAATTTTGTAAACAATTGTTATTTTAGTAGCATTCTGTAAAACATAAGGCTCAATAAATTTTTCTGTATATTTTAAAACTAAATATTTTTTCAAGCTTGTCTTTTTCATTAATTGCCTATTATGATCATATTGCGTATGTAATGATACAAAACATGGAATGTTTAGATTTTTAGCAATAAAAGATGCACACCAACCCTCTATGAGTGGATTAAATGTTCTAATTACATCTGGTGATATTTTTTTTACTAAATCTAAAATTTTTGCAATTTCTCTTTTTCTATTTTTTATGTTTATTTTTCCAACACGGTGAATCTTTAATTTTGCATTCCCAACAATTTTTTGTACTTTAAATTCTTCAATTTCTTTATTAGAAAATGAAATAATATGTACTTCCTCAAAAATATTTTCAGGATTGAAATAATTTTCTTTAATTTCTCCTTTTTCATAATATGCTATTATCGGATCATTTGGAAATACACATAATTTCATTATGGATTATTTTTTATCATGTTTAATTTATAGAATTGTAAAATAAGTAAAAATGTAGACAAATTTTTTATAAAATAAATAAAAGAACCTTCTAAAAAATTTAATTGACTTTATCTGTTGAAATAAAAAATTCTGTAGGAAATGAATGGAATCAAAATCTTTTGAGATCCTCTTATTCAACATCATTTCAAACTTCTCAATGGTGTGATCTCTATAAGAATAGTTTTCAATCAAAACCATTTTTTATTATTATTAAAGACGAATCTGAAAAAATTGTTGGACAATTAGCAACATTACTTCATAAAAATTATAATTGGAGGGATTCTAATCTTACAAAATTTGTTGGAAAAAAAATGAATTTGGGTTTATCATTGGAATGGGAACGTGGTCCTATTATTCATAATGATGAAATGATGGAAGAAATTTCCAAACAAATTTTTTTATGTTTAGATAAAATTTGTGTTTCAAACAATGTCTCAAATATTCGTGGAACATCTCCGACAAACTCAAATATTTCTCAATTTCCTTTTAGTAAAATAGATTTAATTAAAATTCCTTGGTCAACATATATTACTAAATTAAAAAGTAAAGACGAATTATTCAATTCATTTGATAAAAAAACTAGATATGATATTCGAAAATCTGAAAAATCTAATTTAGAATTTACTATTGTAAAAGAAAAATCTGATTTTATTGATTATGTTAAATTGAAATTAAATTCTACAGGAAATATTGGATTAAAAAATTATCCTGATTTTTTTGACCACCATTGGAAATTATTACATGCAAACCAATTAGAACATCTTTTTGTAGCTAAATTTGAAGGAGAAATTGTTTCTGGCATTTTATGTTCTACATTTAATGGAAATATGATTCAACATGGTGTTGTTACATCAAATGATGTACCTCTATCTGGAACTTTTCTAACTTGGAAAACAATTCAATGGGGAATAGATAATGAGTTTTCTACATATGATATGGGTGGAGTCAATCCGTATCCAAATGAAAAAGAAAAAAGAATTGAATTTTTTAAAAGTAAATGGTCAGGCCAAAAGGATGATTATCTGATTTTAACTAAAATTTTAAAGAAATCAAATTATGGAATTTCTAAGATATTACAGGATCCTAATAAAATAAGAACAAAATTCAAACAAAAATTCTCTTGAAACTAAAATCTGTCTACATTTTTTTTTGATAAAAATAAGAAAAGGTTAGATATGTCTTTTTTAGAAAAATTACTATGCAATTAATTTATGGCTCTAAATTAAAAGAAAAACATGATGAATTTCTATATGTAAATGATGCAAATCTCTCTTTACCATTTGGAATAACCTATTTTGAAAAATCAATGCCATTTTTAGATAATCTTAGTTATCAAAAATGTATGGGAAAAAATATTCCTGAATTATTTTCATATGAAAATTATTCTTTATGGTGGTTAATTCTTCCAAGTTTGACATATTCGATCATTGATTCAATTAATTTTATTGATAGATTTGATTCCTTTTTAAAAAAAACTAAACCAACATCTGTTAAAATTATAGATAATTTTGAAAAATTTCACTTAGTAAAACAAATATGTGAAAAAAATAAAATCCAATTCTCTTATTCAAAATCTTCTTATTCAAAATATTCTTTAAAAAATAAATTAAAAATTAAATTTCGTGAAAAATACTATTTGAAAATTCTACAAAAAAAATTTAAAAATCGTTTAACAATTTTTAAAAATAAATCTAATAAAATTCCTATATTAGAAAATAAATTGGTTGTTTTTTCTGCAAATGTTTATAGAAGAAAATATTATGATTTTGAAAATAATTCTGAAATTACACGTGAATATTTGCTAGATCCTTTAATCCCTAAATTAAAAAATATAGATTTAGTTGGTATTGATGTTGATTATTCTTTTATTGGTGAAACAGAAATTCTTAAACAAAGATTAGAAGAATCAATACCTTGGATCCCGTTAGAGGCAATTCTGACTGACATTCCACAAAAGAATAATTTCAAAGAATTTGTTTTATTTTACCAAAAATTAATTTCAAATAATAATTTTCAAAATTTATTTTCTTATCAAGGAATAAATTTTTGGAGCCGTGTGGAATCTGATTTCAAAAAAATTTCTACTTCTTATTATTTACCATTTTTAATGGATATGATTGAAAAACTTGAAAAATTCCTTCATGTATCTAAACCTAAGGCAATAATGATTCCATATGAAAAAGGATCTTACGGTTTGGCCTTGATACTAGTATGTCAAAAATTAGGGATTAAAACAATAGGTATTCAACATGGAGCATTTGATTCTCTAGGTCATAATGACTATGCTCATACATATCTTCAATCAGAAAATACTCCATTTGGCATGCCTCTTCCTTCTCAAATGCTTGTATGGGGAAAATCTTCGATGAATTTTTTAACAGATAAAGGATATCCAAAAAATAAAATCTCTGTAATTGGCAATCCTGAATTTTATGATATGAAAAAAATTACAAAAGATCAAGATACTTTAAGAACAAAATTTGACCTATCAACAGAAAAAAAGATTATTCTTTTCACAACTTCAAAACTACAACGTGGTTATATTTCTGATGAAAAAAGAGCATATGATGAATATGTTCTTGAAGAATTATTGAATTTGTACTCAAATGATCCAAATTATATTATCATTTTAAAACCTCATCCAGTTAAAGAACCAACATCAATTTATGAAGAAATCATCAAAAAACATGGTGCTAAAAATTGTTTTATAAAAACTGAAAATATTTTAGAATTAGTACAATTATCTGATTTACTCATTTCTGTTGAATCTTCAACTATTATAGATGCAATTGCTTTTGGTAAAATGGTTATTGAAATAATTTTTGATGATAGTAGTTGGATGGATCCACAAATTGCAAAAAATATTTTAATTTTAAGTAACATAGAAAGTTTAAAAATTAATATTGAAAAAATATTGAATGACACAAATCTTCAAAAATTATTACATAAAGAACAAGAAAAATTTTTGTTAGAGCATTATAATTTTCCAGATATAGATATTGATGAAACTTTAAGCAATGCAATAAATTAAAAAGACTTTGTTTGCCCACCATCAATTACTAAAATATTCCCTGTAGTAAATGATGAAACTTGTGATGATAAGAAAACTACTGTATTAGCAATTTCAATTGGAGTTCCAAATCTATTCATTGCTACTTTATTTGCTATCATATCGTATACTCTTTTTTTATTTTTTAATATTTTTTTCTCCCAAATAGAGCCTTTAAACAAAATATTCCCTGGTGCAACACCATTGATTCTAATCCCTAATTTTGCGAAAGGTTTTACATTATTTTTAATATAAGAGTTTAAAGCTGATTTTGCAATTGAATATGGAATTGGTGCATCTGTTATTTCAATTCCTGCAATTGAAGAAATACAAATAATTGAACCTGATGCTTTTTTTAGTGAATTCTTTGAACTGTTTATCAAATTTATTGCAGAATTTAGATTGATATCAATCATTTTTTGCCACTCTGTATCTTTTTCCTCTCCTGGTTTGGATGATTTACCATCTCCTACATTACATACGAGTATATCTATCTCCCCAAAAATTTTATTTGTATATTTTACCAATTTTTGACATTCTGATTTTTTTGTAACATCAGCTACAAAATAATCTGTGTTATTTCCAATTTTTTGAGCCGATTCCTGCAATTTTTTTTTATTTCTACCATTAATTATCACATTACATCCTTCTTTATGTAACGCAATCGCTATTGCTAATCCTATTCCTCTACTAGAACCTGAAATTATTGCATTTTTTCCTTTTAATTCCAATTCCATTTTATGTCACATCTGTATTTGCTTTGAATTGATACGGTGAAGGCCCTGAAACTTTATTATTTTCTAATTCTTTATTGAAATTTTTAATCTGTTTTTCAATATCAATTTCAACATTGGAACTCCATTGATTTAATAATTTATTAAAAACCGGTCCACGTTTTCCATCTCCAATATTATTTTTATGAATACTTGTAACAGGTAGCATGCAAAATGGTGTGGCAGTCATGAATGCTTCATCTGCATTTTCTACATCTTTAACTTGTAAATTTGTCTCGTGATAAATTATTCCAAGTTTTTTTGCTAATTCAAAAATATAATTTCTACTTATACCTACTAGTATATTTCTTGGTTCAGGAGTATACAGTTCATTATCTTTAACAATAAAAAAATTATCTCCACTTCCTTCTGCAACAAAATTATCTGGATCTAATAATAATGGCCAGTTATTTTCACCTGGAAATTCAGATGTTTGAATATTTGCCATCATGTAATGTAATCTACTGCGATTTTTAACTTTGGGATCAAGTAATTCTTCTGGAATAGCTTTTTGTTTTGGGATTACTGCATTAATTCCTATATCAAATAATTTTCCCATTCCTTGTACAGTCCATTTTAATGGAAAATCTGCTACCATTACTGTGGGTTCTAATTTATGATCAAAAATTTCACTATATATCGATAGAGGACCTCTACTTACATTGATCATTAATCTATGTTCATCAGTTTCTGAAAAAACTAATTCATTTTTTTCAATTGTCTTATAACAAATTTCTTCCATTTCAGCTTTTGATATGTTAATTGGAATTTTAACATGATCTATGGAACAATATAATCTGTCAATGTGTTCTTTGAGTTTAAACTGTTTTTTATTAAATGAACGTGTCATTTCAAAAACCATATCTCCAAACATTAATGCAGAATCAAAAATTGAAATTTTAGCTTCACTTTCAGGTACAAAATTCCCGTTAAAGTACACTTGTCTACCTTTTACCAAAGTTATTCTTCTTCCTTGTCTATTAGATTGACCATCTTTTTCATATTTTCACATTTTTTTTGGAATTTTTCATTGTCCAAAATTGATTGACTATAATTATGGTTTCTAATATCTTTAATTTGTATTGACTTAACATCTTTTTCTTTTTTAGCTTCAACTATTAGTGATGTAGATGGATCTCTATCAAAACCTGTCAGTACAAAATTTGTTTCATACATTTTTTTCTCAGGATTATATTGATTAACTAATCCATGCTTGTCAAAAAATTTTTTATTTAGATCTTGCCATTTTGGTTCCATTCCTTCTACGTGTAGTGGTTCTTCATAATCTGGAAATTCAGATTCTCCCATTTTTTTCTGTTTGACATCATAAAATCCATATCTTTCTAATAGAATTTTCAACATTTCAAAATCATATAGGTAAATGTGTCCTAATCCTCCTATAAATTCAGAAAGCGAATTATTGAAAACTACTGTATCTTGACCTGGTGATACAATACAATTCATAAACGTTCCACCATATCCAAGATCTGTTCTGAGATTTTCATCTTCTTCTAATAATTTTTTATAAAATGTTTCATCTTTTTGTACATATGCTTTTGCTAATAAAAATAAGTCCGGAGATAAAATTCTTACAATACCATCTTTTTCTAATACTCGATTAAATTCTAACAGAACTTTCTCAAATTTATAATTTGGAATATGCTCTATTACATGACTGCAAAAAACTGTTTCACATGTTGAATTTTCTAAAGGAATATTATCCGCGTCACCTAGAATAGCTTTTTGGTCAACACGACTAAGTTTATGATCTAATGTAACCCAACCATTTTTTTTCCAAACAGGACTTGGACCAACATTTAATTTTATACTGTTCAAGTAATTTGTTAATTAAACTCTATTTTAAAAACTTAGAGTAGAAATTAGTCATAGTTATTTTTTTAACAAATAATTTTTCATTATTATTTCAGAAAATTTTAAATTTTCTATAGAATCTATTTCAAAAGATTTCCAAAATTCCTGTTCTATTATTTCAATTTTTCCACCTAGTCTATTTTTAATCTTTTTTATCATTTCTGGTTTGAATATGTAAAAAGATCCATTTTCTAGATATTGCTTTTTTACATCTTGTCTTCTTTTACGATTTTTATAATTATAATTTAAACTCAAATATTTTTCATTATTTTTTCTCCATAAGAAAAAATCATCTAATTTAGAACATGAAAACATCGAATCTGCATTATTTTTTTTAAATTTTTTAATTGCTTTTTCTAAATCTTTAACTTCTCTAATTGGTGATGTTGGTTGTAATCCAATCACTAAATCTATTTTTTCCTTTTTTTCTATTTCATTGATAGCATGAATCCATCCAATTTCAGATGATGATTTATCTGAAGATATTTTTTTTGGTCTTTTAATAATCCCAGCTTTTTCTTTTTTAGCAATTTCTAAAATTTCATTACTATCTGAGCTTACCCATACTGATGAAATATATTTTGAATTTTTTGCTTGTTTTATAGACCAAGTTACAAGTGGCTTACCACAAAAATTTATTATATTTTTTTTTGGAATTCCTTTTGAACCTCCTCTTGCTAAAATTATTGCTACTATTTTCATTCTTAGTAAAACATAATTTTAGATGAATTTAGATTTGACGGTTTAAATTATTTTGATTTTTTACTTAGTCATATATATACAAGTAATTCAATTTTTAGATATGCAAATTTCTAAACTTGACGAAATCTATTCTTTGTCTAGTTCGTTAACCTGTAAAGAAATGATTTCTAAAATTAATAATTATGCCCTTCAATCCCAAATTGAAAATATGGAACCATCAAAATACATAGATCGTTTTACAGGTAAAGCCAAAAATGAACTTATCATCAATAGATCTAAATGTCCTCTTTGTAATTCCCAAAATTTTGACTTCCTATTTACGAAACATGGATTTGATCATGCATTATGTAATGAATGTGATTTAATTTTTACTTTACAGATACTTGATCATGAAAAAATTAAATTTCTTGTAGTTGGAAAGGAAGGAGACAATTACGGAGATTACAAAGAGGATCCCGTTGTTAGTGATCATGATAAAAAAAAGTATGAAATTGTATTTGAAGAATTAAAAAAACATACAAAAATCAATAAAATATTTGATTTTGGAAGTAATGCTGGAGTTTTTTTAGACTGGTGTAAATTAAAAAATTATTCAATTACTGGACATGAATTTCATGATGCATTAAGAAAAGGATGTGTGGCTAAAGGTCATACCGTTTTAAATGATAATCTTGAAACAATACAATTTGATGAAGTTGATCTAATAACATGCTGGGATTACATTGATCATGTTTTAAATCCTAAAGCAATGATTGAAAATCTTGGAAAATCACTTAAAAAAGATGGATTATTCTTTTTTGCAATAAATAATCGAGATAGTTTATCTACAAGAATTATGCATGAACGCTCACCAATTTTTATTGGTCCACATCATACTATGCATTATGGTATTAACCAATTGAATCTGTTGATGAAAGATTATGAATTATTATATTCTGAATCTTATGTTTCAGAATTAAATTGGATTTCTAATTGGTTAAATTTCAAAAATCCAGAATTTGGGGATTCACCATTAATGAAAGATCTTTTACCTCCTAAAAAAATATGTGAATTAGGAATGGGTTTCAAAGTAAATGCTATTTATAGAAAAAAATAAAATTAAATCATATATTTTACTTTTATAATAATTTCATTTTTTAATTAAAATCTAAAATATATGAAATCTTCTGGATCACCATTATAGAAAAATATTATTGATACAAGAATTATTGTTAATAGTAGCGTCCACCACTTTAAATTACAATTCTTAATTCTTTCCATAATATTTGGACGCAAATAAATCACAAAATGTAATGTAACAAACAACACCATCAAACCTACAGGCCATTTATGTTCTAGTAGGAATGTAAATGATTCACTCATTTGAAAATCAAA
>Ga0222718_10002852_pt1 | contig 15166 bp, 21 predicted proteins | sample C33_27DmetaG_FD_165045 | JGI IMG/M metagenome (GOLD analysis project Ga0222718, IMG submission 165045) | Estuarine water microbial communities from San Francisco Bay, California, United States - C33_27D | ecosystem: Environmental > Aquatic > Marine > Unclassified | place: USA: California... | reverse complement strand
ACTTACGGAACGCAAGTTGCACCTGTTTGGAATAAATTACAGGACTAAAATTACCGTTAGGTAGGTTTCCATGTCCTGCTGCTGCTGCGAATGCCATAGTAATTCTCCTTTCAACAGCGGTCAGATGTCAACTTACAACTTCTTTTAGAGGCTAATTAAAATAGGTGCGTATCAAACACATTTGGCCTAATGCATTATCAACGGGCTATTCGCTTTAGGTAAATCTATGGATAAAATTGTATGTTGTTAGGTTAAGTGTATAACTACACTAAAACGTGGGTAGGCTAATGCGGCCACGTATTTTGATATAGTTATACACGGTTGGTTTTTATTGTCAACTGTTTTTAACGAGCAGAACCCGAAAGATCATAGATAAACTTTCCTGAACGGATAGCTTCCATAATTGCTTCTTGGTTCTTTTCATACTGAACAGTAGACATCTTCTGTACGTCAGACTCTCGAATGACGCCTGAAGAATCTTCGGCTGTAGGCCGATTACGTGAGGCTTTGGTATTTACCATTTCAGCGGCATCATCCGAGCGCTTTTTCTTTTTAGTGGTAATACCTCTGTCAGCCTTATATAAATCTATAGCTCTTGCTGCTGATTGAGCGTCATTGTCATTATCGTACAATGCCTGTTGTATCCAACGTGGTTGCTCTTCAGCCCAGCTATGAAAATCATCGTCTTGACGAATATCTTCAAAGTCTGGGTGTAGCTGTAGTAGTATTGTTTCTGCCTTCTGACGCTCTGCGTCTTCTTGCATTTTGTTGATTTTAGTTACGCGCTCTTCAAGTTCTGTTGATTGTTCACGCGCCTTCTTAATTGCTATAGTCTCAACGATAGCGGCAACATCTGGATATTGTTTCATCCATTCGCCAATTTCTTCGTCAGATTTTGGAAGTTTAATTTCCTTTTTAGTTGCAGCGGAAAGCTGCTCTTTCAATTCATCAATTTGTTTTTGGAAATCTTCTTGCTGCTTTTGTGAATGTCTACGCAGATCACCATAACGCTTCTTAAATGAACGCTCTTCTGCACCTTCGGGTTCTGCCTCTTGTTCTACCTCTTCTTCGTTGGTTTCACCTCTTTGTACACGAAGCATTTCTTCTAATTCTTCTTCATCCTTTTTTACACGCTCTGCATTTGAGTATGGTCGAGATACAAATGCTTTCTTTTCTACTGGTTGTACGTTTTCTAATTCTGCCATTTTTTCCACTTGGTCTGGGGCCACCGTAGCCTACAATGTAGGGGGATGAGTAGCCAGTTAATCAGTCAGTTATAGTGTGACTGTCCACTTACCGGCCTGCTAAACCACGCCGTTTCTTTTTCTTTCCGTATTTACGTTTTTGTACAAAGCCGCCTTTATTCATACCACCTTCATTACCTTCATCTGTGCTACTATCTGTGCCTGCATCTGCACCATCACTATTACCAGCACCAGAACTGTCTCCTTCACCGCCATCGCCGCCACCTACACTTTCTGGGCCACCGCCTTGTCCGTCATAACCACCACCATAGCCACCCGGATCTGAGTAACCGCCACCGGTATTATTCAATCCGGGGTCTCCTTCAGTACTATAGTCATAAGAGTTTAAACTATAATTAGGGGCTTCAATATCGTCATCATCTGGAAGGCCAAAGCTAGGTGACATAGAACGTGCCATATCTATTGTAGGAGCAATACCACCCGGTGCTGTAGTTTCGTCTGGAATATCGGCCGGATTATACCCTAATGCCATTGTAGTATACCCTACTTTAGCCATATCTTCTATAGCATTTTTTGTGGTTTTACTTAAAATACCTCTATTTTTTTGCGTTTCATCAATTTTATCTTTATCTAACACGCCTACAATATTACCAATAGTCACTTCTGGCACACCGTATGGGCCTATTACTGAGGTGAAACCAAGCTTGCCTCTAGTTTGCGTTCCTATTTGAGTACCCATTGTTGTTTCAACTTCAACAACATCTACATTAGGATCGTTTATAGAATATCCAGCAGCCTCTGCTGCTGCTAACATAGTAAGCTGCTGCTGCTCTTCTTTAGATAAAGTTGACATAAATCCTTCAATAGCTGTAGCAGCAATACCGGCAGCTTGCGCCTGTTGTGTTGCAATACCGTACATATCTTTAAAACCCTGTTTAATACTAGGGTCCATTAAAGAAGCAGCCATTTGAACTGTTTTCATGCCCGGAGCCATAGCACCTGTCAGTACAGTTCCCAAAAACATATCTGCTAAACCTAAAAAGGCTCTGCCACTTGCTGAATATAAATTAGAATTAAAGTCTTTTAAACCTTGTATGTTTTGAGGTGAAGGTACAGAATACATTTCCTGTACAGAGCCTGTTGTACGACCCCCGCCACTAAGCATACCCATTTGTGTTGTTGTAGGGTTTTTACCCGGTTCGTTACCTTCACCTTGCTGTACTAAGGAATCTAACTGAACATTATTATTAACAAAGTTTTTTACTTCTTCTACAACTTCTTGGTCTTCTCCTGTTGCATTTAAAAGCGTATTTTGAAAACCTTCTGGCATAAAACCTAATAAGTAATTAAAATTGTCTGTTCCAATAATTTCTTCGGCTTGTTCACCGCTAAAAGCAGGAGGTACTAGCTTTTTAAATTTTGGATCTGTAATTTCAGCGTCACTATTTTGTTCTTTTATTAACGCTCCTTCAGCGGCTTTAATAATATCGTCGCTTTCATCTTCAATAACTTCAATGTCTTCAATAGTAAATGGAGGACCGCCTGCATTAAATAAGGTATCATCTGGAAGCGTCTGACCTTCCTCAGTACCAAACTGGCCCATAGCTTCCATTTTCTTATAGCCCATCTTAGCCTTATCTCTAAGATTCATAAAGTACTCTACGCCAAAATATCGTACTACATCAGCAGGTACAACCATTTCACCTTCACTAAGCATAGCAGGCTGGTCATCACGCACTTCTTTTGCTGTACTACCTAATGGAATATCATTACCGGAAACAGGATCTACATTTCCACCACTTTCAAATAATTCCATTTGTTTTTCCATAGGCATTACTGCACCTCCCTCATTCATATTAATTGTGTCTTCTTCAAAAATAGAAGCATCAAACTCTACTAAATTGTTATTTAGAAGACCTCCTGCATTAAAGCCATAATCAGAAAATGTTGCAGCATCAATATCAATAACGTCGTATAAAGGGTGTTCTTTTCTACCTGCAACTTTAATAGTACCTATAATATTTCTTCCCTTCATATTACCTACCATAGTAGGTTTTAACGAAGGCTGTTGATAAACTGTCTTACCCTTTTTTTCACTAGCTCTTACGTCTTTTACTTTATGTGTAAGGAGTGCAGCATCACCCTCAATGTTTAAATGAAGTCCATAAATATGATCGGACTCCATCCCTCTTTTTTTCCTATACTGAGGTGCATTTTTTACCCCGCTTACAGCTACAGTTACAATACCGTATGAGTCACCCTGTTTACCTATACTGTCTAACTGACCCCCTGTTTTGTCATCTACAACTGTAAATTTATCTTTCTTTAATAAATTTGTTTTTAAAAGACCTACATCTTCAGATCTTAATTGTTTAGCTAAGTTTTTAACTTGCTCTTCTGTAATGTCATCTTCAGATAAAGTACCTTTAAATTTTGGACCCGGACCATTATAAGGATTTATTTGTGAATTACTAACTCTTTTGTTAGTTATAAATCTTTTACCTGCAACGTCACTATATTCACCTACGCCTTCTGCTATAATATCTTCTGTTTTTCTACCTGTTTGTTCTATTATAGGATTTAAAAAAGAGTATTTAGGATCTCCAAACATTCTGGGAGGTGTTGGTGCAATACTAGTTGCATTTCCTAACTTATCTAAACTTTCTTGGTATTGGTCTTTTAAAAGTTTTTGCTCGGCTTGTTGCATACCTAGCGGCATTTCTAATTGTTTAGAAGCAACCTTAACTGCTTCTGGAGCTTGTTTAACAACAGCTTTTGAGGCTTCTTTACCTAAACTTTTAGCTATAAGTGAAACAAGACCACCCATAAATTCAATCCCTCTTATTTAAATTTTCCAAAGCCTTTATCTTTTGAAGGGCATGTATGTAGCCTTGCGCCCTGTGTAGTACAATATTATTTTCTGCTTGTTCTAATACCTTGTGTTGATATGCAATCAACTCATCTAAATATTCTTTTACATTAGCCCATAGGTGGGGGTTGCTGACCAATGCCTTGAGGCGTTCCGCCTTCTGCTGGCTGTTGCTCATTACCTGTAAATCCTTGTTCTTGTGGTCCCGGTGCTACCCCTGTACCAATAGTTCCACCGCCTGCACCAGTCTGATCCGCTGGATTGGCTCCTGCTGGTGCGCCTTGCTGTGGTTGTTGTGGTTGAGTAGCTTGCCATGCTTTCATCATCTCTGCCTGAATAGCGGCGTCACCCATATTGTTGACAACCTTTTCAGGATCAAGATCAAGCGATCTGGCAATTTCTGTAATAATATAGTCCATTTTTGCAAAAGGTGCAAGTGCTGGATTGCTAGTAACCTGAATAAATTGCATTAGACGTTGGCTACGTACTTCATTAGCCATCAAGCTTTCAGTGCCACGAGCCTTAACTTCCAAATCACCTTTGATATCTTTATCAAAAGAAAACTGCATATTAAATTGAAACAAGCCATCGCCTAATGGTTTTAATAAATAGTCATCTACGTTTTTAATTACGCTTTTGATGCTACCGGCTGCTGCACCCATAAGCATACTAATGCCACTAGCCGTTCGACCAACGCCAGTAACGCCTGTTTGTCCATGTGCAAATGAAGGGAAACCTGTGCTTTCGTCAGCAAGTTGCCGAGCCTTATCAAATAACTGTAAGTTCTCTCCAGCAACATTTGGAAACTTAGTACCAAATATAGCTTGACCGGGCGCACCACCCTGACGACGAAACACTTTACCCGGATAGACACTAAGGTCTTGACCCGGTACTAAGTTAGTTTCATCAACTTCAATAAGTAAATTACCAGACAAAACAGCATTATCTACAGCCATCCTCATAAAACCGTTCATAAGGATCTGTGTGTCTTCCATATTTTCTGCAATGCCTACACCAAAGAAGCTATACGGATTTAGCTCATAAGGCGCAGCCATGTATGGAATACGTACAGGTTTAAACGGATTAATGACTAGACGAATAACTTGACCGTTGACAGTCCAGATATTTGCCTGAACTTGATCGTAGTCTGCGTATTCTTCTGGTATTTCTATGTCTTCGTCTTCAAGAAGTTCTGTATCAATAACGCCCCAGTACTCTAGTACTTCAAAGCGGTCAATATCATGTGTTTGTTCGTAGTCAGCAAGATCGTCTTCCCACCACTCTTTAGTGTAGTCTTCGCCCTGCTCAATGCATTGGTCAATAACATTACCTCTAAAGAAAGGCCGTTTCTTCAAATTACGTAACTGACTGCGGCTCATTTTATGCCGCTCTACTACGTATTGGGCTTCTTCCATATTGTTAGCGTCAGGATCTGGATAGAAGTTCCAAACACTTACATGGCCAATCTGTGGTACTGTTTTAATTGTAGGATTGTATGTACCTTCTTCGTCCCAGTTAGCATATTCTTTATTTACAGCAAATGGCCCTTTCAGTACGCCAGTACCAAATAGAGCCATTTCAAATGAAGTGCTACGCAAGTGCTTTGACGCATTACACTCATCTAGCTGATCTATAATCTTTTTCTGCATTTTCTTTGCAGCGACCATAGCTGGATGGAAGGTTATCTTTGTTGGTGTTGTACCCGGTCCTTTTTTAAGCCCTTTTAGGTCACTTAGCTTTTCTTCCATAGCTCCAAGCATTAAGCTATTATATGTGGAACCGGGTGGTAACTCTTTACCGTCACCTGCAAAACCATATGGATTTATATCTTGTGGATTTGCTTGTGGCCCTTCCTCACGTAATTCATCAGGCAAAGAAGGGTCATAGTGTACTGTGTCCTCTATACCTTCTGGCAGTACAGTAGGATCAATAGTAAGAGGAAAGCGCTGACTACCAAATAGTACATCGACAATTTGACCATAAGCAGCCAGAGTTTTGGTTTTTGTGATTTTGATGAAAACACGAGACTTTTCCGTTTCCATAAATTGTACGTCTGGTCCATAGATACCGCGATAATTACGGTATGCCTTTAACCAGCGTTGTTCTTCCGTAAAACGATATGTTTTAGCTTTTTCGTACTTATCACTAATATACCGAAGAATAGGAGTATAGCCGTAATCGTAGTCTTCTACGTCATTAACGTCTTCTGCCGCAATGCCCATTTGCTCAATGAGATTTTCGTCTTCTTCGATAGCCATTTAATATTCCTTTAATAACCAAACACAGAGTCAGCGGGTCTATGCGTATTACGCGGTGTATTAGGATCGTAGTCAAATATACTGAAGCGAGGTCTAGACATTATACCATAACGTAAAGCGTCGTACAAGTGATCTTCTGCGTTAGTGTCTATATCTTCAGGGTTCTTTTTATCAATAGGTAGTGCAGGTAACTGAGCAACTATGTTTGTACAATTATTAAAAAATACTAAACGTGGTTCCTCTGTAAATTCATCTATCTGTAGTCTTCTGTGTATTTCGTTCTTACCTGCTACGCGACTACCTTTACTTCTATCTGACGGCCTCCACCTACACCCTCTACTAATCATCTGCTCCGCTAGACTCGGCCCTGTGTCACCCCGCTTGTGCCACAGAGAACTATCTAATACTCCATATTTAATGTTACCGTCTTCCGCTTCCAACTCTAGTACCATATCCGCTAAATCTGTAGCTAGTACCTTTGACACATACAACTCTCTATAAACTATTAACTGTTCGTCTGGACTTACAGCAAACCAAATAACACCACTATAAGATCCGTACCCATAGTCACAGGCCCGAAATTTAACCCAATTACTTGGTATATCAAAAGGCTCAATAACGTGAACATTACGGTCAAACTCGGTAAAGGCAGCGCCTTCTTTAATGTCCCAGTCGCCGTCTAATAATTGTCTTTTCTGTTGATCTGGCAGCGACAGTAGCATTGCTTCGTAGTCGCCACTGTCTGCTAGATACGGATTATCTACAAGTCTTGCAGGTATGAACCTGCGTTTAAATAAAGGTTTACCTGCTTTAATATGCCCAGCAGGGTATTTTAATTCTTCTCCCGTTTCAATGTTTGTGGCATTAAAACGTGTGTTAGGTGGTGACGGATCAATAAACATCTTCTTGACCCAATGATGACCTCTACCGCCCGGATTGGTAGTAGCCCTCATGTACACCGGTAAATCAGGGGCAGTGGACCGTAGACGAGATCGCATATAATCCCATGCATATGGGGTTGCCCATTGTGTCAACTCGTCAAAGCCTATCCAGCTAAATGCTAGACCCTGATAACGCAGCACGTCTTCATCTCTATCCAGATAAGACATCCATAACCGCGCACCGGATGGCGCAGTCCACTGCATCTTGCGTTCGGACCATTTAATGCCCGTTACAGCTTTTGGATACAACTCCTGAGACTTGAAGATAAGTTCTCTCAGTTCTTCAGTTGTATGTCGTAAAAGCAATCCACTAAACTGCGGATGTTCAAAGTAACGCACTGGGTCAGCAAGCATAGCAAAAGATTTACCGCCGCCTGCTGCACCTCCATATAACACCTCTCGTTCAGGTGCCTCTAAAAACTCTGACTGTGGCCCAGCATTAGGAACAAATACTGCATTCTTTTCTACAGGATCTGGTTCTTTATACGCTACAGAAGACTCAAGCTTGTCTGGGTTCTTCAGTAGCTCCGCCGCATGAAGTGTCGGTTCTGGAGTCGAGTCTTTCTTTTTCGAGTTCTTCCGCTTTGGTAAGCGCCTCTTCGACATACGCTGCCCATCTGCGGAGGACATTAGCTTTGTTCTTACGCTTTCGCTCATTTCTCACCCGCTTCATTAAACCTACGTGAGATATGTAACGTCCCGTTCTTGTGCTTAACCAATTTGATACTTCTCTGTATGAGTATGTCTTTAAATGTTTCTTAGCTTCCGCTAAAGCATCTAACTCTGTTTCAATCGGTAGTAATACTTTGTCGTCGTCTTCGTCTACTTCGTAACCAAATGGTATTGTTCTAGCTATTCTCGGTAAAGGTATCCACTCTCCGTCTTCTTTAACGTCTAATGGTTGTGGTAGTTTCCATTTTCCTGTACTTCTATTTAATAGCTTAGTCGTCATCGTCCTCTATCACTGCTTTAGGTGGTAGTATAAACACACCACCAGAACTTTCAACCTGCATTTTTTCTGATTTGATAATACCACTACGGTCTAAAAGATCTTTAGCCGCATTAAGTTTATCACGAATACCCAACTCTGTAGGGTCATCAATGCCAGCAATAATAGCATAAGCAGCTTTAGGCGCATTATGTGCCATAAAGTTTTTAGTGGCTTCAATAATTTCGTCTTTAATGCCAGCCGTAATTTCCGATAGTTGTGTATTATCAGAATATCCAGCAAGTCTTTTTGCAGCGTACAGATCACCTCTCGCTTCCCCAAACAGTACAGAGATAAAAGCTTGTTGCTTTTCTGTTAACTGTTTACTCATTTCTTAGTGCCTTTAGTATGCTTCTGGCTTTTTGGAGGGCTTTTCTTGCTACCGCCTGCACCTGCCCAAAAAAATTTATCAGCCCAGTAGGCAGCAGAGGTTTTACCTTTTGATATATTTTTTGCATGGCGAGCTTTAAAAGACTTACGAGCTTCCGCAGAATAATTATGACCCATCTTTTGATCGCCAAAGCGAATGATTTTAATTTTTCCATCATCGTCCCTTACCGCAACTATGCCTTTTTTTGTAGAATGATCGGGTGTTCTCTTAGGTTTATTTAAACCTGACAACCCGTAGCGCTTTAGTTTTGCGCGATCAGCTTCAGATAAGCTCATTAAATTCTCCTAATTATACTCAAGTTTTTTATATTGTCAACTATTTTCTAAAGAACTTAGTGGCTCCTCTAATGCCGAAGCTGGCTGCAACTACGCAGCCTAATGAGTACTGATACCATTCTGGCATAGCTTCAAGCTGCCTAAATCCATTCTGTACTATGTCTTCCATACCGGGTACAAAAGCTAGTATCATTGGAATACTAAAGATAATGGTAAGGTATTCGTCCTTCCAACTACCTTTAGTACCTTCCGCCATAATGCGTTCCCAGCCACTTTCGTGCGTAGCTGCTTCCACCATTACTTTGGCTTTAGCTTCAGCTTCTGCTACCTTTACGGCAGTCTTAGCTTTCTTTTCCTGTACACGGCCTTCTAGCCATGTGCCAGCTAAACCGGCTATCGGTCCTATTAATGATCCAATCAAGACTGTATCTCCGGTTCATAGTCAAACTTAACGCCCTGACAAGAAGCTGCCCACGCTTTTATTTCTTTTTCTTTTAGCTTCTCTTCCATAGCAAGATATACGTATTCTTCTGGTGGACATTTCTCTACTACATGCACAGAAGGCTTTACGCTGCCGTCATTGTGCAGCACAAACAACATAAATACTAATTTAACTAGACTTTCTGTCACTGGTCTTTTTAGTGTCTTTCTCGACACTGCCTAAGAATAAACCAAACGCACCAGTCAATGCACCAGTCATAACACTCAACAAGCCAGCCTGTTCCATACTGGGTGCGTCTAAATTCATAAACCATTCAATAACACGGAAGTTCATAACAATAAGTGCAATCATCATAACACGCGGTATAATACGCCAGTCGTCTAGTTGTTCAGGTTTCATCGTTTGCCCTGCCCCCTTAAAGGTTTGCTATTGTACTGTCTAGAATGAATATTAGGCCGTTTAGCGTGACGGCCCGGTCTTCTTATACGTTTATGAAACTGATCTGTCTTGTCTTCCTTAAAAGACGCTAGTTTACTTTTTGCCACCTTTTACCACCTTTTGCGACCCTTTTTTAAGTTTGCCTTCCTTTTGCAGTGCAGCAGTAGCTACAGCATACGGATTCTTAACTTTACCCTTTAGTGCTTTTACACGTTTATCTAAAATCTTAGGCACGGTATTTTTTTACCTTTTTAGCTATTGACTTAGGCTGCTTAACAAACTGTTTGCCTGCTTTAGTCCCAGAACGCTTTGCGGCGGTTGTACGCGCGTATTCTGCTGGCGTAAGGGCTGCTATAGCCTTTTCCGGTAGATAGCGCTCACCGGTCTTGCTAGAAGGTTTACCGGACTTTGTACGCCACTTTTGTTTAGTCCAGTTTTTTAGGCTCTTTTGTGACTTCTTTAGCGCCATTGTCTACAACGTCCCTTATGACAAGCTGCTTAATGTACTTAGCACCTATAATCTCTACTATGGTTTGATAACTAGACTTGATGTCTTGCTGCTGTAACTGCATAACTTTCTGTGCGTCTATAAGCTTAATTACGATAGCCTCTAGTCTTTTATGCTTTTCGTCTAGGTTTTCAGCTAGTTCTTTTTGTATCCAGTTATTTTGCTTCCATATAAAGTAACCAAATGCTATGGTCATTGTTACAGGTATACCGAATGTCTCCAGTAAATTTATAATGTCCACTCGTATTCTCTCCCAATACAAATAGCATGTATGTTACTTTCTTTTAGGTTGTTTAGTACGATTTATTTTTTTAGGCACAACCCTAAGATTGCTTCTTTTATTGTTTCTAGGGTTCATGTCCTTATGGTCTACTTCCTTACCGTCACCCTTACGCACTATACCCTTTTTAGCTAGTCCATTACGGGCTGCATTACGACTAGCCCTGCGTTTCTTTTGTTCAGGTTTAGCGTGGTAGTCGTCGTATTCTTTACGGTAATTACGTTTCATTTGTAGCCGCCTCCAGCCTTCTTATATTCACTAGCTAAGAGTTGCGCCTTTCTAGCAGACCACTGACCAGCTTTACCACCTTTTGTGCCAGCTTTGATCTTTTCAAAAAGCCGTTTACGCATGGTAGGCTTAGTATAATTGCCAGCTTCATTGACTTTAGATTTTGTTTTAGCTTTTGCCATTATGCACCTGTAAAGGTAAATTGTGCAGGTTCTTCTTCTACAGAAACCATTATGTCAAATGATGATGGAGATCCTGCACTAAATGCTACAATCTTGTCACCAGCGTGCATAAAGAAATATCCACCGTTGACTAAATTAAGTAAGCTTTTACCCGCTACAGATATATCCCTTACTATATAATGATAATCATTGTCTTCTGCATGATAAAATTGTACGTTAACATTTTGAGTAGAACTATTGCTATTACTAATATGCAAAAACCGTACCGTACCATTATAGTTAGGTGGGCAAGTGTATATAACATCAGCACTTGCACCACCAGTTGTAGCTGACAGGGTATAACCTTGAGTATGGTATTTATAGACTGTACGTTCAGGCATTTTCTTCTCTACGCTTTTTTAGCCAGTCTGCTTGTTCCTTAACTGTACGCGCATGATACAGATTTGTTTTACCTGTTTTAAGATCTGTGTACTCAAACGTATGTGTATCTAAAGTACCGTCTTTAATAGCTTTACGTCTTTCAGCAGCATACGTTTCTTTAAAGCTGCCGTACATATTAGGCTTTTGTTTTTTTACTATATTGTCTAATTGTCTGTAGCTATTAAGAAGATTTTGTCCATCTGCCTTAACAATAGTTTCGTACTTACTAAACCTTTCAGCAAAGGTAGGTCTTTTAGGTTCTGTAGCTAAAGGAGTATTTTGTGCTATAGTTTCTTGTTTTTGTACTAACTCAGGCTCTTCTTTAGGTTGAACAGATCCGCCGCTTGCAAAATAATCTTTAATAGTTCTATTTCTAAGAGAATCTAACTTTTCTACAAACTTAGGGTCCGTACGCGCACCTTCTGCAAGGGCGTTTAAACTTATTTCACCTGCTAGTTCATTATCATAAAAATCTTTAAAGTTACCTACGTGACCATAGCCCGGAACATAGAAACCTATATTTTTTTCATAAGCTTCCTTAATGTCCTTAGTAGAGGTAGCACGATATTGACTCATTATTTAAACAAACCACCTTTACGATAGTCCATAGAACCAGTACGGGACTTCTTACCGTTCATCATACCACCACCGGCCATTTTACGTTTAGCTTTTTTGTAGCCGCCTTTGTAGTAGTCACTTTTAGACATTAGTTCATCTAAATTAGATGCACGTTTTTCAGACTGTTTTTTAGCGGGTGCAGCTTCAGCTAAAGCCTCTTTAATTACAGAAGTAGGCACCTTTTGTTTTTTAAGCGCACTACGTGCAGCAGACTTAACTTGTGCCTGTGTTGGGTTTTCTGGTAAAGCTTCTTTAGCGTCTTTTGTAGCAGACCCTATAGAAAATCCTACAGGTCCAGCAACTGCTGTTGTACCTAAGACAGCCTTACGTACAGAATCTCTAGTATTAGCCATACCCTTAGTACCTTTACGGGTTTGCTCTATAGCTTTTTTCCGAGCTTCTGTCATCTTCTTGCCTGTAGTATTATCAATACCAAGAACATCATTTATATTTTTGTTTACATAACTAAAGACTTCTTGAAAAAATTCTTTGGCTCCTTGTACTTCACCAGAAGCCCTTTGTGATCTTTTTCCTGCTTCAGAAACACCTTTAGCGGTAGACTTAGCTGCGGCTTTAGCTAATGATTTAAGAGGCATAATATTAACCCTTCATCTTACGATTGTCTTTAGTCATGCGTGTCATACCCTTTTTACGCATGTCAATGTTACCTTTACGTGGATTAGGCTTACATACGTAGCCACCGTATGCATACTGATGAATAGTAACACTGTGAGGACGACGTGGTACATCACGAGAATCTTGACGGGGATCTCTAGGTTCCATAGTCATGGGGTTTCCCCCAGCTTCGTTTATGTCACCAATAGTTACACCCGGAGGTCTTCTACCGGCAGGACCGCTTATAGGTCTACGAGGTGGTAAAGGTTTACGTGCCATTGTTAAATTCCTCTATTGCTGCCTCAATATCTGACAGCTTAAACGACTTACCCGTGCGCTCTTCCAAAGCAGCACGGATATAATGAACGTCAGAATGATACAGATGTAAGTTACGTAAGCTGTCTGTTTTAACAGCGTCATAGAAACTACCTAAAATATTAGTTTCTGGACATAGTTTTACGGATTTATGGGCCATTGTCAACACCCGACTTAAAATTTAGTACGGAATTTTAATTTATATACAGATATATGTTATAACACTAAGGTTATAACCCTAAGTTTATAATATATTATTAAATATAATTATTATATTATATATATTATTATAATTTATATGTATTAACCTTTAGGTTATAACGTTAGGGTTTTAACATTATCCTAAGTTTACATAATTATACCCGTTTTTAGACCTCCTGTCAACCCCAGAACGTAAAATAAATGTTATGTGTGACAAATATACAACACTTAATTAGTATAGAATATCACCTCACTAAACATAACTTAACACCATTACCAGAAGATTTTTGTATGACCCTGTTTATGCATATATTAGGCTATTTTTAACAGTGGTTAACAGTTTTAAAAACCTGATCTGTGTATTTCTGTGTACATACGTACGTATGGGGTACGGGTGTCCCTAGTGTGGCCCCTATGCGACAACTTGACGCACCTATCATGCGGGTTTGTGCGCTGCAACATATTGTTCGCACATGCACAATTCGCAATTCTTAGACGTTGGGGTCTAAGGAATACAAGGCTTTCATCATATGTCACAAAGCATAGCTAATGCTATACCGCACTTCTACACCAAGCCGAACCACAATTTCCCATAATACACCCACCCACTAGTTTTGGAGCACATTTAACCCTACCCCTCAAAAATTTAAGAACGTTCTCAAATTTAGACCATGCGACACTTTGTCATTCAATTTTTGAGAATATTCTCAAATTTTCTCTTTACTTATGTTGTTAAACCTATTAATTTAGTACTCATAGCAATAACGCTATTAACTAAAGAGGAATTAAATAAATGCCAGTATCTTACAAAAATACCATTAAAAGCATTCTCGCAATCGAGGCAGGCTATGCACAATATCAAGTTAAGCTAAACCATTTACAGGCACAAAGAGAAGAAGAAGAAGTATCTGACGCAGAAAATTTTCTTTCTACGATTGATGGCTTTCAAGATCTTTGCGTTGACGTAGTCAAGCATATGAAAGCTTTCCAAAAAGACGCGGCTTCACCTTTGTCTGTACCGGATCAAAAATTTACGCATTTTTGTTCATTTCTTGATAAAAATGTAAGGCCGGAAGGTGTTCGCCGTCCCCTCAAGACGTGGCTTGTAAAGCTTGGCGAAAATGCCGACACATTGGCCGAAGTAATGAACGACGCCGATTGCGACGTGTCCACGCCGGAAAGCATTTATAAGGCTGTTAATGATAAGCTTCGGGTTGAAGATACAGACGATGAAATGCTTGCCAAGCTTGCCAACAAATTTTTTAAGAAAGCCATTGAGCTAGGCCGCGATGGTGCTGCAATCAATGCCATGCTTGATATGGTGGCGAAAAAATATCCTGATATACAGGATGCTTACTTTGCCGCTCAATTGGCCGCAGAATTAGAAGACGCGGCATAATTCTAACGGGCGCGTTGGTTAAACCCGGCGCGCCCACTACTTCAGGGATTTAATATCATGCAAAATGAATTTGAAAAATGGGCTTCAGAATATGAATCAAGTTATGATTTTAAAAAATGGGCTTCAGAATATCAATTCAGGAAACAGGAAAAAAAGGCCCGTGAAATGGACCGCACCATATCTTTCATTTTCGCCTTAGTTTGCGCGATCATATTCTTTTTTCTTTCATTATATGAAGCTTTAAATAATAGTATAGGCTGGTCCATGTTTGCGCTGTTCGGCTCTTGCGTATGCATTGCGGCCGCGTACTTTCAAGCTTGCCGTGATATATTGGATGAAGTATACAATAAATAAAAATTTGAGAACATTCTCAAAAATTTTTTGAGGGCTTCGGCCCTCTTTTTTTTGTCTATAAAAAATATTTTTTTTTGAGTTATTTTTTTTTTTATGATAGGAAAATGATAGGTTGGGGGGAGGGGGTGGGGGTCTTTTTAAAATTCTTTGCTGGGGGTGCGGCACTTTGTCACATTTACATAGTACTAGTTATTTGATATTATTTATAATCTAATATTATTAGATATTTACTTTTTAAT
>Ga0222718_10002851_pt1 | contig 15167 bp, 26 predicted proteins | sample C33_27DmetaG_FD_165045 | JGI IMG/M metagenome (GOLD analysis project Ga0222718, IMG submission 165045) | Estuarine water microbial communities from San Francisco Bay, California, United States - C33_27D | ecosystem: Environmental > Aquatic > Marine > Unclassified | place: USA: California... | reverse complement strand
TTCCATCTTTTGCTCAAGTGTTCCTGGAAGGAAGCCGTGTTGCTCGTCCACGCTTACAGCAGGTCTTGTCACCACGATCTTATCCACGTGTCCTTCTTGAAATGCTTTGATGGCCATGTGTACACCAATAAGAGTTTTACCCGTACCCGCAGGTCCGATTGCAAATACTATATGCTTTTTAGGATTTTTTAATGTTTCGAGGTAAGTCTCTTGATTAAGGTTCCTTGGAAGAACCTCTACTTTTCGTCTCTTGTTAGGGATCGGATTAATATAAGTTATATTACCCATTTGTGAACGCTCCCTATTACGTTCTTTACGCTTTGCTCTCGACAAATCGTCCTCCTTTTTTAATATTGAAGTTCTTTGTCCGACTGCAATAGTATTTACGATATACAGCAAAATATAAAGTAATACGTTTATTTTTTGATCATTCTTGTTTTACGATAAATAAAAGTGGAGAAGACAATATGTATGATGTAGTTAAAATAATTGAAAATGTAAAGACCATATACGAATCTAATACGCATATCCGCGTTTTAAAGGACTTTGAGCGTGTTTTAGACGAATTAGACCTATATGTATTCGAAAACTGGAGTGAAGGCGAACTTATTTCAGGTCCTAATGTAAGCAGACACACTGTAGAGTGTAGTTTTATGTGGCCTAGAGAAAAAATGCCAAATCCACAAGCAGGACGTAGATTGTTAGATTACAACTGCAAAGTTTCATACAAAAAAGACTACTTGTTACAACCTAGAAAAATTGAGTCAACTGACGATTATCGACCAGGAACAAAAAAGGGTAAATTAGATCAATTACCAATATGGGTCGTAAACATCAGCATGCCTAAAAGTTTAATGTTTGATATGTACAAGGGTTATCTACGTAATGTAGATGAGTATATGCTAGATAGATTAGATCAGACTACAACACAGCCTGATATCATTCCTGAAACAGAAAACGAAGTTGGAGATATTGGAGGTCAAAATGAGTCTACAACCTAATGATTTAGAAAACTATGTAAGTGAAATTTTCACCATTGATACATATAAATCAAAAATGGGTCAGGATAGAGAAATAGCAGTTCTGGCTTTTGAAGTAAGCGATCAAGAACCAGCAAAAGATTTAGTTAATTTTATTGAAAAAGGTTATTCATTTGTATTAGATGCAGATATTAGCACAGGTGAAAACAGCAAAGGCAAGTATAATGTTTTTGTTGAAATGGAAAGAAATCGCAGACTACTGCACAGAATTGACGATATGCTAGAAGAAGTCGGTAGACTTACTGGTATCGAAGAATGGAAATTTAGATATTACAAAAATGTTGAAAGTCAAATATTTGATCCTAGTACAGCAGAAAGTATTGTTCCATTAAACGGTGATGCATATACCACAATGATAGAAGATTATAATCAAACCGAATTGAATAGATTTTTTAATAAAGGTGTTACTGAACAAAAATATGTTAAAGAAAACGTAATTGAGTTTGGTAGACATGCTTCCGGAAAAATAAGAATGGAAGTTGTTGAAGAAGGTCCAACAGAAGAATTACTAACAAAATATGCAGGCGCAGTAAGTTTAGACGAAACAAGTATGTCAGAAGTATTGTTTTTTACAAAGTTCTTAGGTAACTATAACATACAAAAGATAGGTGAAAACCTGTTCTTGACCAATGGTACAAGAACCAAAGTAATGAAAAGGATTTAATATGAGTTTTGAATTTAACTTTACCAAAGAGCATCTTGCTGAGATTATCGCTGATGACGCAAACAATTGGTATGATGCACTATGCAAACTACTACCTAAATATGGTATTACAACAGAGCGCCGTGTTGCACACTTTCTAAGTCAGTGTGCCCATGAATCAGGCGGCTTTAAAAAACTAGAAGAAAATTTAAACTACAGTGCAAAAGCACTTCGTGCAGTGTTTGGTCGTTATTTTGGTGAACCGCCAAAAGCAGACGCAGACGAATATGCACGTAACCCAGAAATGATTGCTAACCGTGTATACAACGATGCTTATCGTAAGTATAAGATGGGTAACACAGAAGAAGGTGACGGATGGAGATTCCGTGGTCGTGGACTAAAGCAACTTACTGGTCGTGAAAACTATACCAACTTTGGTAAGAGTGTTGGCATGACAGCAGAAGAAGCCGCAGAATATGTAGCAACACCTGCTGGTGCTATTGAAAGTGCTTGCTGGTTCTGGGACACTAAAAAACTTAACAACATTGCTGATACTGATGATGTTGTAAAGATGACTAAAATTATTAACGGTGGTAACATTGGATTAGAAGATCGTCAAAAGCGTTATGCACATGCCCTTAAAGTTCTAGGCATGGAAGCCGACGACCTAGGCACTGACGAAGGTCATGTAGATGTTGAAGACATCGGTGTATTACGTAAAGGATGTAAAGGCGAAGGCGTTAAGATGATGCAAGAAGCATTAGGCATTGGCGCTGACGGAGACTTTGGTCCTGGTACAGAAAGAGCCCTAAAAGAATGGCAAGCGTCGAACGGTCTAGTTGCAGATGGTATTGCTGGACCTAAAACACTTGAGAAACTTTTAGACTAATATATGAAGACTTGTCAAAATTGCGGACGAGAACACGAAGGTAAACTTGTAGAAACGTTTAAGGACGGAGATAACAAAGATATCGAGATTGTCGTTTGTGAGGTGGCAAGATACGAGGTAAATAAAAAAGACAATGTTTAGTTCAATTAGAATTGCTATGATACTTGTGCTACTTGCCGCGGCAGGTGGAGGATTTTTGTACGTCAAAAACCTACAAAAGAATCTTGAAGTTGCAAGAGCAAATGTTGCTAAGATGGAAGTTGCTTTACAAACTAGTGAACAATCACTAAAACTTGAAAGAGCAGAATCACAACGCCTTGGCGTACTGAATCAAACATTATCAGCAGATTTACAAAAAGCAGAGCAGTACGGAGATGAACTTCGTGCTACTCTACAAAAACACAATCTAACACACTTGGCTAACAAAAAGCCAGGTTTAATTGAAAAGAGGATGCAAAATGCGACCAATAAACTTTGGGATGATCTTGAGTCTATCACTGATCCTAATGCTAACGCAGGGGTGCAGTCTACTCAGGACGGATCCGCAGATAGTAACAGTAACTAATACAGTAAAAACCACTGTACCAGTAGTTACTCATCCTAAACAAGTTCAACTGAACGATGTCAAAATCTATGTGGTCTCAAAAGAGAACTACGACGAATTCGTAAAAGAGTTTGAATCAAAAAATGGATCAGATGCTTACATTGCAATTTCTGTTAAAGACTACGAAAATCTTAGTTTAAATTTTGCTGAATTAAGACGCTACATAGAACAGCAAAAACAAATTATTGTTTATTACGAAAACGCAGTTAAGCCTGAAGAAACTCAATCCGACAAGCAATAGTAATATCATGTTTGCTACTTCCAAGTTGTGTAGCCGACTATGATGCAAACTCTCCCGATATTACCGCACAAACATACATAGGTTATCACGAACGTGAAAATAGGATAGAACTAACCGAATTGTTAGAAGTTGATCCTGTACGCACAGAATGGTGTGCGGCATTTGTTAATGCTATACTCGAACTAGACAATATTCCGAATTTACATGATATAGATTCACCTGCTCCTCTAATGGCACGTTCTTTTTTAACATGGGGTGAACGAGTTGATACTGAAGATATTGAGATAGGAGACATTGTTATATTCCCACGTGGCAACGAAGGTTGGCAAGGACACGTGGGATTTTTTATGGGTGCTACTGACAATTACTGGATTATCCTAGGCGGAAACCAGGATAACACAGTGAGTTACAAACTGTTTAGACCGAAACGTGTAATAGGAATTAGACGCTGGACTGAATAAATACTCATATAACAAGGAGCGAAGTTATGTGGGAAATGATACAAAATATGGCAAGTGATAGACTGTGGATTTACACAGGTATTGCTGGTTCATTATTTGGTGCCGCATTTTTGTTTTGGTTTAAAGATACAAAAATGGCAATATGGGCAGTGGGTAAGTTTGATCGCACACTAGAATATCTAGCAATACGTTGGGGTTGGACTTGGTTACAAAACGATCCTAATGCATGGCGTACAAAGTATCCCAAAATAACATCAAAAATAGACGAGTTAGAATCTCGTATTAAAAAATTAGAGGGTAAAAAATAATGGCTGAAGATAAAATTGTAGTACCAGCAGATCAAAATACTGCTTCAAAAAAAGTGTCAGTTGAACTAGAAGTTGACACAAGCGTAAAAGACCTCGGTCCAAATCCATATGCGAGATTAATACATTTGGCTCGTGCTGTCGATAGTTGGAGAATTTTTCCAAGAGTCTTTATTACAACGTACATCATTCTATTGTATAAAGTTGTAGTTTGGTATATGGAGTTGCCTAATCCTACAATGGAACAATCCGGTTTGGTTAGTATCGTAGTTGGTGCTGGCGCGGCCTGGTTTGGTTTATATACCGGTTCGAGCAAGAAGATAGACAAATAGTATTTGACAAACACCTGATTCTGTCGTATAATTACTACTATGGACTATTATGACGTATTAGGTGTTTCTCGCACCGCTTCAGATAAAGAAATCAAAACTGCTTTCCGTAAACTAGCGGCAAAGCATCATCCCGACAAAGGTGGTGATACCAAGAAGTTTGTAGAAATAAAAGAAGCATACGAAGTTCTTAATGATCCAAAGAAAAGACAAATGTATGATCAATTTGGAACTGCTGATCCACAGCAAGCAGGATTCCAACAACAAGGCTTTAGCGGATTCGGGGATATTAATGATGTGTTTTCAGAAATATTCGGTCAGCAAGGTAATCCATTCGGCGATGCGTTTGGAAGCCGGACTAGACGCCAACCGCGTAATAAAACTTTAAATATAAATTATAAAATAACTTTAAAAGAAGCATATACTGGAAAACAATTATATCTCGATATTCCATTACCTAGTGGTAGAAAAAGAACAATAGATACTAATATTCCTGCAGGAATTGAAAGTGGACAAACTGTAAGAATATCAGGAATGGGTGACGATTCTATTAAAGGAGTACAACCCGGTGATTTGATGATCACAATAAATGTTGAAAGGCATCCAAAATTCAAAAGAGATGGATGTGATCTATATCAAGATATAAGTGTTTCTGTATATGACTTGATATTAGGTAATAAAATTGAAATAGAAACACTAGATAAAAATTTTATGCTTAATATACCAGCCGGAACACAACCTGGAACAACTTTTAGTATGCGTGGGTTTGGTATGCCAATAGTAAATGCTCACGGTGTAGGAACGTTATACATAACTGTGAAGGGCATTGTTCCTAAGAGTATAAATGAGCATCATAAAGACCTAATTGAGCGAGCGAGAATATTGACAAACACAAGAAAGGATGTATAAGTATATATTATGTTAGAAATAGTAAAATACCCAGCACAAATTTTAGACAAACAAATGCCTAAGTTTGATTTCGAGAATCCAGTTATGGATCCAAAAGAACTTAAAGAAAAAATGTTAGAGGCAATGTTTGCCGGTAATGGCATAGGACTTAGTGCTTGTCAAGTGGGCATAGAAACTGCGGCATTTACAATGGGCAGTGAGCAATATCGCAATCAGGCGGCAATTTTTATTAACCCTGTTGTGTTAGAAGCAAGTTCGGAAATGATTTTAGATTGGGAAGGGTGTTTAAGTTTCCCTGGAGTGTTTGTTAGAATCAATAGACCCAGTTGGATTATTGCAGAATTTTTTGATGAAAACGGTGAAAAACAAGTAGGAAAAATTGAAGGTTACGATGCAAGGTGTTACTTGCATGAATGTGATCACCTTAATGGAATAGTATACAAAGATCGTGTTTCAAAAATGAAATGGGATATGGCTACTAAACGTGCAACTAAACATAAGAAAAAAGGATTTATTAATGCTTGAACCTAATGAACAATTAGAAGGTATTTTCGAAGAAGCCATTAAAAATGCACAAATTGCAAAACATGAATACGTAACCGTAGAACACTTTGCAATGGCGTTAGTTTGTGACGAAGGGTTTGCAAAAACACTTGAAGAGTATGGCGCAAATACTACAGAAATTAAAAAGGATCTAACACAGTACATCGGCGATAAACTTCAAGACATTATTGTTCCTGAAATGCGTGGACGTCCTAAAAAAACACAAGCAATGGAACGTATGCTTAATAGAGCATTTACACAAACACTATTCAGTGGACGTACTACTATTGAACCTGTAGATGTGTTCTTATCTATGTTAAAAGAGAAAAAGTCATTTGCGGCTTTTGTTATGCGTAAGCACGGTGTTGATTCAGAAAAATTTAGTAACTTTATTGAAGCAGAACATATTGTGGGCGAAGGAGCAAGTGAACAGTATAGTAGTTCACAACTAGAAAAAATTATTTCATCTTTTTGCAGTAACCTTTCCATTAAAGCAAAGCGTGGCAAGATTGATCCTGTGATCGGTCGTGCTAATGAAATTGAAGAAACTGTGCTTATCCTTGCACGTAGACAAAAAGCAAATGTAATGTTGGTTGGTGATCCTGGCGTAGGTAAAACTGCTATCGCTGAAGGACTTGCAGTTGAAATTGCAAATGATAATGTACCAGAGTTTATTAAGGGTAGTACAGTTTATTCATTAGATATTGGTGCTCTAGTAGCAGGTAGCAAGTATAGAGGTGACTTTGAAGAACGCCTTAAAATGGTTATCCATGCATTAGAGAAAAAAGAAAAAGCAATTTTGTTCATTGACGAAGCACACATGATGAATGGTGCTGGTGCTGGTGGCAGTGGTCAGTCAAATGATATGGCTAATATGTTAAAGCCTGCACTAGGTAAGGGAACTATTAAAGTTGTTGCATCAACTACTTGGGAAGAATACAGAAAGCACTTTGAAAAGGATCGTGCATTGATGCGTCGATTCCAGCGTGTAACAGTCGACGAACCAAGTGCAGAAGTTACTGTAGATATTCTACACGGACTTAAAAAGTATTATGAAGCACATCATGGTGTTACTATTACTGACAAAGCAATTGACGGTGCTGTAAAGTATAGTGAAAAGTATATGGCAGATAAAAAATTACCAGATAAGGCAATTGATATTATCGATCGTGCTGGTGCTAGATTTAAAGTTAAAGACGAAAAAAACGGTATCGTAGATCACGATCAGGTAGTGTTTGAAGTTAGCAAAATGACTAACTTACCACTAGAACAAATTGCGGCCAAAGAAACAGAAACACTTAAAGATTTAGAAGGTGGTATGAAAGTTCGTGTATTTGGTCAGGACGAAGCAATCGATGGATTGCTTGATAAGATCTTTATTGCACAAGCAGGACTTAAATCACTTAACAAGCCTGTTGGTTCGTTCTTGTTTGTAGGACCTACTGGTTGTGGTAAAACAGAAACAGCCAAGGTACTTGCTGAAGAAATGGGTGTAGAACTTGTACGCTTTGATATGAGCGAATTCCAAGAGCGTCATAGTGTTGCCAAGTTTATCGGTGCACCTCCAGGATATGTAGGTTTCGAAGAAGATGCTGGACAATTAATTACCAAGTTGCAAGAACATCCTAACTGTATTTTATTGTTAGATGAAATTGAAAAAGCACACAAAGATGTATCAAACGTATTACTAGGATTAATGGATAACGGATTTGTTACAGGATCAAACGGTAAAAAAGCAGATGCTCGTAATGCTATTGTTATTATGACAAGTAATCTTGGTGCTAGAGAAATGGAAGCAAATGCAATAGGATTCGGTGATATGGAACGAAGTGGTGAAGATGATACAGCAGTAAGTAATTTCTTTGCTCCTGAATTCCGTAATAGATTAGACGGCATCATCAAGTTTGATAAACTTGAAAAAGAAACAATGTTGTTAATTGTTGACAAGTTTATTAAAGAAGTAAATGATATGCTTGCTGACAAGGGCATTCTTATTGAACTTACAAAAGCAGTACGAGAGTTTCTTGTTAAAAAAGGATTCAACAGAAAAATGGGTGCGAGACCACTACAACGTGTAATTGATGACAAAATTAAAAAGCCTATGAGTAAAGAAGTTCTCTTTGGTAAACTTGTTAACGGTGGACATGTAACAGTAGATGTAGATGGTGAGGAGATCAAGTTAGACATAACAGAGTTTATGCCAACAGAGAAGGACGCCGAAGTTGAAGACGCAACACACGAGTAAACTATTTTTTAAACGTTACAAGTATAAAGCAGTAGTTACAACACCACAAACTAGTTTTATTAGATATGCAAGCAGAAAAGATATAGAAAGTCTTTTTAACGCAGAATCACGAGAAAGATGGAGTGGCATAACCAATCCACTTAGTTATGGTTATGGTCATTTCAGTATGGGCAGTTTGCATGATTACAAAGACAAACAGCATAAACGTGTGTGGGATAATAGATTTACATTGTATAAACTGTTCAACTGGATAAAAGAAAACTATAATACAGAACAACATAAAATTCGTAACGAAGGTGACAAATTAGCATTCTTTACTAACGATAAAAAATTATGGGAAAGTTTTTGTGGTACATTTAAAGACCAAATATCTGAACTTGTTTGGCCAAAGAATGAACAGCATGAACAGTACTTTAATGAACATCCAAACAACATAATCTGTAAGCAATTACCGTACAGCAAATATAGATATAAAATAAATCTAAAAGGGCATGTCGTAAAGCAAGAAGGATTTGGAGAATGGATACAAAACTACAAAGGCGATTTAAAAGCATCGGGTAATTTGATCGATGGTATAAAACGGGGATATTACTACTCCGATGGAAAATTTTTATACTCGACAAATTCAGAAATGATGTTATTATTACAAATGTACTTAGGCGATTCAATTAAAAACATACAAGAATATATAACGGAGGCAGAACTAGATGAACAACATACAACTACTTAAAGAAATGATTAAACGTAAAATTGTTAAAGAAGGAACAGTAATTAACGCAACTGTGCGAGCAAATGGTATTGGCGGACAGGTTGTTGATGTTCCTAAAAACGTGGGTATCACTATTGCTAATGAAAAGGGTATTATTGCGTGGGAACGTGATTATGCTGGTAGAGACCACGAATATAAAGTAAAATTAACCGATGTACACAACATCGAAGGTATGGACATTGCTAGAATGGCAAAAGCCTATAAAATTAAATTAACATAAATAACAGTATGCCAGCGAACAGTTATACATTAGAATTTATCGAACAGGACAGCGTTGCTATTACCGCAACCGTACAATCGCCTGAAGCAGACAGCACTTTGTCTAATCTAATTACAGACAAGGTTAAAGGTGATGGATATTACAAGGGTGGTGATGGTTTACATACTGTTCACTATTCTATTACAGATTTTTCAGGGACGGTCAAAATGCAGGCTTCGTTAGCCACTTCGCCTGCGTCAGGAGATTGGTTTGATATTGCTGGAACAACATATACAACAGGAGTTGATACCGATACTGATTTCGTTACTAATTTTACAGGTAACTTTGTTTGGTTAAGAGCAGTAGCAACATACACCAACGGAAGAATTAACGCAATTAAGGTAAACTACTAATGAACGAAAACTTTGTAAGAATGATTTTTAAAGAAGCACAGGCAGACGATTTTATTAAAACTTTTGCTGGTGCTGTAGCACACACTATTGACAGTCATTTACACGAAAGCGAAGAAGGCATTGTGTTTGAAAGTTATCAAACAAACGAAGGGCATTACGTTTATGAAGTTGCTCTTAATAGTGAACTAGATGACAACATTGCAGAAGAAATGGCTAACACTATTGCGAAAGCCATTCCCGGTGATTACGAAATCGAAGTAAGTGGTGGTGACGACTCTAGTCGCTAACCTTTAGATAATTTACAACTGTATCTTTACAATCATAAAACGAACTGTGTCCTTGACGCTTTACCTTAAAAGTAATAGTATATTCCTCACCCTCACGTAGTACACCAACTGTTGCCCATTGATTAATTGATTTCTGTGAGAAGTGGGTAATTAAATCACCTTCCGAAATGAAAGTGTATACATAAAAGTCACGTGAACGAATGTATCGTGCTTCGTGTAATTTTGCACGTACAGTATGTTTTGAACCAATTGTTCCTATCCATTGTGAGTCTTGTATCTCGTCAATGAATATGTTACGTGCCAATTCTGCGTCATAAAGTGACGGCAACGGCGCAAGAATACCTAGATCGCGAAGATCTATCATTTCTTTTGTGATTACACGATATACACTCTGTGCAAAATCATTTGCTGTGTTTGACATCACTTTGAATACTAACCCTTGATAGTGTGTATAAATGTCCTCGACCATATCGTTACATTTTGGATCAATGTAAACTTCATCCTGTTTGAACATCTCACGCATAATGTGTTTGTTACCTTTTACGGTAATACGTTCGTTAGGCCCTTCGTCTGATTCAACATACTCATATTGATCTTCGCGATGGTACTTGCCATTTTTAATGTAAGCCTGTACAGCAAGGTTCAGTGCGTCTTTGATTGAAATTTGCTTTTGGTTCATTTTGGAATCCTTGTTTTCCTAACTAACTGTATATATTATAGTTGGTTTTACCACTTCTGTCAACCGTTTTTTATTTTGGTAGAAATACTTCTTGCTTTTTACAAGCGTCTGTTGTATATTAGTATTATATGTTTACATTTATTAAACAATTTTTAAACTATAATCATAACAAGGAGAAAAACATGGCTAGAACTAAACAATATGTTGTTTACACTAGAGAGTTTCAAAAAGGAAATGTCAGTTCTAAAATTGGCGTGTTCGTAGATGAGGCTAACAAGTACATTGTTAACGGAACTGTTAACGGTGGTGCAATCAAATTTGCTAATTTAAAAATGAGCAGACCAACTGCTACAAAAAGATTAGTAGACGCTGGTTATGATTTCAATGTTAGAGTACTTGGAACAAGTTCGTTACAAGGTGCTATAGCAATGAAAGAACAGTTAATTGATTTGTTGTCAGCAACAAACAAAACTGTAATCAACGAAGCCGCGTAATTTGGCGAAACTCAGTGGCGCTTCGGCGCCACTTTGGTTAATAAAACTATAGACTTTTCAAACAATAGATAGTATTATATAAGAGTGAATGTAAGGAATTGGTCCTTTACATAGACAACTAGGAGAAAATAATGTCAAACACAATTCAATCAAAAGTGCTTAATGCACTAACAGAAGGTCAAGCATTGACTTCAAAGCAAATCAAAGCACGTTTTGGTGCTGGTAACCCTGCGGCAGTGATTCAAGCACTACGCTTTTCAGGTTACTCAATTTACCTAAACTCACACAAAGATACAAAGGGTAGAACTACTCAGAAGTATCGTTTAGGTACTCCAAGCCGTAAAGTAATTGCGGCAGGTTACAAAGCACTTGCTTCAAAAGTAGCCTAATTACACTTAAAGATAAAGACCCCTTCGGGGGTCTTTTTCACTTCTTAGGAATATCAAATGTCACAATATAGAACAACACTACCAGAAAAAATTACTGTTACTTGTACCGATAATGATCAAACACACGAAGCATATCTTCAAAAGTACGTTGAAGGTCAATATATGGATGTAATCATTAATACAGTGCGTGTAAGACTGATAAAAGGAAGTCGTATATATGTAGGCAACATGGCTGGATACGAATTTACTGCAAAAGACCCCGAACTATTGCACATCAAACAGGGGCGTTAAAAGGATTATCTATAATAAATACTCACATAGGAGAGATTATTATGGATTTTAGAGAAATATTAGCAAAACTTGATAACATCAAATCCGAAGCAGAAAAAGAACCAAAACGCTATACTGCACAGGAACTAATGTCACAAGTTGATAAAATTGTTTTTACAGAACCTACGCAATCGGGTATAAAATACAGCATTGCAAATCGTGTTGAATTTAAGGATAAAGATGTTAATGATCCTAAAATCAAAGCACAATTATTCCAAGCAGAATTAAAGCAATCACCTGGTAGATTATTTGGTGAACTTGCTGAAAGAATTAAACCAACATCCGACGAACAAATAGAAATTAGTAACATCGTTGGCGGTGCTGGCTATGCATTTTCAAGCGGCAAAAAACCTGACATGTCAGTTTATCCTCTCCTAAAGGCTGTGATTGAAAAAGCAATCAAAGAAATGCACCTAGAAAGAGATCCAGATCAATCAGAATATAAAGACGACGAAGCAGACGACGAGTTTGAAAGTGTACAAACAGAAGGTGATAATATCTATCATTCATGCGTTAAATCATTCAAGCATGAAAAATTTGGCGAAGGTGAAGTATTACACGGTGAGCATACATTAAGCGAGTCAGGTGAAGTATCACACTACGATGCTAAATTTGTAAGAGAAGATGGTTCACAGTTTATTGTTAGAAACATTCCTGTTGCTAACATGAAAGAGTGTGTTGTTGTAGAACACGGTCATCCAAAGAAAAAGAAAAAAGTTAAAGAAGAAGAGTCAGTTGAACAAGAAGATTGGTTTCAAGGACAAACAGCAGTTACATTAAACGGTGATGAGTTTTATGAAACATTTGGTTGGATTGGCGAAAACGATGAAAACATCGAAGAAGCAGAATATCAAGGACGTACAGTAAAACTAAACAAGCCAATGCGTGGCGATGTTAAAAAGTTTAAGGTGTATGTAAATAATCCAAAAGGTAATACAGTAAAAGTTAACTTTGGTGATCCTGACATGAAGATTAAAAAATCTAATCCTGCTAGACGCAGAAGTTTCCGTGCAAGACATAATTGCGACACACCAGGTCCAAAGCATAAAGCACGTTACTGGTCATGTAAGAAATGGTAATTAACAATGCTTTTAAAAGAACTGTTTAGTCACGAAGATGAAAATACTCCAAAATATGATCTTATAGATGATATAAGTTTTTTCATTGACAACGACGATCAATTACACAAAGAATATTTCTTACCAGCAGTAAAAGAACTTAAACGTAAAAAAATTGTTGATAGAAATAGCATTGAAGAAATTGCTCCTGCCTTTAAAAGTCTAGTAGAAAAAGGTTGTGAAAAATACAACGAAACATACAAGCCACGTGGCAAGACGGAAGAAATTTATACCCAAGAATTAATGGCAAGTGTTTGCAATAAACTTGCAGAAAAGCATTTAGATTATATTAAAGACGGCGCTTACGATCCTAAGGAGGCATAATGCTACTTAAAGAATTAATGGAAGCAACTCCAAAAAAGACCGCAGTCGTTGCCTGGGGTAGAATGAATCCTCCAACTATAGGACATCAAAAAGTTGTTGATACTGTAAAGCAGTATGCACAAAAGTTTCTAGGCGATCCTATTTTATTTTTAAGTAAATCACAAAAGCCCAAAACAGATCCGTTATCATTCGCAGAAAAAGTTCACTTTGCTGGAGAAATGTTTAGTATCAAAATAGATAGAAACACTTCTGTAAAAACAATTATTCAAATGTTTCAGCAACTACAAGGACAAGGATATGATAATGTAATTCTTGTTGCTGGCAGTGACAGGGTTCAACAGTATCAAGATTTAATTGACAAATACAATAATAAACCAGATAAATCAGGAGAAGTTCCATTTAAATTTGCCAATGCCAAGGTAGTAAGCAGTGGCGAACGTGATCCTGATGCAGAAGGTGTTGCTGGTATGAGTGCAAGTAAACTAAGATCATTAGCGGCGGATGGAGATTTTGAAAGTTTTAAACAAGGTATATCTGGTAACGAGACATTAGCAAAACAGATGTTTAATAGAGTGCGTCAAGGTATGGGTTTAGAAGTAACTGAAGTTTTTGGTTTTGCTACTAGACGTCCTAAACAACACACTGTAAAAAGACGTCCACCTGAGCCTGAAGAAGATAGTGTACAAGATAAAATAAAACAACGTAGAGCATTAGCATCAAAAGTTGGCACTGACAAAGCATTTAAACATAATTCACTTAAGGATGAAGCGGCCGGTGTTGGCATTATTACAAAACAAAATACAACTAAAGACGTTAATAAAGGCACCTTGCGAAAAATGTTAAAAGGCTATAAACTTATATAATGAATTTAGAAGACTTAAAAAAATTAGCAGGCGTAGATGTAGTTAGAAATGATAACGAACAGTCATTAGAAAATATGTCACATACTGCACAAGCGTTAAAAGACAAGGAACGCAAACTAGGGATCAAACCCGGAGATCCAGAATGGTTTAAACTTTGGTTTAGTAGACCGTACTTAAATGGACCTGTACAGTTTAGAGGGCGTAAAAAGTGAGAATATACGAGTTTGAAAGTAATGCAAAACCAGAAGTGTATATTGACATGGATGGTGTTCTTGTTGACTTCTTTGATGCTTGGGCAAAACTAATGGGTGAAAAAAGTTTTCGTGATATCAAAGATATTGATAAAGGTTTGCAAGCAATTAGAGATGCAGATGATTTTTGGTTAAAACTTAAACCGACTCCTAATGCAGGAAAACTATTGGCTTTGGTAAAAAAACTTAAAGGTAGTTATACTATTTTAAGTTCACCGCTGGCTGACGATCCTAGATCCGAACCACACAAGAGAATGTGGGTTGAAAAGAATCTTAAACAGTTTCCACCTAAGAAAGTAATCATCACTGGTAACAAGGCCAAGTATGCACAGCAAAGTGATGGTACTCCAAACATTCTTATCGACGACTTTGGTCAAAACATTGACAAATGGAATGCCGCAGGAGGCATTGGAGTCAAACATAAAGATCACAAGTTTGAAAGAACGCTACAAAGTCTAATGCAACATTTAAGCAAAGACGACAAAGTAAAAGAAGCGTGGAGCGAAAAGTACAAGAGTTCAATTAACTGTAACAATCCCAAAGGATTTAGTCAGAAGGCGCATTGTGCTGGTCGCAAGAAAAAATGAGGTATTTTGAACTTATAGAGAACTTTGCCGATGGTAAAGTAAAAGGCAAAAGTCGACCAGGTAGAGTTAAAAAAGCGGGTGCTAGTTGCAAAGGATCTGTTACAGATCTACGTGCAAAGGCTAAAAAATACAGTGGCGAAAAGGCTAAAATGTATCATTGGTGCGCCAACATGAAAAGCGGTAGGAATAAATAGTAGTATGAGATTAAAAGACCTAGAAGAAGCAAAAAAAGAACCAATTAAGGCACGTGATCCT
>Ga0222718_10002849_pt1 | contig 15174 bp, 13 predicted proteins | sample C33_27DmetaG_FD_165045 | JGI IMG/M metagenome (GOLD analysis project Ga0222718, IMG submission 165045) | Estuarine water microbial communities from San Francisco Bay, California, United States - C33_27D | ecosystem: Environmental > Aquatic > Marine > Unclassified | place: USA: California... | reverse complement strand
TTGCTTCAGTTCAGCGAGTTCGCCACGCTGCGACTTTTGTTCTTGATGCACCTCGTCGAGTTTAGCGACAACGAGATCGAGTGTGGCGTTCGGCATGATGAAAACTTTACTGATTCAGGTCGACGCGGATTGTTGTCCACGTGACGACGAAGTTGGTGTCCACCGTGTCGGCTGCCCACGGCTGACGGAGGATCAAGTTCACGCCGGATTGGAACGCGTCGGGCACGGCGCTAATATCCGAAGGTGACGTGGTGCCAGTGAGGAACGTCGTGTCAGCCGGGGCGGGGCCGCTGCCACCGCTCACCTCCGAGAAGGCGCTGTTGAAGTTCCACGTGGTCGTGCCTGAGTTGTAAGTCGCAGCGATGAAGAACCTGCACGCGAGAAACTTGTCTTGCACGTTGTCGTCGAACGCGAGATAGGAGCCCTCGATGATGATCGACTCGTCGACGCCGAGCAGCGGCACGGCAAGCGTCACGATGTTCGAGGTGCCGACACCGTGACCACTCGCGATTTGGATTGACTCTGACTGCGTGCGGAACGGAGGCACGAGCCCGTTGTAGGTGAAGGCGTGCGCGGGATCGCGGTAGCGGTAGCTGGCTGAGTTGATGTTGTGCTCGGTGCCGTTGTACGTGGTGGTGTTGGCAAACGTGTTGCTCGAACCCGTGAACGTGTTGGGGTTGCCGAGCGACGCCTTGCGCAAGTCGAGTTCATCGAGCGCAGAGTCCACGGTCGCAGTCGCACCGAGCGGCGGCAGGTCGGGGCCGCTGCTTCCGGTGCCGTCGAACGTGATGGCGGTCGACGGGTGCGCGTTGCCGGTGTTGCTGATGTGGTTCTGAAGGTCTTGCGCGAGCTGAGTCGCGAAGCCGGTGATCGTTCCCTCGCGGATCTCGAACGTGGTGCCGTTGAAAATGAACGTGACTTCGCGGCGCGAACCTTCGATGTACCCCGCAGCGCCACCGGCATCGGGCGCGTTGAAGATCTGCGTGGTCGTGGTGCCGCCACCGTCGCGACGGATCAACACGTCAGCGAGAAGCAGCGCGTCACCCTTGAGCGCGGGCGGTGTCGGTCCACCTGCACCGCTTGCGATGCTACCAGGGAAGGCGAACGCAGCGGCATCGGTGCCGCCGGTCACTTGCAGTTTTGCGATGGCGTTCGCGGTCAGTGTTTCGATGAGCACGGCGCCGCCAGAGTCGGAAGCGTTCACGCCGGTTGTCTGCGTGTCGATGACCGACGCAACCTCAGCGGCAGTCGCCGCGCCGATGGCTGCGAAGTCACCGGTGTTGAACGTCACGGTCTGCACCGCGCCGCCGTTGACTTGAAGCGTGAGTGTGTTGCCGTCGGTGAGCGCGTACGTCTCGCTGTTCGCGGCGAGCAACGACGCGGCCGTGCCGGGCGCAGCTTCGGCGCCTTGCTCTTTGATCAAAGTGAACGACTCGGCCTCACGGTACTGAACGGTGACGCCGTTGCCGTCGATGCGCGGGTCTGACAGCGCGCGGGTGAACTGCGCGAAGATCGAGAGCCACTTCTCGTTGCCGTTGACAGCGACGGTTGTGCTCACGCTGTTCGAGTCGACGCTCATGTCAAGCGTCTGCGGGGCGCCGATGCGAATGCGTTGACCGGTCTGATCGTACGCGGTGCCGATGGCGACGATGACGTTGAGGTCGGGCACGGTGTTCTCGGTGACGCCGAGACCCGACACGATGCCGGTGTACCCGTTGTCAGTCATCAACGCGTGGTCAGCGTTCTCCGCAAAGTCGAAGACCTCATCCATGTCGGCCTCGCCGACAAGCTGTTCAAAATAAAAGTTGAAACGATCCATCTCAGTTGTCCTTGATCACGGTGCGAGGATTGTCGAGTCGAGCACCGCAGGGTCGGCACCGAGTGCCGAGAGGTTGAGGAACCAGTACGTCGACGGCGTGACGATGCCGCCTGGTTCGATCACGCCGAGCACATGCTCGTGCGCAGCTTTCATGTAGTCCGCGATGCACAGGATTCGTTCTCGTTGCTCGTCGGTCAAAACGACCGGGCTCACAATGTAGAAAGAATACCACAACGGAGATCCTACACTTGGTGAGATTGTCGTACTCGTGCCGAGCAACGAAACATCGAGCTGCCAGTACGGGCGGAAGTTCAACACGTCAAGCGTGACCTCGATGTCGAGGAAGAACCGCACCGCGTTGATGATGCCTTGGTCGGTTCCCTTCTGCTTGTAGATGGAGATCAAGATCCGCGCGAGCTTGCGCTTATCGTTCTCGGTGAGGTCGGGGATGCACGCCTCGAACGGGTCGCCTAGATCCTGAAGGATCGCTTCGACGAACTCGATGGGTGCTTTGTCGATGTCGATGATCGAAGTCCACCGGTCGATGCTGCAAAGCAAAACCTCGACAACATCCTGCAACACGAGCATGAACTTGCGAAGGTCGCCCGTGCCGCCCCTCGGGTCGGCCTCGGTGCCGGGGTCGTCTTCGCGGATGTTCATCTCAGGGATGAAGTCGAGCAGTTCAAAGCGACGCCCCGCGGGACGGTCGCACACGAAGCCGTTGAACGTGATCTCTTGCCCGTTCGGATCGATGACGTTGAAGCGTTCATCAGTCACGTTCTGTGCGGTCAAGGTGTAGCCCGCGCCGGGCGATGCGTCCCACTGGAACGTGAGGTCCACGGCGGTCGCGTCACCGGGCACCGCTGCCGCTGCGATCACGGTGAGCGGCACGGCGGGCGCGGTCGTGCGGGCGATGGTGTAGTTCGACGCGGTGAGCAGTTGCGCCGGGGACATCGTGTCGTTGAACGTCAAGCGCAGCACGTCAACGTCAATCATGTTTGCGGTCTGCACCGACGGCGCGATGGTGTCGGCGATGGTGAACGTGTACGTCTCGTCGATGGTCTCGGTGCCGGGCACGTTCTGCGATTGCACTTGCACCGTCACCGCTTGCTCGCTCACGAAGTCGGTAGCCACGGGGAAGTCGACCACGAACTTCGCATCATCGCCGGTGAGCCCTTGCGCAGCGGACACGGCGACCACGAACCCGTTGAGCGACACGCCGCCAGCGAACGCGGTCACGCCGTCGACGGTGATGGTGGTGTTCGCGGTGTCGATGCCGTTGCCGGTTGTGTCTGCGACGAAGAACGAGAACGCCTCGATGTCGGGCGAGACGGAGATCTGCTCCGGCTGCGGGTAGCGGTTGATGAGCACGAGGTCGCTGCTCGTCACGGGCGCGGTGATCTGGTCGAGGTACAGCGACGGCAACACGCACGGCACGTCGACCCCAGCACCACCGCCGTCATCGTAGAGCGTGAGCGTGACCTCAAGCCCGAAGTTCCCCGCGACGCCGGTGACGTTGTGCGCGAGGTCGTTGAGGTCGATGGTGAGCGGGAAGTTCAAGCCGCTCAGTTCGTCCGCGCCGAAGTCGTAGGTGTCCGACCACGATGACAGCCCGCCGATGGTCAGCGTGACGCGCCAGCCGTAGCCGGTCGGCGGTGCTTCATTGAGGCGAAGCGTACCGAGCCAGTAGAAGAATCGGGTGTCGTTGATCACGCCCGCATCGGACGTGACGCGGATGCGGTTGCCTGCTTGAAGCACTGCGCTCTCGTCACGCGCGTCAGAGCCGAGCACGAGCGAAGCGGTGCCCGCACCTGCACGCGGCGCGTGGTTCACCGGCCGTCGCCAGAGTTGGCGGTAGCTTGAGCTTCGTTGCAGTGCCCCGAACGCCATGACTTAGACCTGCCGTGCGATGGTGATCTGATCAAACGCTGCGCGGCGTGACACGTTTGCGGAGTACATCCCGAAGCCGAAGCGCCCGCTCGTGTACGGCACCGATCCTGAGTTGATGCCGAGCGCGTCATCGGTGAACGGCGCCATGCCGTCGATGTCGGTCCACACCGGCGCGGTCACGGTGTTCGTCGTGAGGTCGTTCTGCTTCATTGTGATGATCACGTCGCCGGTGCCTTGCACTACCGCGTCGATGCGCAGATGAATCCACGTGTCGACCGAGATCGCTGCGGCCGACTTGCGGAGGATGCCACTCGTGCCAACGTCACCCGCAGGCAAGCCCGCGCTCATCTGCCCCTTGACGAGAACGATGTGCGAGGGATCATCGTCCTGCAAGCCGAGCATGTACGAGTTGTCGGTGGCGTTCGGTCCTTGCGCGAGGATGAAAAGGAACGGCGCGTAGTCGGTGTTTGATGCGCTCGGCATTCGCTTCATCGCGCCGGTGATGCGCCCGCCCTTGTTCGCGGCGGTTGGATTGAAGGTCGCGTCGAACGAGTAGAAGCTGCCGGCCATGCCGGTCACGCCGCTCGCGATGGAGTTGAAGCCGTAGGTGAACGAGCCGCCACCATTCGGAACAGTGATGCCCGAGGTGACGCCCCGCGCAAGCGCAGCGGCGGAGATGCTTCCAGTGAGTTCGGTCCAGTCGGTTGATGCCATGATGAGATTCCTCAGAAGGGATAGGGGTTGTTATCTTGCCCGATCCAGTTGTCAGCGAGCAGCGGAAAGTCGATCGCGTCGTACAGCGTGACCGCCCCGACCGTCGGTGCAGTCGTGGTGACGAGTAGTTCAGTGCCCGTGACGCGCGGCTTGATGCTGATGATGTTGCCCACCGCTGTCGCCGACGCGAGCGCGCTGTTGTTGGTGATGGTGTTGGCGACGGCGAGCGCGATGGCGCCGGTCGTCTCTGCGCCGGGTGATGTGTAGAGGAACGCGTTGCCGTTGATGGTGACGGTGTAGTCGCCTGCGGGGTTCGAGTTGACCGTGACGATCTGCGTCGTGTCGACCACCCCTTCAAAGTCGTCCGCGGTCTTTGTGCTGTTCGCGAAGTCAGCCACGACGGAGATCGCCGCGGCACCTTGCCCCCAGTTCGTCTCGAAGTCTTCGGGGTCACCGACGACGCCGTTGATGGACGCGTCGACGAGCGTGCCGTTGACGAACACGAAGTAAGTCGGCACGCCCCATCCTGTCTCGAAGTCCTCGAACACGAACACACCGAACGACGCAGCAACGAGCGCGGGAGATGTGACGAGCCCGCTACCTGCCCACGTCTCGCCGCGGAACAGTTCAGCGAACGAGGTGGTCGGAAAGTCGAACTGCGCGTCAGCGTACGTCGTCGGGAGTATGACTGCGAGCACGGCCCACGCGGGACCGTAGAAGATCTCCTCGGGGCGCTCGATGCTCAGTTCGCCGATGAACCCCGCGAACTTCGTCACGGTGTCGATGTCTGAGGTGGTCGCCCACGTGTCAGGCTCGCCGCCTTCGCGGAACAATCCGGTCGCGGTTGCAAGCGCGAAGCCGAGTGCTGCGTTCGCGTCGCCGCCGGTGATCTGAATAGTCACGTCTTCAAGCACTGCTTCGGCGTTGATGCGAACGCTGCCGCCGTCGTTGCCGGCCACGATCTGATTCGCTTGCGTGGTGATGACCGCGGCGACCTCATCGGCAGTTGCGGCAGTGATGTCTGCGAAGTCTGACGTGGTGAACACGGCCTGCTCGGTCACACCGTCGACGATGAACTGAAGCACCGACCCGTTCGGCAGGTTGTACGGTTCCGCGTTGCCACTCAAGAACGACGGACCCGTGCCGGGCGGGATCTCGAAGCTGAGGTTGGGGATCGTCGAGGGAGTCATGCGAACCTACACAGCGGGAGAAACAACTTCGCCAGTTTCACCGTCACGTACGGTCACGGAGTTGAGGGTAGGAAACTGCGCATACGTCAGAGCGAGGTCAGCGTGTTCGCCGTTTACTGTGAAGTCCACATCATTCGCGCCAATTTTTCGTACACCAGACACATTCTCTGCAACGCAGAAAAGGTCACTTAGCGGCAGTTTGAGGTCGTTGCCGTACTTAAGCCCAAACTTTACCAGCGTATTCTTTGTTCCATCAGGGTTACTTATTTGAAAGTAGTCGTTGAAGGCAGTGTTTATAGCTGTTGCGACGATATTCGGATTTTGCCCTGTTGCGAAGTAGGCACGGACAACAATGTCAACGGCAAGGTACTGTGGATCAACGACCTCAAACTTAAATGTAATTGTATTTGGGCGTGTAACTGTTAGCTCAGTTTCAACTGAGCTTTTCAGCGCTGCTGACGGCAAGCCGCCCCCATCAGGGACAATGTATAGAAAACCACGATTTTCAGCGACGCCTACGACTTGGTCGCTAGTTACCATGAGCGCACGCGCAACGCCTTCAATGTTCTCAGCGCCGATCTCATAGTCATCAAGCGATACGGTTCGATCCGTGATCTTAGTGCTCGGAGGAGCTTTCTGCTTGATCGCCGCGGTTGTCTCGCGATTCACACCCCCCGACGCCGCTGTTGGGTTTGTCGCAGTTGCGACAATTCTATTTCCGACAACGTCTAACACTGGTTCGTTTATTTTTACGATGGTGTTTGCGTCTACATTTCCAGACGCACCGCCCCCAACGCTATAGACAACAGTTAGATTGTCACTTGGGATTTGCCCGTTGACGCCGTCGCCAAAAGTAAGCACTCCTCGACCCACACTATCCACTGCTAGCGTGAAGTGAAAGTCAGTTGCTTTCGAGTTGAGAAAGGTGTCTACCTGCGTGTATGTGCCATTTGTGGCGTTTACTACTGCGGTGTTGTCAAGATACGGCGTACTACTGAGCACAATCTGCTGTGATGGTAAACCTGTTGAGGAGAAGGACTCTTCAAAGATTTCTCTATTAGCGACAGTAACGATGACTTGCGGGGGGTCTAATCCTGCGGGTATCTGAGTTACAAATATCTGCTCAAAAGTTATAGGATTAGCAAAGTTTGAGGTTAGATACTTGCGCCCCGCTGCGAGGACAATATCGTTAGTCGGCACCTCGTTCAGCGTCACGAGCAAGTCAGCGCTCGCGGCTGCGTTGCCCTCGGGCACGTAGTTCAACATCTTCGCAAGCGCCAGCACGTTCGACCGCACCACGGCGTCACTGAGCCGTGACTCCTTCGCCTGGTTGTCCTGGTAGAACGTGAGCACGTCGCCGGTGAACGCAAACAATTCGACGAGGATGTTGCCGAAGTTGGACACCTCGCGGTCAGTCCAGTCAGGGAATACCGACGCGATGAGGGCGAACATTCGCGTACGAAGAGACTCAAAGTCTTTATCAGTGTAGTCGAGATTTTTTGGTAAAAGCGCCATAACACTCTCAACCTAGCTGTAGTTCGGTTTCCGTTTGCTGATTTGTAGCAATAGCGGTGCGACTTTTGGACGACAGTATGTCGTAGCTAATTACGATATTGAGCTTACGCTCTTGCGTGTTCACGGTTATCTCAGAAGCCCGGATTTTTACTCGTGTATTCCAGTTTTCAATAGCTTGAATCACGTAGACGCGCGCTAGTTCTATCGTGCTCTCGTCTAAGTTAGAAAAGCGAAGGCGGTAGAGGAGCGCCCCAAACTCGGGACGCCAAGGGATCTCTCCCCGAGACACGGGCGAAGCTGCGATGGTGCCGAGCGTCTGCCCGACCTCTGCGCGGATGAGGTCGAGGTCGTTCGAGTTTGCGAAGTCTCCCTGACCGTTGCGCACGAACGGACGCAGCACACCGCGGCCGAGGTTCAGCGTGCCGACGACGTTGCGTGTGTCGCTGAGGTTGAGCGGCGGCGATGCGGGGCGCGTCGTCTCGGGGATGACCTGCGTGCCGTATGTGATCGTACCAGCCATCAGGGAACACCTCGCGGCAGCGGTGGGTTCTCACGCTTGCCGACCGTGCCGCCTCCGCCGCCAGACGAAGCGCCGATGACGACGATTCGGGTCGTTCCTTTGTCGTCATTCAAAGTGCGCACGAATGACGGGTCGGGCGGGACCGGGCGCGTAGTAGGTGGGGAAATCTCGGCCATCGTTTAGTCCCTACGGGTGAGGCGTGGCCCCGTCCCAAGGCATCGACCAACCACAGTTGATCGTAGTTGTGTTAGCCATCTGTATAGCCCATCCAATCCTGGTCAGACCGTCGGAAGTCCATCTTGCGCCCGTGTTCTCATGCGTGATGTTGACGTACCTCAAAGTACCCGCGATGTGCTGATTCCCTCCAGTGGTGAATCCCACACCGATAGGTGATCGGTAGTACCCGCCGAAGTCAGCGAAGGTCGGCTCTGCAACATCGAAAGGGAACTGCTCTCTGATCAGCGCGAAGGCCATCGCCCTGCCTGAGTTCAGAAGCGTGGTCTCATCAACCGGGCTGATCCGCGACCACTCCGACGACCCACTGAAGTCTCCGAGGACATAATGGCAGTTGCCATCTTGAAGCCCACTCGACGCGATGAATGGATAGTTGTCGCCCGTGTTCGGGTCGTCCACTTCTCCCGCGTATGTGAACCATGCGTCTTGCGCTACGCCAGTGTCGTCAGCCATGAGCATAACCATCCCGTTGTCCGCCCACCCGTACCAGATCGCGTTGGCAGTGTTGTGCGTGTTCGCGATCTCATTCGGCTCCGTGCAGAGGCCCGAGGTTGTTTCGGCGGCGACGGCAGCTTGCCCTGAGAGCGTAGCTCCTGCGACACCATCCTGCGTCACCCAGTCTTTGCGAGGGATGACGACGTTCGAGTCGTCCATGTCCAACGCATTTGGCCCGTATTGAAAAAACCACTGCCATCCAGTGTTCCCGTTGATCCCAGTGCCCGCGAACTCGACGACGATCCATCCGTCGGTTATGGCGGAGGCATCCGTCTTCCACGCACTCCCAGCGGCGAGGCCGTCCATTGTGCCGTCGCTCGACACGGACCTGTTCCCACTGTTGCTGCCCGCATCCCACGCTTCGATGATCTTCACGGTCACGCCACCGCCGCCAGGTCCCGCGGTGGCGAGGTCGCCGCCGGTCTCGCCGGTAAGCCATCGAATGAACTTGGATGCCTTCATGCTGTGGAAGGCGTGAACAGTGCTGTCTTTGTAGAGGGATGCTGGCATGGTCAGCCTATGACGATCATCTTGATGGTGAAGGTCGCATCAGATGCGCCCGAGTTGGTGATGGAGTAGTGCACGCTTTCGCTTTCGAGGTCGGTGCCATCGTCCGCGAGCAGGTAGGCGGGCGTTCGGTCGACGAACGCGGTGGTGAAGTCGTGGTCAGGTGATGCAGCGGCGGGCGCCTCGTAGATGAGTTTCGTGCGCGCCACGTCTGCATAGAACTTGATGCGCCCATCGGTCACCGCGTCAGCGCTCACGTTCAGGTAGCCGAGCGTCCCTTTGGTGGTGCTCACGTCGATGGTGCCCGTGCCGGTGCCGGCTGCGGCGATGAGGCCCGTGCTCGCCCCGGTGCCGCGGTTGTCGATTGTGATCTTCGTGCGTGCGAAGTCGTTGGAGGAGTCCACGCGCAACGCAGGCGTGCTCGGCCATCCGCCCGAGCGCCGAACGAAGAACCGCAAGCCGCCACCGATGGTCGTGATTTGCGACGCGGAGTAGAGCGGCTGAAAGTTCGCGGAGTCGTACGCAAGCTCGACCTGACCGGTCGCAGCGAAACTCACCCACACGAAAATGCGGATGTCATTGATCAAGGGATCGATGGCATCAAACTGAAGTGTCGTGTCGGCAGCGATCGGCTCGCCTGCTGCCGGTTGCAGATTCGTGAAGAGTGCCATCGCTGCCGTCCATCTTACTCGGTGAAGCCTAGCTCCTCAAGCACGTCACCGATGAGTTCCAGCGACGGCGGGATCGGGAGCGCGAGGCGAATGTAGGTGAGCAGTTCAATTGTCTTGTCGATGAGGATGACAGCGTCCTCAAAGTCCTCTGGATCGACAAGTGAGGAGATAGTGGGAATCTTGAACTTTGACAGCCCGATGATCTCAAGAAACAAGTTGATAACACCGATCAATCTGTTCACTGGAGCAGCACTTGAATTCTGCCAGTTTAGAAGTTGATCAAGATCTTCACGTGCACACGGGAGCACCCGCGCCAGCGCGATGTTGCCGGGGCGCGTGGCGGCAAGTTGCGCGTCGAGGATGCGAAGATAGTAAGCCCTCTGTCTAAGAATCTGGTTTCTTAGACCTTTGAAGTAGAGGATTAGCAGTTCGATTACGTCGGCGACGAGAGCAACCAGCGAGACCTGCGGGATCAAGTTGAGCAGTTCGGCGATTTTCTCGGCGAGGTTGGGAATGCAGTTCAGAATCTCCTGCGGGTTAAGCGTCGAGATCGCCTTGACACAATCGAACACAGCCACTACTGCGTCGATGATGTCGAAGATGGGCGTGAGCGGTGCGAGGGCCGTGTTGACCTGCGCGAAGAGTTGCCTCATTAGCGCGTCGAGCGTCGGTGGTGATGCGCTCGGAAGCGACACGCACACCTCAGCTCCCCCAGGGAACGTCACACACACGTCGCCGGGCACGGCGTCAACGTCGATGCAAAACGTACGGAGATCGGGCAACGGCATCAGATGTTCTCCGTGATTCCCTTGATGACCTTGCGCCCGCCGATATTCACAACGAGGCCGTCGATGTCGATGATGCCGAGCGACTTGAGCGAGATGCCGGCTGGTGCTGAGATCGCGAGCGTGCCTTGCACCGCGTCGAGTTCCATCATCAGCGCGTTGCCAGTGAGGTCTTCGTCGGTTGCTTCGTCACGCTTGCGCTTGATGAAGAGACGGTTCGACTCGTCGCGTTCATCGAACACGAGCACCCAGTCCTTCGTCTCGTACGCTTTGATCTTACCGGCCGCTTCCGCACCGTCTTGCTCCATCGCATCGCGCGGTTGTGTCGGCACCTCGCTCACGCCGTCTGGGAGGCCCCAGTGACCGGTCCAGAAACGCGGCTTGTCAGGGTCGCCACCGAGGAAGCACACGTACACTTCAGCACCAACGTCGGGCACGTCCCAGAACCCGCGCTGCGGTGAGCCGCTGCCAGGCATACCCATCGGCAACATCCACGGGCCTTCGGGCTCAAGTAGCCCCTCTACGCGAGCGCGGACACGACCAACCTTTTGCGGATCTTCGTTATTCGTGATGACGCCCTCATAGATTCCGTGAAAGCGTTGGTCAGGTGATGAGTCAATATACGCCATTAGAGATTATTGGGCACGTCGTCGACTTTAGCAAAACCTTCATCGAAGAAATAAAGGTTTAGACTCATCCGACTCGTCGGAGGCGTTGGGTTTACGTGTTGGAGAGTTCGCGCGCGTGTTGTTATTTTCGTAACGAGTAACAGTGTTACTGTCTGTATCAACGTATTCAACTGGCGTCGCGCTGCGGTCAGCAGTGCTGGCAGGTTCCCCCGACGGGGCTGCGGGTACGTCCTTGGTGTTCAGTTTACCCCGTGCGCGCTCTCCGGTCTGCGAGTCCCCCGAAGTGGCTATGTCAGTCAAAACGCTCGCAACCACTGCGGCAGACTCCCCTGTTTTTGTTGAACCGTTTTGATAGCAATCTTGCCCGAATCTTTTGACTTCTGCTAAAACGGTCTGCACCGCCAGTTGTTTTGCGTCTCCGGTGAGCCCTTCCGTGGCTCGAAGTTTATTGACGATAGACTCCTTCTGCCGAAAGAGTGCCTTCAACGCTGGATCAGCGGCGTTGAACTGTCCTTCTGGGCCTACTTTTGTGCTGATCTCTGCAAATGTTAGCTCTGCAAGACCATTCGCGAGTTCTTCTAGCGACGCATTGACATCGGGAGCTACTTTTTTCTTTGCTTGGTACCCATCCGTGATTGTTTCAACGGAAAGGGTGTAGCCACCGGAGGCAGATAGCGAGTGTTTGACTTTTTTGACGTAGTATTTCCCGCTAATTCGCTTACCTAAGCCGCTGACTTTTATGATCGTCTTGGCTTGAAAACTAGGGTCACCTCGTAAGGACATATTGAGCTTTACGATCCCCTGCGCCTTTAAACGAAACCTTTTTTTAGCTTCACGCTCGGCGTCAGCCTTCGTCTGGACGTTACTCGGTATCTCTAACGCATAAGACATTCCCGTTGGTACGGTCGCGTTTGAAACCGCGCCTTGATCGTACAAAAGCTGTTCTTCGTCAGGAGTAAGGTCGGGGTAACTACCTGTTGCGGTGTTGGTAGCAAGCACATAACGGTCTAAGTCGGTTTTGTTACTACCAACACCGCAGATACGCTCCTTGGTCAGAGGGTCGCGCCCGCAAACTTTCACCTGAGAAGGCCGGCGAGTGACGTCATTTTCAATAGAGAAGCTAATTATCTCCCCTTCTTTTGGGTCCGTGTACCAGATGTACTCTTTTCGCGGCGCTTGATCGATGCGGCGTTCGTGGAAATGGACACCGTTGGCGTCCAAGTAGAACTGGTACCCCTCTAAGTGCGCTAGTTTGCGGATAAACTGCGCGTCAGTCAGGTTGCTTTGCGCGATCTCGTCGAATACTTCGTCGCTATCTTGGATGTCGGGAGCACGAATACGATACTCCTCAACGATTTTACGGACAACATCCGATCTTCGGACACTTTTGAACACTCGCCTCTTATAGACAGAGTCCATAACAGAAGCCTCGTTGTGCGCTTCAACTTGAAGGGTCATCCCCCCGGTCACTTTTTTTATCAGCATACGACGGGTTTGCGCGACGTTACTCCCTACCCCCCAAGCCACCTGCAAGTAACCCCCAGTAACGAAGATTTCTTCGTCAAACTGCTTGAGGTCAAAGTTATCTACCGTGAGCGAGAGTTTGTCGGTACCGTTTTCACGGTCCTCATAGACAAAGTTAGTCACGCGATCTGTAACATCAGTCAGTTCGCCTGTTTTTTGCCCTGGGGGTAGGCGCAATACCGAGTAAAAAGCGGATGACCTGTCAGAACTCATTTGACCTCCTGAGTATGTCGTTTACGACTGTTCTAGTAGAGGGGATAATAAGCCGCTGCCCCGCTACCAGCTTTATCGTTGGGTCATGTATGGGGTTAGGTTGAAAGTCGGCGATAACCCACCACAGATTTGCAGCACTAATACGTGGTAAGACCCCAAGCGACGGGTAGAACTTAGCCGCGATGCCGTGAAGGGTATCTCCCTCGGAGACCACATACACGGAGTTGTCTTCTATCTCGCGGTAGCGAAAGACACTACGTGGCGTCAAAAACAACGCTGAAGTAGTCGTATTTCTGCGGGCTTCCGAGTAAAGATAACGGCTGTCAATGTTAGGAGGCATCTTATTACCCTGAGTTTGACCCTGAAATAGACGCAGGCACCCGCTGCGCGCCAAGTATCTTGACGTCTTTGGAGGTCAAGCGCGTTATTCGTGCTTCTTCAAACGAGCAGGCTGCGGACCACTGCGTAGTGTTCCCAAAGACGTTCCATCGCTCATGCTGAAACGTGACAGACATTAGCCGCGCGACAATAGACATCGTCTTTGGCCATAAGAGTAAAACTCGCGTCGGTGCGGCAGTTAGAATCCCACCGGGGGCTTCAGGACCGTATGCAAGCGACTCAAGAAATCGCATCGCCCTATCTGACTCAGCTAGTTGCGCTCGGGTTTCTACGTTGTAGAAAACCGAGAAGGATATGGCAGCATTATCCGTACCCAAATACTCATGTGGGCTGTGACTAAGCCCTAAGATCTGACGGTTCTGATACCTGACGGAAATGGCGCGCTGTAAGGCGTTTGGGTTGAACTGTAGTGTGATTGACTCGCTGCTAGGATCGCCTTCAATAGCCGTTAGGGGGTCGCCATCGATAGCGCGGATAATCATTCTTTGAGGTGATTCGCTTGTGGGCATAACTTACCTACAACCCTGAGTTAGCGTTTCCATCAGCAGCGTCAGTTCCGTTTTTGACCTTGATTACTTTTTCCGCCATTCTCTCGCCGTCTACGTCAAGTGCTGCGTTGATAGTGATCGGCCCACTTCTCTTAGCTGCTTGTGCGCGCATAGCGTCTTGAAAGGCAGACTGCGCTGCTTGGGCAGACATCAACTGGCCATCTTTCTTCTGCTGGTCAGCGGCGACGGCAGCGTTTCCTTCGTTCTGAGCGATGCCTGCCTTAGCAGAGATAGCACTGGCTGTGTCACGGTCGAACTTCAGCTTTGTTCTACCAGTCGCTTGACGACTTTTAGCGAAAGCGGCCATCCCTGACGGTACGGGGGCGCCTAACTCTACTAACTGAAGAATAACGTCTGCGACGTAGTCGACGAGTGGGTCAATGATAGCTTTGAACATTCGCACTAGCCCCTTGAAAGGGGACATGATCGCGTCGAGCAATGCGCGCCCCGCCTTTTTCATGTAGAGTTTGAACCCTTCAAAGTCACCGGTCAGCAGTTTGAGAACTCCGGTAACAACATGACCAAGGGCGCGAATACCGTTCACGAAAAAAGAGATCATACCACCGATACCATGTGCGACAGCCGCGATGACACTCGCGACAAGACCGAGCATATTGATCAGCGGAATAAGCCCCTTAGTCACAAAGCCCCCCACCACAACACCGACAGTCGCAAAGATGTCATTCATTTGCATCCCGCCTTCTCCCGCAAAACCAAACGACTGGATAACGTGTCCAAATGCGTCGATTACTTCCCCGATGGCGTTTTTGATCATTTTTAGCGCAGGAGCAGCTATCCTCAAAATGACATTGAACCCTTGTATGAATCCGGCGGCGAAACTCGCGACGTGCCCAACAACATCGGCGATGAAGGTAGCGAGCCCACCAAAGACCTGGCCGAGCCTAGACCCTCCCTCAGACGCTTGATCAGTGCTTCCGAATAGCGAAGTAAACGTAGCAACGACGTAACCAATTGCTTCTCCTAAACTTGCGAATGCGTTTTTGACACTGGCGAATGTCCCCGACGACGCGGCGATCATTTCGTTGAAGCCTGTTTTTATCCCCGAGAAGAACTTACTAAAGCGGTCGTAGATCGTAGCAATAGTCTCGTATACCGCTCTAACCCCTGTCCCCGGCTCGAACTCTAAGAGTCTTTCAAGCGTTGAGCCACGTGCCTCCCCGAAGTTGACGAGGTCCATGAACGCATCACGCAGTAGCTCGTAGTTCTCAGCACCCTGCTTGAAAAAGTCACCGATACCGCCAAGATTGTTCTCTACTGCGACCGAGAAGGCTTTGATTCCCAGCGCCGCGGCTGCGAGACCTGCGATAACCGGCAAGACAAACGGCAAGATTGGAGCAAACGCAGCCGTGATCAGGGGGGCTGCTAAAGAAAGCGCTTGGAACGCTGCGACTCCTAATAAAACTGCCCCTGTCAGCCCCACAAGTACACTTGTGACAACAAATACCCCCGCCATAAAGTTCTTCAGACCGTCGGGCATCGCCTGAACAACACCTTGAAGAG
>Ga0222718_10002848_pt1 | contig 15175 bp, 12 predicted proteins | sample C33_27DmetaG_FD_165045 | JGI IMG/M metagenome (GOLD analysis project Ga0222718, IMG submission 165045) | Estuarine water microbial communities from San Francisco Bay, California, United States - C33_27D | ecosystem: Environmental > Aquatic > Marine > Unclassified | place: USA: California... | reverse complement strand
CATATTCAATTCACTTGATCAGTACCGAATAAAAACCGATAGACTTTCCGCTTACGCCATCAAGGTGTATGCTGATGGTGCATTAGGATCAAGAGGTGCTCGACTTATTGAAACTTATACGGATGATTCATTGAACCGAGGATTGATAATCACCGGAAAAGACTCCATAGCTGCGTGGGCAGAAAAATGCATGCAGGATTCTTTCCAACTTTGTGTTCATTGCATTGGCACTGAAGCAAACCGATATACACTCCAGGCGATGGGTAGCGTTTTGGGTGGAACTAATGACAGGCGTTGGCGTATCGAACATGCGCAAGTCGTACACCCCGAGGACAGATCGCTATTTTGGGAATACAACATTCTGCCTTCCATGCAGCCTACCCATGCCACCAGTGATATGTATTGGGCAGAAGACAGACTAGGACCTATCCGAGTAGACTGGGCATATAGCCTAAAAAGTTTAAAAGATGAAAATGGCATGATTCCACTCGGGACTGATTTTCCTGTAGAAGACATAAGCCCTTTGAATACCTTTTATGCTGCGGTAACAAGGAAAGATCACAATGACTTTCCTCAAGGGGGATATCTCTTCAGTGAAGCATTGTCTAGAGAAGAAGCATTGCGCGGCATCACCATTTGGCCGGCCATTGCTGCGTTTCAAGAAAAACAAAAAGGATCTTTAGTAGCTGGAAAAGTGGCTGATATGGTAATTTTAAATCAAGATATTTTGACTTGCTCAGAAGATAATATATTGTCAACGCAAGTTTTGGAAACCTGGATAAATGGGGAACGGATTATTATTCAATAGTATAGCGATAGCCTTCATCTGGCTTTACGGTGTGGGCAATATCAACGCCCAAACGGATAGTGATCTATTTGCGCTGTGGCCAGATACCACTTTAGCAAAAGCTAATTCAGCCATAGATGTGACCTATATGAATGAGGAAGAAAAACAGGTCGTGTTTTATATTAATCTGTGCAGAATTAATCCCAAAGTATTTAGTGAAACCTATCTACAAGACTTTATCAAGGATAATGACATTAAGAAAGATCGAGATGTGAAAGAACTTTATAAAGTTCTAGAAAACACCGATTCCAAAAAAATCTTAGAACCCAGCGAACTCCTAACCAGCGCGGCAAGAACTCATGCTAAAGATATGGGTGAAACGGGCAGAACAGGGCACAATGCATCGGATGGAACTCCATTTCAAAAGCGAATGATGGCCGTATCAGAAAGCTATTCGGGAATAAATGAGAATGCCAACTACGGCACAGAAAAAGCACTTGACATTGTAGTTGGCCTATTAATTGATAAAAATGTACCCTCGAAGGGGCACAGAAAAAACATTCTTAATACAGATTCGAGGTATATTGGGGTCGCAATAGAGCCTCACAAACGATATGGAGTGAATTGTGTACAAAACTTCGCCAGTAACAAAATTGGCGACTAACCTTTAAAGTCAAATCAAATGGAAATCCAGCGCTTATTTGAAATTCCTGAGTATCAACTCAAAACATATCCAAAATCAGACTCGCTCTGTGCTAAAGTCGATGGAACATGGGTGAAAACATCAACTCAGGAATTCCTAGACACGAGTATGAAAGTGAGTAAATCGCTTGTTGCATTAGGGGTTAATCCCAATGATAAGGTGGCGCTCATTTCAAACAACAGACCCGAGTGGAATATTTCTGACATCGGCATTATGATGGCGGGCGCCATTAATGTGCCTATTTATCCCACCATTTCTCCATCTGATTATGAATTTATTTTCAATGATGCAGAAGTGAAGGTTTGTTTCGTTAGCGATGATGAGCTTCTTGCCAAGGTAAATGAGATAAAGGATGGGGTACCCACATTGAAGCACATTATTTCATTTCAAAAAATTGAGGGCACTGAATATTTTGAAGACTTTTTAGAACGCGGAAGTGAAATTGCAACATCCGAAATAGACACCCGAAAAGCAGCAATTAATAGCGAAGATTTAGCCACACTTATTTATACGAGTGGAACAACGGGTAATCCAAAGGGCGTGATGCTCTCTCATCAAAACATCGTGAGCAATGTAGTTGGCTCAAGAGAGAGACTTCCGGTTGATGAGCACAGCAAGGCGGTGAGCTTTTTACCGCTATGTCACATCTATGAACGTATGGTGCTGTACCTCTTTATGTACACCGGGGTGAGTATTTATTACGCTGAATCTATGGACACTATTGGAGACAACATTCGCGAAGTGCAACCACAAGTTTTTACAGCCGTTCCCCGCTTACTTGAAAAGGTTTTTGACAAGATTATGGCCAAGGGAAGTGAGCTCACAGGAATAAAGAAAGCCTTGTTTTTCTGGGCAGTAGAACTCGGAGAAAAATGGGAACCCTATGGCCAAAACGGTGCGTGGTATGAATTCCAGTTGAGTATAGCAAACAAGCTCATTTTCAATAAATGGCGAGAAGCGCTTGGTGGAAACGTAAAAGCCGTAGCAAGCGGAAGTGCAGCATTGCAGGCACGATTAGCAAGAATTTTTAATGCCGCTCAAATCCCAGTTCTTGAAGGTTATGGTCTCACCGAAACTAGCCCAGTTGCTTCGGTAAACTGCTTTGACAACAAAGGCTTCATGATTGGCACCACAGGGCGGCCACTTTTTAACGTGGAGGTTAAAATAGCAGAGGACGGTGAAATACTCATTAAAGGGCCAAATGTGATGTTGGGTTATTACAACCGTCCAGATCTTACAGCCGAGGTCATGAAAGATGGATGGTTCCACACAGGCGATATTGGCGAACTCGTGAATGGAGAGTTTGTAAAAATCACCGACCGAAAGAAGGAGATTTTCAAGACTTCTGGAGGAAAGTACATCGCTCCACAACCGATGGAGAATAAGTTCAAGGCTTCGAGATTTATAGATCAAATCATGGTGGTAGGCGAAAATCAGAAGCACCCAGCGGCACTGGTAGTTCCAGATTTGGAGTTTTGTAACGAGTGGTGCAAGCGAAAAGGTATTGAAGGTGGCGACTACAAAGCGCTGAGCCAAAACGCTAAGCTTAAAGAACGTATTTGGGAAGATATCAATGAGATCAACCAAGACTTTGGTAAGTTTGAACAAGTGAAAAAAATCGAATTGTGTGATGCCGTTTGGAGCATAGATGGAGGCGAACTTACCCCCTCATTGAAACTTAAAAGAAAGTTTATACTTCAACGTTGTGACAATTTGATGAAGTCTATTTATGGCGGATAGATGCGTATAGGCCGAATAGTTACACTTATCGGATTTTTAATTGGCGCACACCCGTTTACAGGCTCAGCGCAAGAGGGTAGTTCAGTCAATTATTTCGCTAATGTCTCCGCAGGTTTCGGAATGATATACGGTGGCCTTGGCGGGCATGCCGAAGTTGGAATGAAGCACTTTGCCGTATATGGTGCTTTTGGCCACGCACCAAAATCAAGCGACATTAACTACACCATTCCTTCATCAAACAATTATCACTTTGGACTGCGATATTATGCCAATGTAGGAAGTCAATATATCTTCCCAAGAGTGGGCATTGGCTATGGCTGGCTGAGCAATTACTACAACCAAAAGATAGGTACCGATCCTTACGACCATAGTGTAGAGGGATTATCGCTTCAACTTGGCTTGCAATTCTACTCTTACGAGGGACTCGTTTTTAGCTTTGATGCAGGTATGGGCTCCAAGGTTTTAATTTCAAACCCCAGCTCACATCCTCATTATTTTGATTTTTACATAAGACCTTGTATTGGGATAGGTTACGATATAGCTCGTGTCTTTAATAAGGATCGAACAAAGCGTTTGAGGAATCAGGAAATCACACCATTTGATTAGTATGCGCAAGAGCGTAATTGCGTGCTAGAAATTTTGTTTAAACAAACGCTTTCTCAAGTTTCATCTGGTCGTAAAGCATTTTCACTACACCGTCTGACAAACCAATCTTTGGAACAAAGGCCGTTTCAGCACCACTCCATTTCATTACGCTCGTGAATATTTTCCCTGCAGGCACTATCACATCGGATCTATCGGGATTGAGGAAGAGTTGTTGTATTCGCTCTTCCGTTGACATTGATTTCAGGCGTTTATACAAATGAAATATTTCACTTGGATTAAGCGGCTCACCATATTCTTTCATAAGTAGCTTGCAGTACTTATTAATATTACCTCCAGATCCAATCAAGGATAAACCTTTAGGCGATTGAGCGCTAATATCCTTTACCCATTGCTTCATATCGCTCCAATCATCATCACTAACCATATCCATGAGCAATCGTATAGATCCAATGTTGAATGATTTGGATGTGAGGGCCTGATGGTTTTTGAAAAAGGTCAATTCGGTGCTGCCACCACCCACATCCATATACAGATAGCTCTTATCTACATCCATATTCTCTCGAAGGCCATTGGCATATATTACCTCGGCTTCTTCTTTGCCCATTACTATTTCAATTTTTATGCCTGTCTCGTTGTAAACGCGATCAACAATCTCTGCCCCATTCTTTGCCTCACGAAATGCCGAAGTGGCAATTGCTCTGGTCTTTACGGGCACGTAAACATCAAGTAAATGTTTGAATGCGTGCATCGCACTCAAAAACTGATTCTCTTTATCAACAGGTATTTGATTAGTCAAAAAAGCATCGGCACCAAGCCTAATTGGCACACGAACCAGTGATTGTTTTTTGAAGGTAACTTGTGCTCCATTCTCAAACACATTGCTTACCAAAAGTCTCACTGCATTTGATCCAATATCTATTGCAGCAAACTTATATGCGTTCATTTAGTCTTGGCTTTTTGTCGGTAATATTCATTCAGCTCGTACTGCGAACGTACTTTTTTCTCTCCCGATTTCGGCTTTAAAATCTTATAGTTTGTTCCATCAAGTATGGTTCGGGCTTTCACATTATCTGATAGTTGAATTGAAAAAATGTCGTCTATCTCAGATTTTATGTCGGCCGCATAAATTGGGCAGGTTACCTCTATACGCCTATCTATGTTGCGTACCATCCAGTCTGCGCTGCTTATGTAATATTTTGGATCGCCACCATTGCAGAATACATAAATACGTGAGTGTTCTAAATACCGATCAATAATGCTCACCACATTTATGTTTTCGCTCATACCCTTCACTCCGGGAATTAGTGAGCAGATACCTCTGATCACCATGTCAATTTTTACTCCAGCATTGCTTGCCTCGTAAAGCTTATCGATTAAGTTAGGATCTACCAAGCTGTTGATCTTTAACCTTATGAAAGCGGGCTTACCAGCCTTAGCATTGCGGATCTCTGTATTAATCATACGAACCAGCTTATTCCGAAGATAAAACGGAGATAAGAGGATATGCTTGAAACGATAATTTGGCCAAATGGCATTTTCAAACATGTCAAAAAGGCGAGACACTTCGGCCGTAATTCTTTTATCTGAAGTAAGCAGACTCACATCTGTGTATGCCTTCGCTGTAGATTCATTAAAGTTGCCAGTGCCAATATTCACGTATTGATTCAATACTCCCGCCTCTTTTCTGGTAATAAGCAAAACTTTGCTATGAACTTTCAATCCTGGAAAACCGAAAAGCACCTTTACCCCTTCATCTTCTAAAACTCTAGACCAATAAATATTGTTCTCTTCATCGAAACGTGCCTGAAGCTCAAGCACCACGGTAACGTTCTTTCCATTTCGAGCTGCATTAATGAGCGCATTGATGACCTTGCTCCTTTTTGATACACGATAGAGACAAATTTTTATCGATTTAACCTTTGGATCAAGAGCCGCTTCCTTTAACACCTCTATGATATGATTGAAGGATTGAAAAGGGAAGTGCAGCATCACATCCTTCTTTTTAATTACTTCCAAATGGCTTTCAACCTTTTTAAATGCCGGATGGATACTTGTGGACAGTGGTCTATAATAACCTCGTGAAATGTTGAGTTTGGGAAAACCCATAAGGTCCTTTAGATTGTGATATCGACCACCTGGGATAAATGCATCTTCATTGTTCTGCAAGTCCATCTTTTTGGTGAGAAAATTCTTCAAGTCTGATGGCATAGCAGCATCATAAACAAAGCGCAACGGCTCCCCACGTCTTCGTTTATTCAAGCTTTTCTTCATCTTTTCGAGGAAGCTTTTCGATATATCATTATCAAGATCGAGCTGCGCATCACGGGTGATTTTGAAGGTGTAGGCATCTACCTTGTCAGGTTTGAAAATATCAAAAACCTCCTCCAAGTTGTGACGAATGATGTCATCCTGAATCATGATCACTTTGTTGCCGATTTCACTTGGAATTTCGACAAACCGTGGCAAGGAGGCGGGCACCTCCATTAGCGCGTACTTTACCTCTTGGCGTTTTCTACCGTGATTGAGATACAGAATACAACTCAAATAAATACCCTTATCTCTGAGCTGTGGAAACTCACTTATCTGATCAAGCATGATTGGCCCTATGATTGGGTCAACCTCATCTTGATAGTAATCCTTTACAAAAGCCTTTTGTGGTTTGGTTAGTTCAGTTTCATTTACGATGTAGACACTATTCTCTCTGAGCGTGGCCAATATTTCCGCGTAAATTCCCTCATAACGTCTTTGCTGCGCTATGGTGATTTCTTGAATTTTGGCAAACACATCTTTTGGATCATCCTTAGATGCCTCCATTTTTTCATTCAAGGCAATGAGGCGTTTAACGGAGGCCACACGAACGCGAAAAAACTCATCCCTGTTGTTGGAAAAGATGCCGAGGAACTTGAGCCTCTCCATAATGGGCACCGATTTATCCGCAGCTTCGTCAAGCACCCGTTGATTGAAAGCTAGCCAGCTAATCTCTCTATTTATAAGTCTTTTTTTTCTAGGCATATTCTGCGGTAATGTACGTCAAAGGTAGCTTAGGATTAAGGTTCATACTTCCTTACATAAGGTTGATAATCCTAAGGTAACCATCATTTAACGTATTCTTTAGCCGTTGAAAACTCTGTTGATAAGGATTATGCGCCTTAAAGCGATGGCCTCTTTAATCATTGAAATTTGTAAAATCCAAGCAAAGGAAAGCAAACTTCATGTTTAGCATATTTACCAAAAAGAAGATTACCGAAGAAAAGCTGGCAAACTTCATGGCGAATTCCACCCTGAAACTTGTGGAAAGCGGTTTTGATGATGTGATTGAAATCATAGAAAACGATCCAGAGTTTGAAGTCAAGCCTTCATTGGATTCGAATAATATCGATGCCTTCCTACTGATAATCATTGCAGGTAACCTTAAGATGATTGAAGGCAAATTTGATACTGCGCGTACCGCACGATTGCTCGACAAGATTTACAGAAAGCTTGGTCATCACCTAAATGCAGAGCCCTCAATCTTAAGAGAAACGATTGCTAAGTATCAGTCTTGGATGGGTAGGATAAACCACCCAAGTAAAAATGTGCATTATGCCATGTCTAAGGCAATCTTCTTTAGATATGAACTCAATCAGTATCAAACAGAGTATTTCAAAAACATGAATACTCCTAACCCAATATCGCTAAAACGATTGGACGACATTGTTGGCCAGTTCATTTTTGATTGGTCTGAATTTCAAGAAAACTATAGACTCACCGAGGGCTAAGAGTAAAAGTGCTTTTTAGCCATCTCCACTATTTCATTTGCAATTGAGAGACAAGCAGTAGCTGCTGGGCTTGGCGCATTGAGCACATGAATGCTGTCTCTGCCATACTCAATCTTGAAATCGTCAATCATGTCTCCCGTTTCAGAAAGCGCCATTGCTCTTACACCCGCACGTTCGTGTGCAAGATCTTCCATTTTCAACTCTGGAATGAGCCGTTGGAGCTGCGAAAGGAAAAGTTTCTTTGAGAATGCTCTTCGGTACTCCTCCAAGCCATAGCGCCAATGTTTACCGAAAAACTTCCAGGTACCTGCGAAAGTGGTCGCCTCTAGCGTATCCTTTAAATCGAAATCTGTTTTCTTATAGCCTTCTCTTTTAAATACAAATACCGCATTTGGCCCGCATTCAACAGAGCCATCGGTCATGCGGGTAAAATGAACACCTAAAAAAGGGAACTTAGGATTAGGTACGGGATAGATCAGGTTTTTAACCTTGTGCTTTCCTTCTTCGCTCAACTCGTAATAGTCGCCTCTAAAACCCAAAATGGCCATATCGAGCTTAACGCCATCTTTTTTGGCAAGTCGATCGGCCTGTAGACCGCCACAGTAAATGACTTTTTTGGCTTCAATGTCACCTTTGCTTGTTTTGAGCAAGGTGTGATCATTCGTTTGGGAAACGGCAATTACTCGATGGTCAAGCAACACTTTGCTCGATTCATTCTTTGCCTCTAGCAGTTCACCAAACTTTTCAGTGGTCGCTCGAAAATCTATGATGCCTGTGCAACCCACTCTTATGCCAGCGATGCCTTTGCAAAAAGGCTCAATCTCACGGATTTGTTCTGTAGTAATGCTTTCAATTCCCTCTACTCCATTTTCTATTCCTCGATTTTTAATCAGCTCTAAATGCTCGAGTTCACTCTTATCTGTAGCAACAATCACTTTGCCGCAGATGTCGTGGTTAATATGGTAATCCTTCGCGAACTGGACCAGCTCCCTTCTACCCTCAACACAATTTTTGGCTTTGAAAGAACCCGGCTTATAATAGATCCCAGAGTGGATCACACCTGAGTTGTTACCTGTTTGATGATTGGCAAGAGCCTTTTCCTTCTCGATAATCGCAATAGATTTATCCGGGTATGCCAACTGTAACTTGTATGCGGTAGCTGCACCTACGATGCCACCACCGACAATAGCAATATCAAAAGTTCGATTCATAATATTCTAGACTTTTATTGGTCCTATGCTTTTTTCACGTTTCACCATGAGTATGAGTAACAAACCAAGGATAAAAAAGGATGCAATAACAAGAGCTGAATTACGCATACTCTCGGTGACACCTTCAATAAAACCAAATAAAAATGTACCGATCACAATTCCAATTTTTTCGAGCACATCATAAAAGCTAAAGAAGGAAGCATGGTCTTTTGTTTTTGGAAGCAGTTTGGAAAAAGTCGATCGAGAAAGCGATTGAATACCTCCCATCACAAGACCCACTACTCCTGCCAAAATGTAAAACTGCATAGGAGTAGTAATGACATATGCAGCCAGAGCAATACTTACCCAAATCACCAGGGACATTGCTAACACAGGCACATTGCCCAAACGAGCAGAAAGTCGAGAAAACAAAAAGGCTCCAACAATAGCTACAAACTGAATAATAAGTACGCTAATAATCAAGCCTGTGTCGCCTTCTCCACCCCAGTCCACCTCTTTCTTAGCAAAAAGCACCGCCATAACCATTACCGTTTGTACGCCCATATTGTAAATGAAAAATGCCCTGAGAAATCTGCGGATATTAATTAAACCCTTGAGCTGTTTGGCCACCTTTTGCAACTCTTTAAATCCGTTCCAGATGAAGCCAGTGCCTTTGGGTCTAACACCGTAAACATTATTGGGTAATGCACTATATGTAATTTGGGCAAAGCCAGCCCACCATAAGCCCACTGCAATGAATGAATATCGAACCAGATGATTTCCAAAAACTGTCAGCACATTCAGAATTGCAATTAAGAGCAAGGCACTTCCAATATAACCCAAAGCAAATCCCTGTGCACTAACCTTATCATGTAAGGATACATCTGCAATTTCTGGCAGATAAGCATTGTAAAAAACTAGGCTACCCCAAAAACCAATGCTTGCGGTGAGCACGAAAACCATGGAAAACTCAAGGTATGCTGGATCGAAGAAATAGAGCATGGCACATGAAACTGCGCCTAGGTAGCAAAAGAATTGAAGAAACCTTTTTTTATTACCACTGTAGTCCGCAATGCCACTAAGAAGTGGAGATATGAATGCAACAATTAGAAATGACAATGAGAGTATATAGCTGTAGAGCTCGGTATTTATCAACTGAAATCCGAAAAAATCGACATATGCCGTTTCTCCTGCTCCAATATCATCAGGCGTGGTAATTGAAGAATAGAATATCGGGAAGATTGCAGTGGTAATCACGAGATTGTAAACTGAGTTGGCCCAGTCGTAAAACGCCCAAGCCCTCATTGTTTTCGGATTATTCTTCTCCAATGCCATTCCTAGCGAAATTAAAAAGCCACCCTAGTTAGAGTGGCATTTTCCAAACAATATTTGGTTGCACTTAATTCTTGCTGATCACAGTGAACATAACTCTTCTATTCTGAGCTCGTCCTGCTGGAGTACCATCAGTAGTCACTGGTTCAAAATCTTGTAAACCAACCACAAGCAATTTGTTCTCAGCTACGCCTGCCTCGATCAATTTTTCTTTCACCAAGTTTGCTCTTTCCTCAGAGAGGTTGCCTTCAGCTTGAGCTTCTTCTACTGGATCTGTGTGCCCAATAACCTTGACCTTATACTTGGGGTGTTCAGCCAACAAAGTAGCAACTTTAGCAATATCTTTTGATGCTAATTTATTTATTGTTGAGGTTCCTTCATCGAAGTAAATTCTGGTTCGTTCCACATCTTCAGAAACATCCACATCCATTTCAGAACTAGTCTCTACTGAATACACCACATTAATGGAGTTTCCACCAGCATCGAGTTCACAGTCACAAGACTCTACACCAGCCATATTCATCACACTTACGTCATCAATGTAGTAATATGCGCTTCTTGCCTGCTGACCCATAATTCCTTTAGGCTTCTTGATTTTGCCATTTTCTGTATCGTCTGCGGTTCCAAAATTTCCGATCGTCAAATACTGTTCTCCGCCCTCGGCAATGTATGTCTGGCATATTGCTTCCCAATCAAACATCTCCTCAAAAATTCGATTATCTGAATGCATTACCTGTGGCTTAATGTTTCCCGAAGCGATATCCTCAGGTGTCAATGGTTTTTTACTAAGAACCATTCCGATATTATTTGCCGAGTACTTTGAAAGCATACCCAACATTACATGCATTTTCACACAGTACACTTTGTCATCCTCCATTTTAGAGCTCAACTGAGTTTGTAAGTACTGTTTTGGTTCAGCATCTTTATAAGAATAGATCGTAATTCCTGCATAGCTCTCGCCATCCTTTGGATCTCCATCTCCATATAAGTTAATAGGTACTTTATAATCGTCTGATTTCGCTTTGGGAGAAAATAAGTCTGCGGGAGCATCTGTGGGCGACACCCATGGATAGGCATACTCAATAGTGCCTCCACCTTTTACTTTTTTGGATACGGATTCGAAACTTCCATTCTGAACCATGTTTCCTTGCGCATATACTCCACTCACAAGTAGAGTCAACGTTATCGCTATGGTGATCTTTTTCATATTCTTATACTTAGTTTCTGTGTTGTTTAATTGTGTCTATAAATAACTTCACTTTTTCCCAGCTTGTATCGGGATAAACACCGTGGCCCAAATTAGCGATGTGGCTTATCCCACTAAATGAACTTAACATCTCCTTAGTTTTTTGCACTAGATATGAATCAGATCCATAAAGTATCGTAGGGTCTAAATTGCCTTGTAAAACTTTGCTTTGATTCAGCTGATGCACTTCTCTCGGATTCATCGTCCAATCGAGACCAATGGCGTTAAAATCTGTATTCATTAAATCTTCCAATGCAAAGTACGCTGACTTGGCAAATACAATGTTTGGTACTGAGTCAACCTCGGCAGCGATTCTATCGAGGTATGGTATGCAAAACTCACGATAGAGCTCATTGCTCAACACACCGGCCCAAGAATCGAAAACCTGATAGAGTGAAACCCCGGCTTCCACCTGTAACTTTAGGTAGTTGATCGTTGAGCTGGTGATCATGTCCAACAATTTATGCGCTGACTCAGGCGTTGAATGCAGCCACTTCCTTGCTTCGCTGAAGGTTTTACTTCCCTTACCCTCAATCATATAACAAAAAATGGTAAAGGGAGCTCCAGCAAAACCAATCACCGGCACTCGGCCATTCAATTCCTTTCGCGTCAAAGAGATGGCATCATAAACGTACTTTAACTCGCCTCCATCGGCAACCTTCAATCGAGCAATATCTGCATCGCTTGATATGACCTCTGGAAATCTTGGACCCACACCTTCCTTCATCTCGTATGGAAGTCCCATGGCTTCGGGAATGACCAAAATATCTGAAAAGATGATAGCGGCATCCGTTCCAAGAATATCAACTGGTTGAATGGTTACCTCAGCAGCTCGCTCGGGTGTTTCTACCAGCTCTTTAAACCCAGATAGGCTGGCGCGCACTTTCCTATACTCAGGCAAAATTCTCCCAGCCTGACGCATGACCCATACCGGTGGCCTCTCGACTTTTTCGCCCTTTATTGCACGAATGATTAGATCGTTTTGTAGCTCCAAGTTAAATGATGTTAGGCGTTGGCCTGCTTTCGAATAAGGTTTAATGCGCTACCCGCCTTAAACCATTCAATTTGCGCTGCATTATACGTATGGTTTAATGCAATGACATCTTTAGACCCGTCCGAATGCACCACTTCCAAATTGAGCTGCTTGCCAGGTGCAAACTGATCAAGATCTAAGAAGTTAAATGTGTCATCTTCCATAATCTTGTCGTAGTCATGCTCATTGGCAAAAGTCAATCCAAGCATACCTTGCTTCTTAAGATTGGTCTCATGGATTCTAGCAAAAGACTTAACAATCACCGATTTCACACCTAGATGGCGTGGCTCCATTGCCGCATGCTCACGTGATGAGCCTTCGCCATAATTGTGATCTCCGACCACAATGGATGGCACACCAGCCGCTTTATAAGCTCTTGCCACATTCGGCACCTCATCTATCTTGCCATCAAGCTGGTTAACAACGGCATTAGTCTGCTGCCCGAATGCATTAACGGCACCAATCAAACAGTTATTGGATATGTTGTCCAGATGACCACGATACCTCAACCAAGGCCCAGCCATAGAAATATGGTCTGTGGTGCACTTACCCCAGGCCTTTATTAGCAACTTAGCTCCGGTAATGTTTTTACCATCCCAAGGCTCAAAAGGTGTCAGCAATTGAAGACGATCTGACCCTTCCTTCACATTAATTTCAATACTAGAGCCATCTTTTGCAGGCTCTTGATAACCATTATCTTCAACTGCAAAACCATTGGGTGGAAGCTCAAACCCTGTAGGCTCATCTAACATAACTTCCTCACCCTTTTCATTAATCAACTTATCAGATAGAGGATTGAAGTCCAACCTTCCTGAGATTGCAATGGCAGCCACCAATTCTGGTGAAGCTACAAAGGCGTGTGTGTTTGGGTTTCCATCAGCTCTTTTCGCGAAGTTTCTATTGAATGAGTGAACAATACTGTTCTTCGGAGCATTCTTTGGGTCTTTATATCGTGCCCATTGTCCAATACATGGTCCACATGCGTTGGTAAAGATCGTTGCGTCTACATCCTCAAAAATCTTCAATATTCCATCTCTATCTGTAGTATACCTCACTTGCTCACTACCTGGGTTAATCCCAAATTGTGCTTTTATTTTTAATCCTTTATCAATAGCTTGCTTAGCGACAGAAGCTGCACGACTTAAATCTTCGTAAGACGAATTGGTGCATGACCCAATCAATCCCCATTCAATATCTTGTGGCCAATCCTCAGACTTCAATCTCTCTTTCATTTCAGAAACTGGTGTATCGATATCTGGTGAGAACGGACCATTCAAGTGTGGCTCCAATTTGGAAAGATCAATTTCAATCACCTCATCGAAGTATTGTTCAGGGTTTGCATACACCTCATCGTCTCCAGTGAGATGGTCTGAAATTTGGTCTGCTAAATCAACGACATCTTGTCTTCCGGTAGCAGCAAGATACCTTCTCATACTCTCATCATAACCAAATGTGGACGTAGTCGCTCCGATCTCCGCACCCATATTACAGATGGTACCTTTTCCAGTACAAGACAACGCTTTTGCACCTTCACCAAAGTATTCTACGATTGATCCCGTGCCCCCTTTTACGGTAAGGATTCCCGCCACTTTAAGAATTACATCTTTAGGTGCGGTCCAACCGCTGAGCTTGCCTGTTAATTTCACACCTATGAGTTTTGGAAACTTTAGCTCCCAAGGCATACCCGCCATTACATCTACGGCATCAGCACCACCGACTCCAATGGCTACCATACCAAGTCCACCAGCGTTCACTGTATGACTGTCTGTACCGATCATCATTCCACCTGGAAAGGCATAATTCTCTAAGACAACTTGGTGAATAATTCCAGCACCGGGCTTCCAAAAGCCAATTCCATATTTGTTTGAAACTGATGATAGAAAATTGAATACTTCGTTGTTCTTGTTCAAAGACTCTTGTAAATCCTTATCTGCTCCTATGCGTGCTTGAATCAAATGGTCAGCGTGCACAGTTGACGGAACTGCTGCCTTATCTTTCCCTGCCTGCATAAACTGCAATAGAGCCATTTGAGCCGTAGCATCCTGCATGGCCACACGGTCTGGCGCAAAATCTACATAGCTACCACCCCGTGTAAAAGATTCAGTGGGCATTCCATCCCATAAATGGGTATAGAGAATCTTTTCAGAAAGTGTAAGTGGTTTATTTAAAACTTTTCGAGCGGCTTCTACCCTTTCTGGGAACTTCGCATAAACCGCTTTAATCACATTTATATCGAATGTCATAACCTACTTATTAGTGTTTTACGGGGTTGTGATAAAGTGCTTTCTTAAAATAAAAACAAAAGGCCTCCCCAGTTGAATGACAAGGCCTTGTATCTTTTATATATTCAATCAAAATTTATTCTCCAATAACTTCAAAAGAAATGGTTTCGACAACATCACGATGAAAACCAACCTCGGCCTCATAAGTGCCGGTTTCTTTGATGGTATCATTAGTGATTTTGACGTGTTTACGATCCACATTAAACCCAAGTTTATTGATTGCCTCTGCAAGTTGGATGTTATTAACGGAACCGAAAATCTTTCCGGTCTCACCAACTTTTGCTCCAACCTTGATTGTCATTCCTTTCAACTTTTCAGCTGCTTCAGTTGCTGAGTCTTTTTCTTTCTCGATGCGCTGAGATCTCTGTTTCATTGTCTCAGCATGCATTTTTTTAACTGACGCATTTGCTAGAACAGCTTTGCCTTGCGGAATTAGATAGTTTCGACCGTATCCAGGCTTTACCGTAACCAAGTCATCCTTGTAGCCCAGTTATCAAT
>Ga0222718_10002847_pt1 | contig 15177 bp, 13 predicted proteins | sample C33_27DmetaG_FD_165045 | JGI IMG/M metagenome (GOLD analysis project Ga0222718, IMG submission 165045) | Estuarine water microbial communities from San Francisco Bay, California, United States - C33_27D | ecosystem: Environmental > Aquatic > Marine > Unclassified | place: USA: California... | reverse complement strand
GGCGCCGGCTTCGATGACGACGCTGTGAGGATAAGCGGATTTGGTTCGCTGTCAGGTGACACACCGTCACTTAATGATTCTTCAAATGCCAACTACTACACGGATCACGCATGGTCAGGTGCAGTCACCGTGGCAGGAACCAATGAAGCCATCTCAAGATTTGGAACGATCAAACACTTCACCACAGACCTGAGCTCAGGTTACCTACCTGCCGGTCCAGACCTTGCAACAGGCAGGGACGGAGGCGAGGCACAGTATTACAACTTCGCGTTCAGGAGAACTACTGTAGCAAACTTCACCGTGAGGCTTTCAGGAACTGTGTCAGGCTTCTTCATAGCGGCTCCAGGCACAGGAATCGATAGCAGTTCAGGATTGAATGGTTGGTTAAATGCAGGTGTCACTTACGGTGGTTCGGGCCAGCCAGGATCAGACACAGGCAACGGTGGAAATGGATCAGATGGGTGTGCGTTCACATCTGGAGACAGAATTTTAGACGGTACAAGTTACTCAAACCAAACATTCACGTTGACACTTGGAAGTGAGAACATGACGAATGCCACAGGAAACAATGTACTGATCAGGATCAAATTAGAATCGGGAGACAGTATCACAGCACTGAGCATTGAGTAATGGCAATAACTGACGCAAAAAAAGTAGACTATCTCTGGAAGAAACTGGGTTATGGTGCCACCAAGACGGACACCAACGCATTAAAGAAAGCACCCAACGAGGCCATAGCATCTCCATTACTACTACGGGGTGACAACACCTGGAACCAGGCAAGTAGCATTCCGGCAACGCTACCGGCATCGAGCGAAGGCGTGGTCACAGTTTATCCGACCACAGCACCAGACGAAACCACTAACGACGGAACAGCGACGGCCAACAGGACCTGGAAGACAGGACTGACTGACTGGATTCCACCGGAGATTGGATCAACATATCAAGTAAAAGTTTACATACACACAGCCGGTGATGCCGGCAACGCGGCCGCATCAGGAGATCAAGTGTTCGCCACAGGTTCAGGCAACAACGATGAATGGTTCTTTGATTACCAGTCTGGTGTGCTACACTTCATTGGTACAAATCTACCCAACGGAATCAGTTTCACAGGCAAGAGTGTTTACATATCAGGTGGTAGATACTCAGGCACAAAAGGTTTACAGAACCTGTCAACATCAACAGGTAACACAGAGTTCACAGCGAACAACATTGGAAACATAGTGACCAATGCGGACATGACGTTCACCACACAGGGAACGGGCTTGTTCGACTTCAACACGACGACGGGTTTGGTCGTTCCCACAGGAACCACTCTGCAGAGACCATCGGCGCAGGAAGGTATCATACGCTTTAATACTACAACGGGCAAATATGAAGTCTCCCTGGACGGTTCGACCTATACCGCGTTGCGTACTGAGGCCGCGGCCTCAAGCATCACAAAAGATGTGTTCACAGGTGATGGTTCATCAACTCAATTCACCATGACGACGACACCGACCGCCGCTAACAACGTGATAGTGTATGTTGATGGGGTGATGCAAGAACCAACACAGAACTACACAATAGCGACTGACGTGCTGTCATTCACTGGTGGTGCTGACGGATCATCTATCGAGGCTCCACACTCGGGTGCAAGGATCGTAGTGATGCACGGGTTTGCAGATTAATCTATGACAACACCTTTGGGTGTGTAAAGCAATCTATGTTTTATGAATTTCTGTGAGAACAGATTGTACCTACCGATCTCACGATCCAGCTCGTAACCTATCGTGGCCTGCTCTAGTATGAAGTTGTACACGTCTGGACCTGACTCGAATCCCACATTGAATCCCTTCATGTCGTGTTCGTTGCTGATCTCGTAATCATCACTGCACAGAGCCTTGCAGAAATTCTCAACTTTCGTCCTGTGGCCGTTCATGGTTTGTACGATGTCAGGCCTCTCCTTGAGTTGCTCCAGGTTCCTGTTCCTACAGTGTCCAGGCCACAATACTTTGACGATGTAATTAATCTTCTTTTCTGTCATCTTTCAATTCCTCCATGTCCCTGAACAGCACACATTCCGCGTTGCCACAGAAATCCAGTTGTTTGGTCTTGGGCGGATTGCACAGGAAATAAAATTCGAGGTCAGGATGTAGCATTATGATGCTACGCAGATCCTTCAGTATCTTGGGATTGGATATGTCATAGCCCACCAACATCAACTTCTTGTTGCACAGTCCCACTGCTGACAGCAAGGCCAAGGTCTGATCTGCTGTGTTGACATCCAGTTGTAGGTTGAACTGCGGCGATATGGGTGGGAAACTGTGTACGGCGTCATAGAACACGTACTTCTTGTACAGCTCTGGTGTGGTGATGCACTGCACAGGCGAGGGTCTCTGTTGCAGATACCACATCAGGTTCACTTCCTCACGCACCCAAACGTAGTCAATATGGCTAAAAGACAGTCCCTTGTTGTTCACTGTGATGATCGGGCCATATTCTGCTAGTTTTATGGGCGAAATTGCCACTTTATTTGTGCCAAGAACAGTGATGTAGTCGTGTTTCTTCATAGGTATGGGTTATTTAACGGTGTTAAACACACACAATAACATAAATACCATTAGTTTTGCAAGACAACAATTTTCGATAAGGGGATAAACTATGGCAATAGGACGAATAACAGGACAGATGTTGAGTGCCAACCTGGCAAGATCAGGTACCGACTTAACGTTCGAAACAAATTTATTAGCCTTAGACGTCAGTAACAGTAGAGTTGGTGTAGGTACAGCCTCACCGGCAACCACTTTACACGTTTCGGCTACAGACGCACTTAGATTACCATCAGGTAACGATGCACAGAGACCGGGCTCACCAGCCAATGGTGACATCAGGTACAACTCGGATCAATCAACGATCGAGGGTTACGCCGGCGGTGCTTGGGCCAACCTAGCATCGGGTACTGAGTTGAAAGACGCGGACGAGGACACTTCAGTCAACGTTGAACCAACTTCAGACGTGGATGAGATCCACCTGAACACAGGTGGTAACCAGACTGCGATATTCAGGACTGCTACTACGCAGTTAGGTGTTACACAACTTTCTAACACAGCATCAACAATCACGGGTTTGGTAACAAACGGTGACATCACTTTGACTCCAAATGGAACAGGTAAAGTTGCTGTAAGTTCAAACATGGAAGTGACTGGTAACTTGACAGTCAACGGTACGACAACAACTATCGATTCACAAACACTAGTGATTGAAGATCCACTTCTAACACTGGCGAAGAACAACTCAGGCGGAGCCGCCAACACGTTTGACCAAGGTCTATTTTTCAACAGAGGATCTGATGACAACGTGTCATTCTTATGGGATGAGTCAGCAGATGAATTCGCGTTTGCAGTTACATCAGGTGAGGATGGAACAACAGCAGGTGCAGTGACAATCGACAGTTACGCAAACCTACAAGCGGGAACAGGTACGTTCGCAAACGTTGATGGTATCTTAGGTGCCAACACAGCGGCGGCGGCGACAGTTACAACATTGAATGCCACAGGCGCAGTAGTGTTTAACGAAGCAAGTGCTAACGATGTTGACATCAGAATGGAATCAGCGGCTAACACCCACCAATTCTTTTTAGATGGTTCAGCAGATGCAATTGGTATCAACACAAGTTCACCAGTATACGAACTTGATATGTCAGGTTCAACTGACGCATTGAGATTACCGGTTGGAACTACTGTAAACAGACCAACAGCGGCAACAGGTATCATCAGATTCAACTCAACCACTGGAAAGTATGAAGGTTCAGCGGATGGATCTACATTCATCGAGTTTGCTACGGCTGGTTCGGCTCCAACTTTCACTAAAGAATCAACAACAGGTGACGGTTCAACTACCACGTTCACTGGTTTCTTCAGCTCTGCTCCAGAATCAGCGAACAACGTTTTCGTTTACATCGACAACGTTTACCAAGAACCAACAGAGAACTACTCTGTGTCAAGCACAAACATAACATTTACTTCTGCCCCTCACTCAGGTGCGAGGATTTTCGCGATCACGGGTGCTGACGGTACATCACTAGTGACTGGTGGTGTTGCCAGGACAGAGACCTCAGCGGTATCAGTGTCTGGTTCAAGTGCTACAACTATCTTGAGCTTCAACGCCGCAACATACAGATCGGCGGAGATCTTCATCACTATACAGGATTCAGGCAACACTGAGTACAGTGCGATGAAGGGTGTAGTGATACATGACGGTACTACCGCTTATGGATCAACGTTTGGTGTGACGAACACTGGATCTAATGACCTAGCAGTGATCTCGTTCAACCACGATGGTTCAAACACGGTGGAAGTCAAGGCCACGCCAAACAACTCAGGTACTCAGAGCATCAAAGTTCAGTACTCGTTGTTAGCGTAAGGTTAAACAAGCAAAACTAACACCTTAAAGATAATTCTAAACGCCCCAATGGTAAATACTACTGTTAGGGCGTTTTTTTACGACCTTTCATTTAATCAACACTAACTCATGAGGGATAATGAACCATGACAACAAGAAACTTTAGAGTTAACAACGGTCTTTCAGTTGGTGATATCACGATATCAGCAAGTGCGAACACCATAACAGGTCTAACCACTGCGGCACCAAGTGCTCAAGGTGATGTGGCCAACAAGAAATACGTTGACGATCAGATAAACGGGATCTCGACAACAAGTATCACGACAGACAGTGACGCCACAAACATGGCGGTAGCAGGAACAGGTGCATCTGGATCCATCACGGCAACAGTTAATAGTAACACTGAAATGACTATCACTGATGCAGGTGTAAGAATCCACGGTAACTTGACTGTTGACGGTACTGAGACCATCATCAACACATCAACACTTTCAGTTGAAGACAACATCATCGAGGTTAACAGAAACGTATCATCAAACGCAGGTACACCAACAATCTCAGGTTTACAAGTGAACAGGGGTGATATATCAACTGCCACAGAGAAAGCACTACTTTGGGCGTGGGATGAAAGTTTTGCAGATGACGGAACTTCAATCCACGGAAACGTAGGCGGTGCCTTCACAGCATTCGCTAGAGTACGAGACGGAACACTGGCACCAGGTACGGATGACCTAGTTGATATCAGGGCAAACGTGGTACACGCCTTATCAACTTCGGCACAATACGCGGACGTTGCCGAGCGTTTCGAAGCAGACGCTCCAATGACAGCAGGTGCAGTTGTAGAAGTAGGTGGTACAGCAGAGATCACTGAATCAACAACTGACTTATCAGAAAACGTTTTTGGCGTTATTTCTGATCAACCAGCATATGCTATGAACGCCGGTGCAGGTAACAACGAATCACACCCATTCGTGGCGATGACAGGTAGAACACCAGTTAGAGTTACAGGTACAGTAAACAAAGGTGATAGATTAGTTACTTCATCAGTAAAAGGTTGTGCTAGAGCAGTAGCGTCGGGAGAGTCAATCACTCCGTTCAACGTTATTGGTAGAGCATTAGAAAGTTCAACAGACGCAGGTATCAAATTGGTAAACTGTGCAGTGAGAACTAACAACTAATAAATATTCACACTTTTTAGTAGAATCAAAAGGGCGGCTTCGGTCGCCCTTTTTTTTGGCCTGTCGAAACCAGGTTTATAGTCCCCACAAAACGCTTGACATAAATTACTGTAACTTTAGATATACGAGTATATCAAAAAAAAAAAGGAAACATATGAACACTATGAAAAAGTACTTAATCATAATGATTGCAACTTTGTTTTCATTTACTCCAGGTAACGCTGTTACGTTGACAACATGGGGTGGAGCATGGACTGAAGCACAGATTCCTGCTTACATCACAGGTGCCGAACAGGAACTTGGACTAGAGGTTAATTTAGTTGACTACTCAGGCGGACTTGCTGAGATAAAAGCACAAGTCGAATCTGGTAACATACAATGGGACGTCATCGACGCTTTGTCCAATGACACAGTGGTCGGTTGTGACGAAGGTTTATTCCTTAAAGTAAACATCGACGAGATACTGCCGCCTGCTCCAGACGGAACACCGGCAAGTAAGGAGTTCAGTTTACCTATGCCAAACAAATGTGCATTTCCAAACGTGTTGTACACTTGGAACTACGCATACAAGGACACCATGTTCCCAGGAGACAAACCAACTACCATCCAAGATTTCTTTGACACAAAGAAATTTCCTGGTAGAAGAAGCATACACAGAGGTGCAATGACCAACCTAGAAATGGCGCTTGTTGCCGACGGTGTGTCAACAGACAAAGTGTATGACGTGCTTGGCACTAAAAAAGGTGTTAAAAGAGCGTTAAAGAAGATACAGAAACTTTGCAATGATCCAAAGGGTGGATGTGTATTCTGGTCTGCAGGTGCTCAGGCTCCTGAGTTCGTAATGAGTGAGGAAGTTGTGATGGGCACAGGATACAACGGCAGATTTTTCAATGCCGCTGTAGGTGAAGGTGCACCAATCACACAGGTCTACGATGGTATGGCATTCGACTACGTGTTCTTTGTCATCGTCAAAGAATCACCTAGGATCGATGAAGCGAAGAAACTTCTAAGTTACATCACCAGCCCACAGAGTGGTGCCAACATGTCGAAGTACTTGGCTTATTCACCATTCAGGAAGTCTTCAATGGACATCATTGAGAAGAATGAACCATGGTACAAGGATGGCAAGACCAACATCATGCCACACCTACCAACCAATCCTGCCAATCTAACAAACTACTATGCGTTGGACCTGAACTTTTGGGCTGACAACGGTACTGATTTAGAAGAAGCATGGGAGAACATGAAGATCAGAATCAAGTAATCAACACCAATTGATTGCAAATCAAAAGGCGGTCTTCCGGTCGCCTTTTTTTTTAGGCGCATAAATACCCATACTGCTGTCGGTCGGCAATGATAAGGAGACCGTGCGTGGCGTTTGCCACACTAACAAATTTATAAAGGAGTACTGAAGTATGGCCATAGGTCGTATATCAGGATCGGTCTTGAAGTCAAACCTGACAAGGAATGGTGTCGATCTTGCATTTGAAACAAACCTACTGTATCTCGACGTCACAAACAGTCGCGTAGGTATTGGTACTTCAGAACCTACAACAGCACTACACGTAAACGGAACAATTACAACATCAGGTCTCGCAGGACTCACAACCCTTGCGGTGGATGGTGTCACAATCACTGACAACACGGTCAAATCTAACGCCTCTAACTCCAATCTAGAACTTGGCGCCAATGGCACAGGTAAAGTATCAATCAGTGGATTGCTGTTTCCAACGAGTGATGGCAGTGCTGACCAGTTCCTAAAGACGGACGGTTCGGGTACGTTAAGTTTCGCCACTGTTTCAACAAATTCAATATCACAGGGAGATTCCAACGTCACCGTTACGGACTCGGGCACGGGTGCGATTACCATAGCGGCGGACGGTAACACCATAATCACCATGAACGCCACCACGGTGTTGGACGCTTCGGCCACGACAAATGCAGTGAGACTGCCGAACGGAACAACCGCACAGAGACCAAGCGGATCTGTGGGAATGATCAGATACAACAGTAGCACTGACACCATAGAGGGCTATACCACAGCGGGAGGTTGGGCACAACTGGGGGCAACCAGTTCAACAGCGGAGAACACAGATGACACTGCCACAGCAACCAGCACGGCGATCAGCACCGTAGAAAAAGTCATAAACCAGTTCACTGTGGGAACGTACGATTCGGCGTGGTACCTGGCAGTGACCAGAGATGAGATCAACGACGAAGTGTCGACGGCCAAATACAGTCTGGTACACAACGATTCATCGGCATTTGTGGCCACATCACACATCACAGAATCTGACCCAACCAACGGATACATCACCGTAGATGCGGACGTCACCGGTGGTAACGCTAGATTGAAAGCGACAGGCTCGTCTGTGGTGAACTCGGTTTCAATGTACAGGATCGGTCTGGGCGACAACACCACGGCAGGAACGACAGGTAACATCACGACAGTGATCAACACGGACGTTGACAGTGCCAGTGAAGTTCTTGACAGTTTCGCACACGCCAGTTACAGGGGAGCCAAATACTACATATCGGTCAACAACGCCACGAAGACGGAAGTGTCAAACATAGAGGCCATAGTGGTGCACGATGGCACAACAGCATACATAACCACTTATGGAAATGTCAACACGGGATCAAATGACCTTGTGAGCCTCACAGCGGCCATCAATGGAGCAAACGTTGAATTGAGCGTGGCAGGCAATGAACCTGATCTGAGGGTGACGTCATACAGGATACTGTTATCAGACAGTGAATCAGCATCAACTGGTGACAACGTGAATATCGTTGGTGCCACAACAGTCAGCTCAACTGCCACAACAGTGGACTCATTCAGCAACTCCACCTACACGGGTGCGTTCTACGTGTTCACGGGCTACAACGCCACAGAGGGTGCGGCCAGCGTGTCTGAGGTGACGGTGGTGTCAAATGACGACGTGTACATAAGTGCCGGCCCCATTCTATCAACGAAAGGCACGGATCAATTACAATTCACCGCAACACAGAGTGGTAGCAGTGTGACCGTAAAGGCGGCGTCGACATCGGGAGCAAGTACAACTGTTAACGGATACCGGGTACACATGCTGAGGGGATCAGCGGGTGCATCCACGGCAGACACGGTGTTGGTTTCGACAGACCAGACCATTACGGGTGCCAAGACATTCACGAGTCCAATCGCATTGACCGTTGGATCAGATCCCACAACGGTTGCAGACAAGGCACACATTTATGCCAAGGACGAGGCATCTAGTGCCGAAGTGTTTGTAAGAGACGAGGCTGGAAACGTAACTAAAATTTCACCACACAACCAAGCGGGAGAGTGGGAATACTACTCTAGAAACGTAAAAACTGGCAAAACAGTCAGGATCAACATGGAAGAGATGATCCGGGACATTGAAAATCTAACTGGAAAAACTTACATCAAGAACGACTAGACTATCAGATCCAATATAGTCTGTAACTTACCCTTTATCGATTTGTTATTGAGTGTGTTCCTCAGGCCCATGTGTAGGTTCTTGGGCCAGCACTCGAACGCGGTCCAGCAGTAACCGGAATGTTCCGCATTTAACTTAGGTATGAACTCTGACTCTATGGCCACGAGATACGTATGGAAGAAAAACTTCTGATCGTTTGATGTGAACATCTCAAGTGGTATGACCTTCTTGAACTTGGGAGTGTCGCCCACTTCTTCCTGTATCTCACGCTTCAGTCCTTCGAAAGCACTCTCCGTGAATTTGCTCTTACCACCAACCAATCCCCACATGCCTTGTGTTTTCTTATCTGTCCGTTGTAAGAACAAAAATCTTTTCGTGCTTGTAGAATAGAACAGTGCGCCAGAACAGACTATATTATCTTTCATTTCTTATTATAACAAATACACTTTAGATTATCAAGGAGTTGTTGCGTCCTGTTGTGCATCATCATCACCAGGATAATTTCCATCCAACACTATGGTCCAATTACCTTGTGTGTAAATTCCTTCATAAGATTTAACCCATTCTGTGCCGTTGAATCTGTATTGGATGCCGGTGTTGAGATTGGTAATGTAATGCTGGGTGCTATCTGGGTTTGATGCATCAAACACCACGTGCCATTTAGATGTACTGGTTCTGTATTCAATTATGTCGCCAACACTGGCCACCAATGTGCCCCAATTTTGACTCTGGAAAGTCGCTGTGCTGTCTCCAACATCATTTATGATCAAATACCTGTCTCCGTTTGCGGGTGTTCCTGGATCAAACGTGGCTGGATTTATTATTTTTTTCACAGCAGTAAGTGTGTTGCTAGGTATAGTGTCAGAATCTATGGTGTACAGTAAAATCGTATCATCCAATGAAGTGGTGGCTATTGTTCCAACTATCTCATTGCCTGTGGGTTGTTTCAATCGGATCTGTGAGGTACCGTTCGTGACCTTGCCATATTGGTCTAACAATACTTTCCAGTTGACTGCAGGACCAAACGTTTGGAAAGGATCTGCAAGGCCAGGATCGTTAGCACCAGTGTGAAAACCATCTCCGCCTGATTTTGCATTGACACCTGTGGTACCTAGTAGTCGCAGTTGGTTTCCTGTGACTAACAATCCAAAATTGTTTGGAGTGATGTAACTTCTTGATGCTAGTTCTCCATCTATCAGTCCTTTCGTTATTCCACCGTCATCATCGTATATGCTCATTATAATTTTCTGCACAACGCCTAACTTTTTTACCTTCACTGGTGGAGACAACCATATAGGCATCGAGAATCGCAAACTGGCCACATCGATTTCTGACTCGGCACCAACTGGTATGGTCCTTGAACTGAACGTTATCCCTGTCAATTCAACATAACTCAATGACGTCCAGTCAATGTAATTGTCAGACTTTTGTATTTCAAAGTCTGGATTGAACAAGTATAAAATCTGTTCCATTATCTGTAATTTTTGATCTGTGTTTGATGAAAAAATATCTGCCGTGACTTCGAGTCTAAACGGCGACGGCATGACTTTTTCTACTGTGTATCCAGCACCAAGTTGTGTGCCGTAAGTGCCGTCTTCTAAAACATCTCTTTCTTTTAAATGCTGTTTCTCAATGTGATAAGGATTTTGCATTCTTTCCCTATCATAATTTAATTCTCTCACATAACAAGCAATTTTAGGAGCGTAGTTTAATGCGTTTTCACTGTTGTTTCTGATTATGTTTGCCACCTGCCTAGTAGGATCTCCATACACGACAGGTACCGCCCTCAGACTGATCGAGTCATCTTTTCCCCTGCCTGTCTCCACAGAGAAATTACTCAATATCCTGATGAATTGAGTGAGAAATTTCCTAACCTGTCCTTCGTAGAAATGTAACATTAATTGTCAGCCTTTGGTTTCAAAGCATCAGTCAGCGATTGTCTTTGTTTTGTAGTTAATCCATTTATTGTTGCTTCACTGGTATTATTGACAAATCCTGTCTTGTAGTTTGCCCTGGAATCGTTGTTTGTCATGTTGATTCTCACTGAATCTTCTATCTTTATCCACCTGTTACCGTCATAACGGAATAGTCTGTTTGGCAAGTAATCCGTCCTTAAGAAGTAATCTCCTTTGTCTATCCCTGATGTTGGAAAACTTATTCCAAACCCTGCAGGATATCCATTTGGTGCGACACCGTCCCCGTCGAGGTAGAAACCATAGTGTGAACTTGCCGGTGAGTCGATAACAGCATTAACGGTCTGATCACTGCTCGCCCTGTCTTGTTCTGTGTTGACATTGTCTGTCCTGATATTACCCCTCTCGTCTATAGGTGCCACATAGTATTGTTTGTAGTTGAACCCTGCCTTAGGTGAATCCTGTTCTGCCTGCAACACAACCTGATCGTTGATGGTTTTTTCCCTATTGTAGGTGCTCATGTAGTTGGCTACAGAACCTTCTGTGGTCGCATCACCAATCACATCTCGGAATTCCTGTGAATCCACAAGTGTCTTCATCTTCAATCTAAGTAGATGTGGCCACCAAGTTTGTGAGAAACCTTCCGCGGCCCTGTTCACATCTTCTACCACGTAGTATCTTTTCAATGCTATGGGTATCGATTCATCTAGACTGTAGTCCTCTTTCATGTGTGGAAACTCTATCACGTCACCACTCATTGGTTTCCTACCAATCCTTTCAACAATGTCGTTCAAATGTACGGTCAAAAACAGTGTGTCGTTCTGTAAAAACATACCAAACTGCGAAAGGTTGAAGTCAGCATCTTGTACGTTGTAGATACCTCTCACAACATACACATCGCTTGAATATTTCCTGTCCCTGTTCTCTAAAAATAGCAGATCTTGTATGGTTCTTTCATTAAGGCTGTCCCCAGAATACTGTGGTTGTGTTGGTGAAGCATCACCGTCCTTGTTCGTTGAGCCCTGATCATAAGGTCCTAGATATTTGTGGAAGTGTAGGTCAGTTCCGCCCACAGTGAACATCTCTTTGATGTTACGATCGAAGAACTTGTAGTCATTGCCCTTTTCAGGCTTGAAAATGGATAATCTTGGCATATCACACATATTTATTGCACAGGCAAAGGCAATAAATATGAGTATGTCAGAACTGCAAACAGGACAACAAGAGATATTCGATTACGTCAAAAATAACCTAGGTGAAGGTATGATTGACGTGGAATTAGATCCAAAACACTATCAAACAGCACTTGAAAGAGCGATCAACAAATTCAGGCAGAGATCGTCAAATGCTGTGGAAGAATCATATGCTTTCCTTGAGTTGAAAAAGAATCAAAATTCATATATTTTACCAGATGAAGTCATCAACGTGAGGAGTCTTCACAGAAGGACGGTTGGATCTCGTACAGAAGGTGGCGAGGGTGGTACACTATTTGAACCTTTCAATCTAGCATACACAAACACTTACCTACTCAGGGCAGGCGCCACAGGTGGCCTAGCAACCTACTACGCTTTCGCTTCTTATCAAGAACTTGTGGGAAAACTTTTTGGCAGTTTCATACAGTTCCATTATGACAATGCTACGAAAAAATTGACGATAACACAGCGACCAAGAGCAGACAACGAGACGGTGTTGATGCACACAGACAATTTTAGACCTGACATAACTTTATTCAAGGACATATATTCCAAACCTTGGATCAGAGATTACACACTGGCAGTATCAAAAGTCATGCTAGGAGAAGCGAGAGGCAAATTCAATACCATCGCTGGTCCACAGGGTGGTACAACACTCAATGGTGATGCGTTAAAGACCGAAGGCCAGGCAGAGATGGAGAGACTAGAAAACGAGATTGGTAACTTCGCTGAAGGCGGCACACCACACAGTTTTGTTATTGGTTAATACACCATAATTTCCATTTAAATACCCTGCTATGAAGAAATCCAATTACAAGAAATACTCTGACCTTACACTGGACCAACTGGAAAAGTTGGTAGAGGAGTTGGAGATAATGAGCATCAAGGCGTTGAAAGAACGCAAAAAAACACTGAGGGCATCAATACTGAGATCCGTAAGAAAAGCCATCAAAGAGATTGAAAAACGTCTGAAAAAATAGTATAATAAACCTAATGCTGATAGGTGTCGTAGGTTTAATAGGTTCTGGTAAAGGCACTGTGTCTGACAGGCTTGCAGAAAAACACGGATTCCGTAAAGATTCATTTGCGAAATCTTTGAAAGATGCTGTGAGTTCAATGTTCAATTGGGACAGGGAGATGCTGGAAGGCAAGACAGAATCCAGCAGGCATTGGAGGGAACAACCTGACAAGTTCTGGAGTGAGAAATTTGGCAAGGAAGTGACGCCACGTTGGGTGTTACAATACTTTGGCACTGAAGTGATGCGTGGTCAGATGCTTGACACCATCTGGATAGACAGTTGTATCATGCGATACAAAGGCACACCCACAGTAATAGCAGACACACGTTTCCAGAACGAACTGAAAGTGATACAGAAATCTGGTGGCAAACTTATATTGGTCAAAAGAGGTGAATTGCCCTCAAAAGAGGAAATGCAAAAACGAGGTGCCCACAAATCTGAATGGGATTGGATGGATTGGGACTTTGATATTGTGATAGAAAATGATGGCACCAAAGAGGATTTATACGCAAAAGTAGACAATCTAATCGTCAGCAACAAGATCACCCACACGCCATCCCAACCTACGGGTGCTGGACAACCTTTGGCAATTGGCGCAAACAGTTTTTAGATTGGTAGCCGCAGTATTCCGTAGATCCCCGTCCACGAACAACACATCCATTTGTGCCTTATCCTGTGCTTTGAATCCACACAGTTCACATTTCTTACGCTTTTTATAGCCTGATCGCTCGAGTGCAGTGACACCTCCTACCTTCTTGCCGGCCTTCTTCCTGATGCAGGTGTCACACTGGCTACGCCAGTACACAGTGTCATTTCGCTTGTAGGCATATGCCCTGGGTTTGGTCTTACATGTCTTGCACAATGGTCTATTTGCGTATCGCATAGCGTTATTTACGTTCCCTATATAGGCACCGTCAAAACGGTAAATTCTGTCATAAAAACCATACGATTGAATAAATAACTCTAGTATATACGTAACTTGCAAGGAGAATACGAAAAATGGCATTAACATCACCAGGAGTAGAGGTTTCAGTAATAAATGAAAGTTTCTACGTACCATCAGATGCGGGTACTACACCACTATTCATAGTAGCATCTGCACAAGACAAGAACAACGGAGCAGGTGACGGCACAGCGGCAGGTACAACAACCGCAAACGCCAACACAGCATACTTGATCTCGTCACAGAGAGAATTAACAGAGACTTTTGGAGATCCAAAATTCTACACAGACACATCAGGAAGTTCATTACATGGGTATGAATTGAACGAATGGGGTCTACAAGCGGCTTACAGTTTCCTAGGAGTTGCCAACAGAGCATACGTCCTAAGAGCAAATGTAAACACAGCAGAATTGATCGGAAGTGCTTCTGCACCGACGGCGGTACCAACAGATGGCACATACTGGTTTGACCTTGCATCAAGCAGTTATGGTTTATTTGAGTGGTCAAAAACAGATCAGAAATTCACAGCAATAACTCCAATACTAGTGAACGACACTGGTGACCAAGTGGGCAACGTTGCCACTGGTGTTCCAGAAACATATCTAGGCACAACAGGTGATTATGCCATTGTGACAACAAAGAACAACAACAAGACATACAAGAAGACATCAAGCGGTACTTGGGTACAACTGGGATCAGCGGACTGGCACACTTCGTTGCCAATCATCACAGTGAACTCAGGCACAACAGTGACAAGTGGTAACACTTTCAGCATGAACGGCATCACAATCACTCCAGGTGGAATAAACTTATCAGATGTTGCCACAGCGATCGGATCAAACGTTACCAACGTTTCAGCAAGTGTGAACAGTGTTACAGGAAACCTAGAGATCTTCCACAACGGTAGAGCACTGGGTGATTCATCCGCGGGTGCAAACACAATCAGATTCGAAGAAGGAAACGGTGTATTGGCAGAATTATCAATTACAGCAGGCACTTACAATGGTGTGAAATTCTTCCAAGACAAACACACCAACAGACCACTTTGGGATGACGATTCAGCAAGTGAGGACAGACCTAACGGTTCTGTTTGGTTCAAGACAACTAGTGC